>Ga0247814_10000229_pt1 | contig 50170 bp, 48 predicted proteins | sample UWRJL179409R1_FD_179947 | JGI IMG/M metagenome (GOLD analysis project Ga0247814, IMG submission 179947) | Plant litter microbial communities from Arlington Agricultural Research Station in Wisconsin, United States - UWRJ-L179-409R-1 | ecosystem: Environmental > Terrestrial > Plant litter >... | reverse complement strand
AGCCGATACGCACAACCACGGGGGTTGCACGTTGGGGTTGGTGTGCATGTCCGCTTGACGGAAAGCCTTAAAACCTCCTGCAATCTCCACCTTGAACTTTCGGGTTCAAGGGCTACACCGACAGCGGTTCGTCGGGGAGCACCCATTCTGTCTGCCGCCGGTTTTGCCCGGCGTCGACAACCCCGAGATCGTCGCCCTGACGACTCAACCCTGGTTCAACCTTCAATGGATCAGCCTGCATGACCCTTCTCTCATGACCTGCGAAGCGCCACTTACCCGCCAGCAATTGCGTCGTCGGTTACGCAAGGCGCGGCGTGCCTTGAGTGCCAGTCAGCAGCGTGCAGCGGCTCGCGGACTTTATCGTCAGTTGGCGCAGCATCCCTTGTTTCGCCGCGCCCGGCATATTTCGCTGTATCTGCCCATGGATGGCGAAATCGATCCGCGTCTGTTGCTGCGCGCCGCCCAGCGTCGCGGTAAAGCCACGTACCTGCCGGTGCTCAGCGCCTGGCCGCGAACCAAGATGGTTTTCCAGCGGGTCAGGCCCGGCGAAAAATTCAAGCCCAATCGTTTTCGCATCCCCGAACCGCGCATCAATCCCGCACGCCAGCGCAAGATCTGGGCGCTGGACCTGATTCTGATGCCGTTGGTGGGTTTCGATGACGAAGGCGGGCGATTGGGCATGGGTGGCGGATTCTATGATCGCAGCCTGGCCTATCGCGCCCGTCGAAAAGCCTGGCAGAAGCCGGTTTTGCTGGGATTGGCGCATGAATGTCAGAAGGTCGAACGACTGGCGCAAGCCAGTTGGGACGTGCCGCTCGATGGCACTGTTTCGGATAAGGGCTGGTATCTGGCGTGAGAAGGCGAGCACAGGACCTGAACTGACCTGTAGGACCGGCTTTAGCCGGGAGAGCACGGTCTGACGACGCAGCTACTGCGGATGCGCTGACCTCCTCCCGGCTAAAGCCGGTCCTACGGAACGCGTCAAGCCCGCCCAACAATGGGAATCAATGCCGCGAAGGATACTTCTGCTGCTGTTGGGTAATTTCCACTGGCGCGTCTGGCTTGCTGGCCCACAAACTTTGCGCATAACCCGTCGTCACGACACCCAAGCCGAACAAAATGACCAAAATCCACAGTAAATCCGGCTTGCGTTTCATTGATTGCCCTCCGTCGGCAAATCAATACGATGTCAGCAGCGGTTTTTTATAGGCCGTGCAACAGCGTGGTGCTTAAAATCCCGGCATTCTCCGACAACACGGGCAGACACGCAAACACTGACGTCAGCCAACCGTCGGTTTATCCGTAAAGTGTCTGACAACCTGTCCATTCCCCTTTTCAGGAGCACGAAAAATGGCCTACTGGCTGATGAAGTCCGAGCCCGATGAGTTCTCTATCGCGAGCCTGCAAAAGCTCGGCACAGCGCGCTGGGACGGGGTTCGCAATTATCAGGCACGCAATTTTCTGCGCGCGATGGCGGTAGGCGACGAGTTTTTCTTCTACCACTCCAGCTGCCCGGAGCCAGGCATTGCCGGGATCGGACGGATCAGCCAGGCGGGTTATCCGGACCCCACTGCGCTGGATGCGCAAAGCCACTACTTCGACGCCAAGGCCAGCGCGGAAAAAAATCCGTGGACGGCCATCGACGTGACCTTCGTCGAAGCCTTCCCGAAAGTGCTTGGGCTGGGTTACCTGAAACAGCAAGCGACACTTGAACAACTGCCGCTGGTGCAGAAAGGCAGTCGCCTGTCCGTCATGCCGGTCACCGCCGAACAATGGGCGGCGGTGCTGGCATTGCGCTGATTGCGTTGCGGATTATTGAACGATGAAGTTGTTGAACAGCAAGTCTTCAACCACGGGCTTGCCTTCTTCATCGGTCATGACTTGCTGAACCTGCTTGAGCGCTTCCTGACGAATCTTTTCCTTGGCCTCGGCGCTGCTCATGCTGTCGACGGTCTGCTGAGTGAACAGCGCCACCAACTGATTACGGATCAGCGGATCATTGCGTTTCACGGCGGCTTGCGCTTCCGGACCGGTCACGCGCAAGGCGATGTCAGCTTTATAAACTCGCAGTTTCGGCCCGCCGTCCAGTGCGTAGTTGCCCACGAACGGTGGCGTCAGCGAAACATAAATGGCCTTGGGCGCCTCGCCCTCTTTGGCTGCTTCCTGCGCCATGACGGGCAGTGACAGGGCCAACAACATCAGGATCCACGCTTTCACACTCCACTCCTTATCCGGTTTGGCGCATAGGTTACTGCAACTTATGCAGGCTTATCAGGCCGGGCCATGCTCATTGACGCAAAAACCCACATACCTGAACGTATCGGCCACAAGTCCAAAAGGAATAGTCCGATGAAAGCCTTGCTGTGCAAAGCGTTTGGCCCCGCCGAAACCCTGGTGCTCGAAGACATCGCGAGCCCGGAAATCAAGAAGAACGAAATCCTCCTGAATGTCCACGCCGCCGGGGTCAATTTTCCAGACACGCTGATCATCGAAGGCAAATACCAATTCAAGCCGCCATTTCCATTCTCGCCGGGCGGCGAAGCCGCGGGCGTGGTGTCGGCGGTTGGCGAAAAAGTCACCCATTTGAAAGTCGGCGACCGCGTCATGGCCCTGACCGGCTGGGGCAGCTTCGCCGAACAGGTCGCCGTGGCGGGCTATAACGTCCTGCCCATGCCCGAAGCCATGGACTTCAACACCGCCGCCGCGTTCAGCATGACCTATGGCACCTCGATGCATGCGCTGAAACAGCGCGCCAACCTGCAACCCGGCGAAACTTTGCTGGTGCTCGGCGCGTCCGGCGGAGTCGGTCTGGCGGCCGTGGAAATCGGCAAAGCCATGGGCGCCCGCGTCATCGCCGCCGCCAGCTCGGCTGAAAAACTCGCGGTCGCGAAAAACGCCGGCGCCGACGAACTCATCAACTACAGCGAAACCCACCTCAAAGAAGAAATCAAACGCCTCACCAACGGCAACGGCGCAGACGTCATCTACGACCCGGTCGGCGGCGACCTCTTCGACCAAGCCATCCGCTCCATCGCCTGGAACGGTCGCTTACTCGTGGTCGGCTTCGCCAGCGGCCGCATCCCCGAACTGCCCGTCAACCTCGCGCTGCTTAAAGGCGCTGCGGTGCTCGGCGTGTTCTGGGGCTCTTTCGCACAACGCCAACCGCAAGACAATGCCGCCAACTTCCAGCAGTTGTTTGGCTGGTATGCGCAAGGGAAATTAAAGCCGCTGGTTTCGCAGGTTTACTCACTGGCGGACGCGGGCAAGGCGATTGATTCGTTGGGGCAGAGACGGGCGGTGGGGAAGGTGGTTATCTCGGTCTCATGATTCCTATGGGCCTGGCAACAACTGCGCTATCTCCTTGGGCAAAAACCCAACCATTCGGCGATCCGGGTGGTTTTCGCAGTCTTTGACGATTCGAGGAACTGCTGTTTCCAGCGTCGAGAACAGCGCCGTTCTCGTCGCTTCGTCAGGCACCCTGAAGCGCGTATAGCTTCCGGCAAGATACGCCCTGGTATGCCAAAACACGTCCACCTCACTCAGCGGCTCATTGGGGAAATCCCGTTTGCTGGCGTGGACTTCGTGATTGAGGTACGCGCACAGGGTGTTTTCCAGGCCGACTGTTATTTGCGGCGAGAACGGCTGCAGTCCTCGCGCACCAAAAATTATCGGCACTACGATCTCGACGCTCGAAGGTTTGCCCTCAATCACTTCCCATGGCCGATACCGCCATTTGACCACCGCCCGCTGCGCAGCCTCGGCGAATTGCGGATGGCTGCTTTCGATGATTCTGGCGCTTTGGACGGTGCCGAAGGCGCCCACGGTCAGGCTGACCAGCACCTTGCCGGCGTGTCTTTTCTTGAGCAGCTTTTGCGGAAAGTCAGGTTTTGGCGTGGAAACCGGAATCAGCAATGCTTCGCGGGCGTGGGTCGCGAAGGAGAACAATAGAAACGCCATAAACGCCAAAACCTTCACCGCCACGTCCTCGAATGATCCGGACCTGCCCAGGTGACAGGCAGACGGCGATGGTAGGCGCCGACCAGCAGCGGCAGAAGGTCATGATTTCCTATTCGGATGTAGGAATGCTCCTAATTCTGAGACATCCGCTTACACATCTCTTCATTGTTCATAAAACAACATTAGATGAATCGATTCACCTGCTAATTCTCGGACGATAAGCACTGCTTTTTTCTGTAATGAAAATGTAATATTCGCTTTCGCGCAGAAAAACAAAAAAATGGAGAGACTTCGATGTTTGCCTTCTTTCGTCCCGCCGCACACAAGGCTCCGTTGCCTGAAGAAAAAATTGATAGCACCTATCGCCGTCTGCGCTGGCAGATTTTCGCAGGCATCTTTTTTGGCTATGCGGGTTATTACCTGCTGCGCAAGAACTTCTCGCTGGCGATGCCTTATCTGATCGACGAGGGTTACACGCGGGGTCAGTTGGGCGTGGCGATGTCGGCCATTGCGATTGCCTATGGCTTGTCGAAGTTTCTGATGGGGATCGTTTCCGACCGTTCGAATCCGCGCTACTTCCTGCCGTTTGGCTTGCTGGTTTCAGCGGCGGTGATGTTCGTGTTCGGCTTTTCGTCCTGGGCGACGTCCAGTGTCACGATCATGTTTATCCTGCTGTTCATCAACGGCTGGGCGCAGGGCATGGGCTGGCCGCCGAGCGGACGGACCATGGTCCACTGGTGGTCGCAGAAAGAGCGTGGCGGCGTGGTTTCGGTATGGAACGTGGCGCACAACGTCGGCGGCGGTTTGATCGGGCCGTTGTTCCTGCTGGGTCTGGGCTGGACCAACGATTGGCACGCGGCGTTTTACGTACCGGCCGCTGTAGCGTTGCTGGTCGCGGTGTTTGCGTTTGCGACCATGCGCGATACCCCGCAATCCATGGGTTTGCCGCCGATCGAGCACTACAAAAACGATTATCCGGAAGGCTATGACGACAGTCATGAAAAGGAATTCAGCGCCAAGGAAATCTTCGTCAAGTACGTGCTGCGCAACAAAATGCTGTGGTACATCGCGCTGGCCAACGTCTTCGTTTACCTGCTGCGCTACGGCGTACTGGACTGGGCGCCGACGTACCTGAAAGAAGCCAAGCACTTCACCGTCGACAAGACGTCCTGGGCGTACTTCCTCTACGAGTGGGCTGGTATTCCGGGCACGCTGCTGTGCGGCTGGATGTCGGACAAAATCTTCAAGGGCAATCGCGGCCTGACGGGCGTGGTGTTCATGGTGATGGTGACCATCGCCACGCTGGTGTACTGGCTGAATCCGCCAGGCAACCCGGCCGTCGATATGATCGCGCTGGTTTCCATCGGCTTCCTGATCTACGGCCCGGTCATGCTGATCGGCTTGCAGGCACTGGAACTGGTCCCGAAGAAAGCTGCGGGCACCGCTGCGGGCTTCACCGGCCTGTTCGGCTACCTGGGCGGCTCCGTCGCAGCCAGCGCGCTGATGGGCTACACCGTGGACCACTTCGGCTGGGACGGCGGTTTTGTCCTGCTGCTGATTGCCTGCGTGATGTCGATCGTGTTCCTGCTGCCAACGCTTTGGCATAAGCAGGTGGCGAGTACGACGCGTGAGGCGGTGGCTTAAAGCGAGCGCTGCACTATCTGTTGGAGCGAGCGGGCGGCATTCGGACTTGCCCGCGAAGGCAATGTTTCAGGCTCAGAAGGTTCGGTGTATGTACCGGCCCTTTCGCGGGCAAGCCTCGCTCCTACGGAATCGGTAGTAGCTTGGACAATTTCCCGACTCAAACGACGTCACACACCCCCCAACACCGCTTCAACCGCGCCTCCAGATTCAGATCCGGCATGGCGTGGCTGCGCAAGGCGTTGGCGGTTTGTTCGACGTAGTCGCGGGTGGTGCCGTAGCGTCCGCTGGCGCTGGCCAGCACCTGGCTGAGCACGCTGTCCGGCAGATTGCCTGCGTAGCTGGGCAGGTGACGTTCGAGCACGAAGCCCAACGCTTGAACCCTCGTGCCGTCTTCCAGGCGGCAGCTGAGCCAGTGCGGGCGATACGACGGAAAGGGCATTTCCCGTTGCCATAAGGCCAGCAACGACTCTTCGAGATTTTCTTCCGGCAAGCGATAGGCAAACCCGCTGCAGGAGCCGCCGCGATCCAGGCCGAATACCAGCCCCGGCATTTCCGGCGTACCGCGATGCTCGTGGGACCACAGATACAGACCGCGATGATAGCCATGCACTCGGCCGCGCTGGCGCTCGATGGCAGTGCATTCAGGTTTCCAGATCAGCGAGCCATAGGCGAACAGCCAGACCGGGCCGCCTTCGTGCTGGGCCATGGTGCCGCGCATCGAGATCATCAGTTGTTCGCGGGTCAGCTGCGGCCCGAGGTCGATTACCGGTGGATAGGTCAGCCCGAGGCCATCATGTACCGCAGCCACCAAGCCGTTGATTTTATTTCCCATTTTGCCCCCCTGGCGAATGTGCGACCAGTTGCAGCGGTCCCTGCCGGATAAATGTGTTCATGGGCACTGACAAGCAAGCCATGCCTCGTCGATAAGTGCCTGCCTGTCAGACTTCCCCAGAAGTCCGTCAGGTCACGCGTCAATACTGCAATGCTTTAAGCGTAGAGACTGCAATTAGCAATCCAGCCCCGTTACCATTGGGCGGGTGCGGCAACGCTGTCAAGCGCTGCCGCACTCGCTTGAGAAGGGAATCACGACCTTGGTGCGTAAGCGAACACGTCGGCACGCATTTGATGGGCGCTCATTCCTGCGCTGACCAGCGCGTCGAGGGTCGCGTAGATCATCGCGGGCGAGCCGCTGGCATAGACGTGTACTGACGCGAGATCAGCGATGTCGCTGCGTACCGCTTCGTGCAGCATGCCGCAGCGTCCTTCCCAACCGCACAGGTCGCTGACGACTTTGTGCAAGAACAGGTTGGGCAACTTCGTCCATTCATCCCAATGCTGGATTTCGTAGAAGTCTTCCGGCCGACGCACGCCCCAATACAGATGCACGGGATGGCTGAAACCCTTGCTGCGGCAGTGCTCGATCAAGCTCTGCATCTGCGCCATGCCGGTGCCGGCGGCGATCAACACCAACGGGCCATCAGGCAGTTCGGCCAGATGCGTATCGCCAAACGGCAGTTCAACCCTGGCCATGGCGTTGCGCTGCAGTTGGTCGATCAGGTTCTGGGCGCTGGCTTCGCGAACCAGCACATGCAATTGCAGATCGCGACCGTTCTCAGGCGCAGATGCCAGCGAGAAGGCGGATTTTTCGCCGTTGTCGCGATGAATCATCAAATACTGACCGGCGTGGTAGCGCGGCAGCTTGCCAGCAGGGGCGCGCAAGCCTACACGCCAGACATCGCCGCCGACTTCCACGCATTCACTCAGCTGGCAGGCGAACGTACGCACTGGCAGTTCACCAAGGGCGAGCACGCCGTCCCAGAGGACTTCACAGTCCTCAAGTGGCTCGGCCAGGCACGTGTAGATTTCGCCATGAGTCAGTTCCTCACCGGCCTGCAATACGCGGCCGTGGGCCAGCAATGCCGAACACACATGGCAATTGCCATTGCGGCAGCTTTGCGGGCAGTCGTAACCCAGGCGTTGCGCGGCATCAAGGATCCGCTCGCCGGGCAATGTTTCCAGTACTGCGCCCGATGGCTGCAAGGTTACACGCATCAATCTATTCCCAACTGATTCCAGATGTCGTCGACCCGGCGTGTGACGGCTTCGTCCTTGACGATAACCCGACCCCACTCACGCGTGGTCTCGCCCGGCCATTTATGCGTTGCGTCCAGCCCCATTTTCGAACCCAGCCCGGAAACCGGCGATGCGAAATCCAGGTAGTCGATTGGCGTGTTGTCGATCATCACCGTATCGCGCTTGGGATCCATGCGCGTGGTGATAGCCCAGATCACGTCGTTCCAGTCCCGGGCATTGATGTCGTCGTCGGTGACAATAACGAACTTGGTGTACATGAACTGTCGCAAAAACGACCACACGCCCAGCATCACACGCTTGGCATGGCCTGGGTACTGCTTCTTGATCGTCACGATCGCCATGCGATACGAGCAGCCTTCCGGCGGCAGATAGAAGTCAGTGATTTCCGGGAACTGCTTTTGCAGGATCGGCACGAACACTTCGTTCAGCGCCACGCCCAGAATCGCGGGCTCATCAGGAGGCCGACCGGTGTAGGTGCTGTGGTAGATCGGTTTGATCCGATGGGTGATGCGCTCGACGGTGAACACCGGAAAGCTGTCGACTTCGTTGTAGTAACCGGTGTGATCGCCATACGGGCCTTCATCGGCCATTTCGCCGGGGTGAATCACGCCTTCGAGGACGAACTCGGCGCTGGCCGGAACTTGCAGGTTATTGCCACGGCACTTGATCAACTCGGTACGACTGCCGCGCAGCAGGCCGGCGAACGCGTATTCGGAAAGGCTGTCAGGCACGGGCGTTACCGCGCCAAGGATGGTGGCCGGATCGGCGCCCAGGGCCACGGATACCGGGAAGGGTTCGCCGGGATGTTTGGCGCACCATTCCTTGAAGTCCAGCGCGCCGCCACGGTGGCTCAACCAGCGCATGATGACTTTGTTGCGACCGATCACCTGCTGGCGATAGATGCCCAGGTTCTGCCGTTCCTTGTTCGGCCCGCGCGTGACGGTCAGGCCCCAGGTGATCAGCGGTGCTACGTCGCCGGGCCAACAGGTCTGCACCGGCAGCATGCCCAGATCCACGTCATCACCTTCGATGACGATCTCCTGGCAAGGTGCGTCCTTGACGACCTTGGGTGCCATGGCGATGACTTTCCTGAAGATCGGCAGCTTGGACCAGGCGTCTTTCAAACCTTTGGGTGGCTCGGGCTCCTTGAGAAAGGCCAGCAGCTTGCCGATTTCCCGCAGCTCGCCGACTTCTTCAGCGCCCATGCCCATGGCCACGCGCTCGGGCGTGCCGAACAGGTTGCCGAGCACCGGAATATCAAAGCCCACGGGCTTTTCAAACAGCAATGCCGGACCCTTGGCGCGCAAGGTGCGGTCGCAGATTTCGGTCATTTCCAGGACAGGGGAAATGGGCATCTGGATGCGTTTCAACTCTCCGCGCTGCTCAAGCTGCTGCACGAAATCCCGTAGATCCTTGAATTTCATTAACCCGGCCACTCATAAAATAGGTTCGTATCGTACCTGCTCTGGGGCGCTGCTGCCTCACTCTGTGGGACATTCTGTGGCCGCAATGCCTGGCTGTGCATGAGAGGCGCCTTTGTGGGAGAGGACTCGTCCTCGATAGCCCACACGCCCCTGATCCGCCAGACCCACATGCAGTGCTGGAATTACCGCGATCGAGGACAAGTCCTCTCCCACACAGTCTGCACAGGAAATGGCCTGACCATGATGGTGCTGGCACCTGGAACATAGCGTGACTTCAACGCACGTTCTCGCTGAGGAAAATCGGCGCAAACAACGGTTTCATCCGTTCGCCGCCCTGATCCGACAGGTGATTCTCGTCCTTGTATTGGGAAAAACCATCGATGGCCGCGCGGCAGATGCCTTCGGCGCAGAGCAGGGGCGCGGGGTCGATGATTCGGATATGCGGATCGGAAGCCGCCAGGTTGGCGAACAACTGGTCGATAAAGTGCTGCCGCTCGCGGTGATCGGCGATGGGCCGGCCGACTTGCAGCGCAGAACGCCCGACCATCGCCAGGCTGCTGAGTCGCGCGATGGTGCCTTGGCGTTGCAGCGGGATTTCCTTGAACAGCCAGACGTTCGCGCCGGCAGCACGCAAGCTGGCCACGGTCGCGCGCAAGTTGTCGGCCAGATGCTGCTCGGCGGCGGCGCGGCTTTCGTTGCGATAGGTCATATGCTCCCGGTCGCCGTCTTCCTCGCCGTACAGGTAAAGGCTCCAACGGGCGGCGAGTACCACGTCGTGGACCTTCTGTTTGTCGATCAGCGCCAGGGTTTGCTGGTTGAAGGTCTGACACTGCGGGCGAGATTCGATGCCCAGCACCGGCATGCAACCGGACAGACTGGTCAGCCAGACCGGAATGCCAAAGCGCTCGGCATCTGCTTTGACCGCCGGCATCAACGCCGCCGCATGGCTGTCGCCCCACACCAGCTGCAGCGGCGGCACTTCAGCATTGCCGCCGAAACGACAGGCCGCGCTCAAATCAGGGCTGTCGCGCTGCAGCAGGCAATCCATTTGCCCGCGCTGCCATTCACGCGCTTCGGCGTACTGCCGCGCTTGCCCGGACAAGCGCTGCGGGAAGCCTTCACCCCAGCGCACGGCTTGCCCGGCCATCGCCACGACCAGCATGCACAACGCCGCGCCGACGAGCACCGGTTTGCGTCCGCCCAGCACACGCTTTTCGCGAAACGGCATTTCGATGAAGCGCCACGACAGCCACGCCAGGACTACACACAGCGCAATCCAGAACAGTGATTCCCGACGTTGCATGCCGTCGATGGAAATCGCATTGGCGTACACGAATACCGGCCAATGCCAGAGGTACAGCGAGTAGGAAATCAGCCCGATTGCCACCAGTGGCGGCGTGCTCAACACCCTGCCAACCAGCGTCTGCGCCTGACCGTTGGCCCAGATCAACGCCGTGGCACCCAGCACTGGCAACAACGCCGCCCAACCCGGGAATGGCGTACTTCTGTCGAACCCACAGACGGCGATCAGAATGGCCGCAAGCCCCGCCAGACTGACGCTTTGATAGACCCAAGGCCGCAACTTGATTTGAGAGGCGGGCATGACCGCGAGCATCGCGCCACAGAGCAATTCCCAGGCGCGCATCGGCAGCAGGAAAAACGCCGAGTCCGGCGCACGGCTTACGCTCCAGATATTCAGGCCGAATGACACCAGTAGCAGGCCCAGCAGCATCAAACGCCAATGGCGAAAGAAGCGCGTGATCAGCACCATCAGCAGCGGGAAGATGATGTAGTACTGCTCTTCCACCGACAGCGACCAGGTGTGCAGCAAGGGTTTGAAATCCGACGCGGGGTTGAAATACCCGTCCTGGCGCATGAACAGGATGTTGGAAATGAACATCGCCTGATAACGCACTGTGCGTCCCAGTTGCGAATAATCATGGGGCGTCAGCAGCAGCCAGCCGACCAGCAACGTCGCGGCCAGCACCACGCTCAGGGCGGGAATGATGCGTCGCGCGCGACGCGCCCAGAAGTCGACAAAACTGAAGCGACCGGCGCTGATTTCCCGATGAATGATCGAGGTGATCAGGAACCCGGAGATGACGAAAAACACGTCGACACCTACAAAGCCGCCGCTGAACGCGCCGAAACCGTAGTGAAACAGTACGACCGGAATGACCGCCAGGGCGCGCAGGCCGTCGATATCCCGCCGGTTGCCGAATGTGTGCATGACGCTCCTTGTCGCGATTCTCGAAAATCAGGCAAAAAAAATGGTGTCCATAAGGACACCATTCATTTGCAGCCGTTCAGCCTGTTATTTGCGCTTCATCGACAGGAAGAACTCATCGTTGGTCTTGGTCTGCTTCAGCTTGTCGATCAGGAACTCGATAGCCGCGACTTCGTCCATCGGGTGCAGCAGTTTGCGCAGGATCCACATACGTTGCAGTTCGTCGTCGGCGGTCAGCAACTCTTCGCGGCGGGTGCCGGAACGGTTGATGTTGATCGCCGGGAACACGCGCTTCTCTGCGATCTTGCGATCCAGAGGCAGCTCCATGTTGCCCGTACCCTTGAACTCTTCGTAGATCACTTCATCCATCTTCGAGCCGGTTTCAACCAGCGCGGTCGCGATGATGGTCAGCGAGCCGCCTTCTTCGATGTTCCGCGCGGCGCCGAAGAAACGTTTCGGTTTCTCCAGGGCGTGGGCATCGACACCACCGGTCAGGACCTTGCCGGAGCTAGGAATGACGGTGTTGTAGGCGCGAGCCAGACGAGTGATGGAGTCGAGCAGGATAACGACGTCTTTCTTGTGCTCGACCAGGCGCTTGGCCTTCTCGATCACCATTTCGGCAACCTGTACGTGTCGGGTTGGCGGTTCGTCGAACGTCGAGGCAACCACTTCGCCGCGCACCGTGCGCTGCATTTCGGTTACTTCTTCCGGGCGCTCATCGATCAGCAGAACGATCAGATGCACTTCCGGGTTGTTACGCGTGATGTTGGCCGCGATGTTCTGCAACATGATCGTCTTGCCCGCTTTGGGCGGTGCAACGATCAGGCCGCGCTGGCCTTTACCGATCGGTGCGCACAAGTCGATCACACGGCCGGTCAAATCTTCGGTGGAACCGTTACCGGCTTCCATCTTCATGCGGATGGTCGGGAACAACGGCGTCAGGTTTTCGAAAAGAATCTTGTTCTTCGCGTTTTCCGGACGGTCGTAGTTGATCGTGTCGACCTTGAGCAGAGCGAAATAACGCTCGCCTTCCTTGGGTGGACGGATCTTGCCGACAATGGTGTCGCCAGTACGCAGATTGAAGCGGCGGATCTGGCTGGGCGAGACGTAGATATCGTCCGGGCCGGCGAGATAGGAAGCGTCTGCAGAGCGCAGGAAACCGAAGCCGTCCTGGAGGATCTCCAGCACGCCATCACCGGAAATTTCCTCGCCACTCTTGGCGTGCTTTTTCAGCAGGGAGAAAATGACATCCTGCTTGCGCGAACGGGCCATATTTTCTATGCCCATCTGTTCGGCCATTTCGAGCAGATCGGTAATCGGCTTTTGCTTGAGTTCAGTCAGGTTCATATAGGAATGACGTAATCATGTAGGGAGGGGAAATTAAGCTTTTGGCTTAATGAGGCCGCGCCGCAGAGAAGGCGACAGGATCGCGTACTAAATCGAAAGGAGAGCGTCGGCGACGGCTAGCAGGGGGCAACGGAGAAGCCGTTGCGGGGCCGAATGTACCACTTGATTTTCGAGGCGTCTAGTATCGAGCCTGAAAAAAAGCCCCGCAATTTGCAGGGCTTTGATCATCAGATGTTAGCGTCGAGGAACGCTGCCAGCTGAGACTTCGACAGCGCGCCAACCTTGGTGGCTTCGACGTTGCCATTCTTGAACAACATCAAAGTCGGGATACCACGCACGCCATGCTTGGCGGGAGTTTCCTGATTTTCATCGATGTTCAGCTTGGCGATGGTCAGTTTGCCTTTGTAGGTTTCGGCGATTTCATCCAGAACCGGGGCAATCATTTTGCAAGGGCCACACCACTCAGCCCAGTAATCAACTAGTACAGCACCTTCAGCCTTGAGGACGTCAGCTTCGAAGCTGGCGTCGCTGACGTGCTTGATAAGGTCGCTACTCATGGAGTTCTCCGAGTTAGTAGGCTAAAAAACGTGGCCCATCATAGCGGGCCTTGCCCCGTTCAGGAAGCCAGACGTCATTGAGTCTGGCTATAGCTGTCCATCAGTCTGGTTATAGCGCCGCTCAGTTTGAAGGCGACACAAACACGATTCCGGTGCGTAGCGCCGCGCCGCGGATGTGTTCGTGCATGGCTTTCTGGGCCGGGCCTGAGGCGTGACGGGCCAGCGCTCGGAGGATCTTGCGGTGTTCCTGCCAGGTTTCCATGGCCCTTGAAGCGCGAATGAATGGCATCTTCTGGCTTTCCAGAAAGATATCCGCGCCGGCGGTCACGATACCCAGCATGGCCTGATTGCCGCTGGCGACGAGGATGTGCCGGTGAAACTCGAAATCCAGTCGCGACGCCGCTTCGAAATCACCGGCGCGCAGCTCCAGACGCATGGCCTCGACGTTATCCTCCAGCACGTCACGCTCGTCGGCCGTCAGGGTCACGGCGGCCAGTCCGGCGGCGAAGCCTTCCAGGGCATAACGCAGCTGAAACGTATCGGCTGGTGAAATGTGTGCATCGAAAGGCCAGGAAAATCCGCTCGTGCGCTGTTCTGGTTCAGAAATCTTCTGCACGAATACGCCCTTGCCTGGCTGCACGCTGACCACGCCCAACGCGCTGAGCGACGACAACGCCTCACGCAACGAAGCGCGACTGACGCCGAGCAACACCGCAAGATCGCGCTGCGAGGGCAGGCTGTCGCCCGGCGCATAGCCTTGCTCGGCAATCAATTTTCGAATGGCCCGCAACGCGGATTCGGGTACGGCGATTGGGCTATGCGGCATCACTGTTCAGGCCAGTCAGTCCAGTAGAACCTCCTTTTATAGCCATCTTCACGATCAGGCAAGCAACGCCCAGGCCTGGGGCGGCGGGGCTTGGAGGCGCGCTAAAGCAGTGCGGCCGGCCCTGCAACTGTTCAGACCAGTAAGACCAAAAACACGCTGCAACCCACAGGTTTGGGTCGCATTTCACTGGATGGCATGGCCTGTGCAATCGCTACCAGCATTGCCGAACAATCTCTCGTCCGACTCGGAGTCTTCCCATGACCAAGCGTTACAGCGCCCTGCTCACTGCCCTGTTTGCCAGCCTCGTACTCAGCCAGACTCCCGCTCATGCCAATGGCCTGGACGACGTGATTTCCCGTGGCACGCTGAAAGTCGCCGTTCCGCAGGACTTCCCGCCGTTCGGCTCGGTAGGCACCGACATGAAACCCCGCGGCCTGGACATCGATACCGCCAAGCTGCTGGCAGACCAGTTGAAAGTGAAACTGGAACTGACCCCGGTCAACAGCACCAACCGCATCCCGTTCCTGACCACCGGCAAGGTTGATCTGGTGATCTCCAGCCTCGGCAAGAACCCGGATCGCGAGAAGGTCATCGACTTCTCCCGCGCCTACGCCCCTTTCTACCTGGCGGTATTCGGCCCACCTGAAGCGTCGATCAAGACCATCGATGATCTGAAAGGCAAAACCATCAGCGTGACGCGCGGCGCCATCGAAGACATCGAGCTGAGTGCGGTTGCGCCCAAGGAAGCCACTATCAAGCGCTTCGAAGACAACAATTCGACCATCGCGGCTTACCTCGCGGGCCAGACCGACCTGATCGCCAGCGGCAACGTGGTGATGGTCGCCATCAGCGAGAAGAACCCCAAGCGCATCCCCGAGCTGAAAGTAAAACTCAAGGATTCCCCGGTTTACGTCGGTGTGAACAAGGATCAGCCAGAGCTGCTGGGCAAGGTCAACGAGATCCTCAATACCGCCAAGGCAGACGGCGCGCTGGAAAAAAATTCGCAAACCTGGCTCAAGCAACCTTTGCCAGCTGACCTCTGATCGCTGTCTCTGCTTCTGTTCATTAAAGCCTCAGGGATCAGCCAATGGCGTATCACTTCGACTTTGTACCGGTTCTGCAAAACGTTGATCTGCTGCTGAAAGGCGCGCTGTTCACCCTGGAATTGACGGCCATCGGCACGGTGCTCGGGGTTGGCCTGGGCATCATTGGCGCTATCGTGCGGGCCTGGAAAATCCAGCCGTTCTCGGCGATTTTCGGGGTGTATGTCGAGCTGATCCGCAACACGCCGTTCCTGGTGCAGCTGTTTTTCATCTTCTTCGGCCTGCCGTCGCTGGGTATCCAGATCTCCGAATGGCAGGCGGCGATCCTGGCGATGGTGATCAACCTCGGCGCCTACTCGACGGAAATCATCCGCGCCGGCATTCAGGCGATTCCTCGAGGTCAGCTGGAAGCCGCAGCGGCGCTGGCGATGACGCGCTTCGAGGCGTTCCGCTACGTGGTGCTGATTCCGGCGCTGGGCAAGGTCTGGCCGGCGCTGAGCAGCCAGATCATCATCGTGATGCTCGGCTCGGCGGTCTGTTCGCAGATCGCCACGGAAGAACTGAGCTTCTTTGCCAATTTCATTCAGTCGCGCAATTTCCGCTCCTTCGAGACGTACATCATCACCACGGTGATCTACCTGTGCATGGCGTTGCTGATCCGCCAGCTGCTGGCGTGGATCGGGCGTCGCTATATATCGAGGAAAGGCTGATGGATTTCACCCTTTGGGATGTTGTGCGCAATCTGCTCACCGGCCTGCAATGGACGCTGGCGCTGTCTTTGGTGGCGTTCATCGGCGGCGGTGTGATTGGCTTGCTGGTCATGTGGATGCGTATTTCGAAGCTCAATGCGCCGCGAGTTTTGGCCAAGATCTACATCGAGCTGTTTCAGGGCACGCCACTGTTGATGCAGCTGTTTCTGGTGTTTTTCGGCGTGGCGCTGATCGGTTTCGACATTTCACCTTGGGCCGCAGCCGCTTTGGCCCTGACTTTGTTTACCAGCGCGTACCTGGCTGAGATCTGGCGCGGCTGCGTCGAGTCGATTGCCAATGGCCAGTGGGAAGCGTCGGCGAGCCTCGCGCTGTCACCGCTGGAACAGCTGCGTTACGTGATCCTGCCCCAGGCGCTGCGCATTGCCGTCGCGCCGACCGTGGGCTTCTCGGTGCAGGTCGTGAAAGGCACGGCCGTGACTTCGATCATCGGCTTTACCGAACTGACTAAAACCGGCGGCATGCTCGCCAACGCGACGTTCCAGCCATTTCTGGTCTACGGCTTCGTCGCGTTGGGTTATTTCATGCTCTGTTACCCCTTGTCGCTCAGTGCCCGCTATCTGGAAAGGAGACTGCATGCCTCTGCTTAGAATTTCCGCGCTGCATAAATATTACGGCGACCACCACGTTCTCAAGGGCATCGACCTTTCCGTGGAAGAAGGCCAGGTCGTGGCAATCATCGGTCGCAGCGGTTCGGGCAAAAGCACGCTGTTGCGCACCCTGAACGGCCTGGAATCGATCAATGACGGCGTTATCGAAGTCGATGGCGAATACCTGGATGCCGCGCGCGCAGACCTGCGCACGCTGCGGCAGAAAGTCGGCATGGTCTTTCAGCAGTTCAACCTGTTTCCGCACCTGAGCGTCGGCGAAAACGTCATGCTCGCGCCGCAAGTCGTACAGAAAGTGTCGCGTGACGAAGCCCGCAAGCTGGCCAAACGCATGCTGGAGCGGGTCGGACTGAGTGAGAAATTCGATGCCTTCCCGGATCGGCTGTCCGGCGGCCAACAACAGCGCGTGGCGATTGCCCGTGCATTGGCAATGTCACCCAAAGTGCTGCTGTGCGATGAAATCACTTCGGCGCTGGACCCGGAACTGGTCAACGAAGTGCTCGGCGTGGTGCGCCAACTGGCGGCCGATGGCATGACGCTGATCATGGTCACCCACGAAATGCGCTTCGCCCGTGAAGTCGGCGACAAGCTGGTGTTCATGCATCAAGGGAAAGTGCACGAAGTGGGCGACCCGAAGATCCTCTTCGCCAACCCGCGCACGCCAGAGCTGGCGAACTTTATCGGGTCGGTGGAGCAGGGGGCTTGAAGCCCGCGTTCTGAATGGGAACGCAAATCCTGCAGGACCGGATTTATCCGGGAGCGCTGCATTCCCAATGGTGGATATGCTGCTCCCGGCTAAAGCCGGTCCTACGGGTCCTTGCTTTTCTTACAACCGCAACAAGGTTTTCCAGGCGCGGCTCTGGAACACGACGATGGTCTGTTGCACACGAGCGTCCAGCACTTCGTCGCTGATCGGCAGTTCGGCCACTTGCACCAGCTTGTTCAGCTCGCCGTACAGACGATCCAGCTCCGGCAGATCCAGCGCGCCACGGGCGTGATGCAGCCAGGCCTGGATGCGCTCGATACGCGGCAGTTGCTCGGCAAGATCTTCCGGCTGCTGCTGATAACGCCCCAACTGCAAGGCAGTCGCTTCGTCAGCCAGCAAACGCGGCAGCCAGCTGGCCAACTGCGCAGCGCCCTGGCGATTGCCACGGTTGTTGCGTTCGACGGTCCAGCTGCGGGTCAGCAACCAGCGCGAGGTGTTCAGCGAGAACAAACCCCAGCGCGTGTCCTGCATTTCTTCCAGGAATTGCTCGTGAGCGGCATTGCGCACATCGCCATCTTCCTGACCGGCCTGCACCAGCGGCCGCCAGTCTTCCAGCAATGCATCCAGCGCTGTGCGCAGTTCGGCCGAGGAAGCGCGCGGCGCGGCCTGACCGAGGCTGCCGGTCAGCGAACGCAATTCAACCAGCAACGCGACCCAGTCCTGCAACAAGCGCCAATGGCCATTGAAGCGATATTGCTCGGCCAGACGCTGACTGCTGCCCAGCAGATGCCAGGCCAACGCTGAGTAAGCATCGTCCAGCGGCATTTCGGCGTGCAGTTGCGGCGTCGGCAGGCTCAGGGAATAACTGTTGGCGTCGAACAGGCGATAGCCGCGCTCAGCCTTGCTGATATCGCACGGCATCAATGGCAGGGTCAGGGCCAATTCGGCGGCCAGCTCCAGCAGCGCGGCCGGATCGCCTTCGCGCAATTCCAGCTCCAGCTCGCAGATTTCTTCTTTCTGCTTGCCCGCGACGACCTGGCCCAGATCCAGTGCGGCTTCGATCACCACCTTGGCCTTGCCCCGGCCCCAGGCGATTTCCGCCTTCTCGCGGATGAAATCGGTGGTGAACAGCGGCTTGATGGTTTTTTTGTCCAGCTCGGCCAGTTGCTCCGGCCAGAATTCGCCATCAAGCTTTTTCAGGTCCAGCTTGGCTTTGGGCAGATCCCAGTTGTACTCGTTGCGCTCCGACAGGCCGGCAATGCTCTGCCCGCGCGTCTTGAGGGTCTGGATGATCTGCTCGCCATCACGACGCAGGCGCAAGGCAACCTTGGCGTTGGCCAGGTCGCGCTCCGGCGTGTCGAAATACTGGTTGGACAGCTCAAGACGCTCCCAACCACTTTTGTTGCGCTTCTTCAGCAACGGGTGTTCGCGCAGTGCAGCGAGGGTTTCGCGGCTGACGCGGAGTTTGATTTCTGTTTCTTTCTGCATGGCCGGGAATCCAGACGCTGATAACTAAAAACGGGGGCGCAGCCTGTTGTCACGTGGCTGCTGAGGTCGTGCAGTGTACAGGACATGGCCGGTAACAGGCCGGATGAAACTGTTGGGCGCTAACAATACTGCGATGAGTATGGCGTTACGACTGATTACTCGCAGCGACCTTAAGTCCGACCCAGGATTGTTGCCTGGCGGGCCAAATCTGATTAAAGTAGGGCCTTCGAAGCGACTGACCGGATGAGATTGAGCGCTTCCCAGCGGCGAAAGCCGTACTCGCGCAAGGCGGGTCGAAAGTGGTGTCCGGATCTGCTTTACCGAATACGAGAAAGGCGCCCTGAACCGGCGCCTTTTTTCGTTTTCCTAACGTTGTGTCGCCGTCGGCTGATTCAGGTAGATCTTGCCGCACAGCAGAACAAATACCATTGAACCCTTGAGTCTGGGGCCCGTTCTAGCGCTGTCTTCGTGATAAGCACTCTCGACCACAAGGTTCAGATCCTGCCACTGACGTCTTTCTCGGGAAGCCCTGCGGACTTCAAAAAATACGTGATAAGGCCCGGCGGGATCATCAACGGTAATCGAATAGCACCAATTGCGTTCGGCCGCCGTTTCCCAGACCTTCGCCTTGGGGTGCTCAAGGCTTTTAATCAAAGTTGGAAGTTTGTGGGACAGTCGATACCGAGTCTGGCAGAAGGAGCGCGGTCGCGGTGTCCCTTGATCGATGATGGGCTCGCCTTGGCCGTGGCTGGCGTTGTCATAGGCTCTGCTGAAACAGTGAGTCGAGAACGTGACGTGGACACGCAGATCGCGTTTCGCCAGCTGACTTCTTACAACGAAAGTGAAGGGTTCAAGGTGTGAAAAATCGTAGGTTTCTGCGCCTATCGACAGCGATGAAAAATATGACATAACTCACGCACACGCCCACGGGAGCGGCATTTTATCTCAAAGGAATGCATACGCTTTGAGTGAAAACACGACAGTGTTAGTGCGGAATTTCGCCACGCTTGATATAGGCTGTTCCCTCCACCGATTGCCTGTGCGCCCCCGGATCAGTTCAATCAGCTCGTTGCAGTTTATTACCAACACCCAATAGCCCTATGATGGATCGCGTGTTGACCCGCCTTGAGGAATCATCGATGCCTTTGCCGTCCATGAAAGACCAGTTTGCCGCCCTGATCGCCACGCCTTCGGTGAGCTGCACGCAGCCTTCCCTGGACCAGTCCAATCGCGCGGTCATTGATCTGTTGGCCACTTGGCTGGGGGATCTGGGCTTTGCCTGTGATATCCAGCAGGTCTCGCCGGGCAAATTCAATCTGCTGGCCAGTTTCGGCAGCGGCCCCGGCGGGCTGGTATTGGCGGGACACAGCGATACCGTGCCGTTCGACGGCGCGTTGTGGCAGACCGATCCCTTGAAGCTGACAGAAGTTGACGGCCGCTGGGTCGGCCTGGGCAGCTGCGACATGAAGGGCTTTTTCGCGCTGGTCATCGAAGCCGTGCAGCCGCTGCTGGACAAGCCTTTCAAGCAACCGCTGCTGATCCTTGCCACCTGCGACGAAGAAAGCTCGATGGCCGGCGCCCGGGCGCTGGCTGAAGCCGGTCGGCCGCTGGGGCGTGCAGCCGTGATCGGCGAACCCACCGGGCTCAAGCCGATTCGCCTGCACAAGGGCGTGATGATGGAGCGCATCGATATTCTCGGGCGCAGCGGCCATTCGTCCGACCCGAGCCTGGGCCACAGCGCACTCGAAGCCATGCACGATGCGATCAGCGAGCTTAAAATCCTGCGCCAGCAATGGCAGCAGCAATACCGCAATCCGCAGTTCAGCGTGCCGACGCCGACCCTGAATTTCGGCTGCATCCATGGCGGCGACAACCCGAACCGGATCTGCGGCCAATGCTCTCTGGAATTCGATCTGCGGCCTTTGCCGGGCATGGACCCGAGCGTGTTGCGCGCAGCGATCCGGCAAAAGCTGGAGCCGCTGGCCGAGCTGCATCAGGTGAAAATCGACTACGCGCCGCTGTTTCCCGAGGCGCCGCCGTTCGAACAGGACGCCGATGCGGAACTGGTGCGGGTTGCCGAGCGTCTTACAGGACATCGTGCCGAGGCGGTAGCATTCGGCACCGAAGCGGCTTATTTTCAGCGCCTGGGTTGCGAGACGCTGGTGTTGGGTCCTGGGGACATTGCGTGCGCGCATCAACCGGGCGAATACCTTGAAATGTCACGCTTGCAGCCTACTGTGCGTCTATTGAGCCAGTTGATCGAACATTATTGCTTGAGCCCGCAATGAATCGGGCGTTGTTGACCATCCAGAAAAGGAGAGTGCGCGTGTTGCCAGGCCTGTTCCGACGATAACCATTTCACGGTTGTGAGTGTTTTTGTCCTTCGTCCATCTTTCTCGCAGGCTCCCAAGGTTATGCACGAGTACGTCAACTGGCTTCGCCACGCTTCGCCTTATATCAACGCTCACCGGGAACGCACCTTCGTCGTGATGTTGCCCGGCGACGGCGTCGAACATCCCAATTTCGGCAATATCGTCCACGACCTGGTGCTGCTGCACAGCCTGGGCGTGCGTCTGGTCTTGGTCCACGGTTCGCGCCCGCAGATCGAAAGCCGCCTGTCGGCACGAGGCCTGACGCCGAAGTTTCATCGCAACCTGCGCATTACCGACGCCGAGACTCTGGATTGTGTGATCGATGCGGTCGGCCATCTGCGCCTGGACATCGAAGCGCGCCTGTCCATGGACATGGCCGCCTCGCCGATGCAGGGCTCGCGGCTGCGGGTCACCAGCGGCAACCTCGTGACGGCGCGGCCAATCGGCGTGCTGGAAGGCGTGGATTACCAGCACACCGGCGAAGTGCGCCGCATCGACCGCAAAGGGATCAATCGCCTGCTGGATGAGCGCCATATCGTGCTGTTGTCGCCGATTGGTTATTCACCAACCGGCGAGATTTTCAACATCGCCTGTGAAGACGTAGCGACTCGCGCGGCTATCGATCTGGGCGCCGACAAGCTGCTGCTGTTCGGTGAAGAGCCCGGTTTGCTTGATGAGCAAGGGCGACTGGTGCGCGAGCTGCGGCCGCAACAGGTTCCGGCGCATATGCTGCGTCTGGGCACCAATTATCAGGCCGAGCTGCTGGAAGCGGCGGCCGAAGCCTGTCGCGGCGGCGTCGGGCGCAGCCATATCGTCAGCTATGTGGAAGACGGCGCGCTGCTCACCGAGCTGTTCACCCGTGACGGCGGCGGTACGCTGGTGGCGCAGGAACAATTCGAGTTGGTGCGCGAAGCGGCCATTGAAGACGTTGGCGGCCTGATGGATTTGATCACGCCGCTGGAAGAGCAAGGCATTCTGGTGCGCCGTTCCCGCGAAGTGCTGGAGCGTGAGATCGAGCAGTTCAGCGTGGTTGAGCGCGAGGGGCTGATCATCGCCTGTGCGGCGCTGTATCGCATTGCCGATTCGGATGCGGGCGAGCTGGCGTGTCTGGCGGTGAACCCGGAATACCGCCACGGCGGGCGCGGCGACGAACTGCTCGAACGCATCGAAACCCGCGCGCGGGAGCAGGGCCTGAAAACCCTGTTCGTCCTCACCACCCGCACCGCCCACTGGTTCCGTGAACGCGGCTTCGAGCCAAGCACCGTCGAGCGCATGCCTGCGGCCCGGGCGTCGCTTTATAACTATCAGCGTAATTCGAAGATCTTCGAGAAGGCGTTGTAGAAAGCTGTTCCTGTTGGCGCGAGGCTTGCCCACGAATCGGCCAGGAGCGACCGTAGGAGCGACTTTAGTCGCGAGAGCAATTGGCGCTCTCGCGACTAAAGTCGCTCCTACGGGGAAATAGCACCGATCAGTTACTGATCCGCAAGATGCTCGCTTGATAAGCCCCAACGAACGTATCGAAATCTACGACTTCTTCGGCCTGTTCCAGCTCGGCCTGTTCGGCGATGGAGGTTCGGGCCAGGGTTTCGAAGTTCGATTGTTCCTCGACGCTCAGCGGGTTGCTGCGGAAATACTCGGCATGCAGCTGGCTCTGGCGCATCGAGAATGCGGTGAAGCCTTCCTTGTGCTCGGTCATGCTTGCCAGCACCTTGGCCGACGGGGTTTGGGACGAGTCGTTGACCTTCGATTGCTGCGCCGCGATCGACTTGATGTGTTCGTCAGTGCCTTGTGCTTCGTCGAGCAGCAGCGCAATCGGCTTGATCTTCTCCAGCAGCTCGGTGGCCCAGGCTTTCAGGTCGATGGTGCTGTCATTGCGATTCAATTCCAGGCCCGGACGGCGGCCTTCCTTGACCACGGTCAGGAAGTTCGACGCAGCGTTGTTGCACTCGTTATTGGCCAGCTGGGGGCTTTCCTGCAGAGCGCAATACAGCACGAACGCATCGATGAAGCGCGATTGCTGCAGGTCGATGCCGGTCGGCAGGAACGGGTTGATGTCCAGGCAGCGCACTTCAACGTATTGCACGCCACGGGCAACCAGCGCCTGAATCGGACGCTCGCCCGAATAGGTCACGCGTTTGGGGCGAATGTTGGAGTAGTACTCGTTTTCAATCTGCAACACGTTGGTGTTGAGTTGAATCCACTCGCCGTCCTTGTGGGTGCCGATTTCGACATACGGCGCGTAGGGCGTTGCCACCGCTTTGCGCAGGCTGTCGGTATAGCTCAGCAGATCGTTGTAGCAAGGCGTCAGACCCGCCTGGGCGTTGCTTTGATAACCCAGATCGCTCATGCGCAAGCTGGTTGCGTAGGGCAGATACAGCGTGTCGGCATCGAACTGATCCAGCTGATGCGCGCGCCCGCGCAGGAAACCCGCATCCAGGGCCGGCGAAGCGCCGAACAGGTACATCAGCAACCAGCTGTAGCGGCGGAAGTTACGGATCAGCGCAATGTAGGAATGCGACTGATACTCGCGAGCGCTGCCTTCGAATTGCTCGGTTTGCTTGAGCAGCGGCCAGACCGCTTCGGGCAGCGAGAAATTGTAGTGAATCCCGGCGATGCACTGCATGGTCTTGCCGTACCGCAGGGCCAGGCCTTTGCGATACACGTACTTGAGCTTGCCGATATTCGAGGTGCCGTAATAGGCAATCGGAATGTCTTCTTCGGCGGGCAACGGACAAGGCATCGACGGGCTCCAGAGGAACTCGCTGCCCAGCTTGCTGTAGGCGAACCGATGAATCTTGTCGAGGCTTTCCAGGGTAGCCGCCGGATCCGCCAGCGCGGGCGTGATGAACTCCAGCAGCGACTCGGAATAGTCAGTGGTGATCAGGCCGTTGGTCAGCGCAGCACCCAGTTCTTCAGGATGCGGCGTCTGGGCCAGGCGTGCTTCGCCGGTCACGCGCAGGCATTCACGCTCTATACCGTGCAGGCATTGCTCCAGCAGGGAGAGGTTAGTGCGCTCGCCAAGCAAAGCCAGGCGGCGGTTGAGAAGTTCGCTCAAGTTGGATTCCTTCACGCGTCAGTCGCCCCAATATGGGGGTGGACATGCCGGTGTACAAGGGTGAGGTGGGAACTGGCGTTGTCGCCTGGTTTTGCGCCCTGTCACTATTTCATACAGAGCCTGTTCATACAGAGCCTGGTTCGAAAACGCCATTACCCGTTGCCCATTCTGGCCACAGCGAACCCGGAAAATTCCGGCGCCGCTTTCGCAACGCCGAAATTAACTCAAATCCGGGGGTGACAGCTAGAGCACAGCGAACGTGCCTTGTGCTTTTGCGACCAGTTTGTCGCCCTGGACCACTTCGGCTTCGACGACCAGCGTGCGACGCCCCGCATGCAGCACCTTGGCGATGCACAGGACTTCGCCGTCGGCGACCCCGCGCACGTAGTTGATTTTGCATTCGATGGTCGCGCTGCGCTGATCAAAGCCGTGGGAACTGGAGCAAGCCAGGCCCATGGCGATATCGACCAGGCTGAAAATCGCGCCGCCGTGCATCACGTTGCCGCGATTGCGCAGGTGCGGCTCCAGCGGCAGCGCCACTTCGGCAACGCCGACGTCAAGGCGCCGCAACTGGCAGCCGATGGCGCGAAAATACGCGCTCTCGGTAAGGCCTTCAGGAATGTCCATCAGCGCTTCTTCAGTTGTTTGGCGTTAGCGAACAGCGAAGCCATGGCGTTATTGGCCGGGGCTGCTGCCTGGGTTTCCTTGCGGGGCGCGCTGCTCTGCTGCTGACGCGGGGCCGAGCCTGGCCGTGCGCCGCGAGCGCCGTCGATTTTCTCGCCCGGCGTGTCGCCCATGCGCATCGACAATCCGACGCGTTTGCGCGGGATGTCCACTTCCATGACCTTGACCTTGACCACGTCGCCCGCTTTCACCGCTTCACGCGGATCCTTGATGAATTTCTCGGACAGCGCCGAAATATGCACCAGACCGTCCTGATGCACGCCGATATCGACGAACGCACCAAAGTTGGTGACGTTGGTCACGACGCCTTCGAGAATCATGCCCAATTGCAGGTCCTTCAAGTCTTCAACGCCTTCCTGGAACTCGGCGGTCTTGAACTCCGGACGTGGATCGCGGCCCGGCTTTTCCAGCTCTTGCAGGATGTCGGTCACGGTTGGCAGACCGAAGGTTTCGTCGGTGTATTTCTTCGGGTCCAGACGCTTGAGGAAGCTGGCGTCGCCAATCAGGGAGCGGATATCACGGTCAGTCTCGGCAGCGATGCGCTTGACCAGCGGATAGGCTTCCGGGTGAACCGCCGACGAATCCAGCGGGTTATCGCCGTTCATCACTCGTAGGAAACCGGCTGCTTGTTCGAAGGTTTTTTCGCCCAGACGCGGGACTTTCTTCAGCGCCGCACGGGACTTGAACGCGCCGTTCTCATCGCGGTGCGCGACGATATTCTGCGCCAGCGTGGTGTTGAGACCGGAAATCCGCGCCAACAGGGCCACCGAAGCGGTATTCACATCGACGCCAACGGCGTTCACGCAATCTTCGACCACAGCGTCCAGGCCACGGGCCAGCTTGAGCTGCGAAACATCATGCTGATATTGGCCGACACCGATGGATTTTGGATCGATCTTCACCAATTCAGCCAGTGGATCCTGCAAGCGACGGGCGATGGACACCGCGCCACGGATCGATACGTCCAGATCCGGGAATTCCTTGGCGGCCAGTTCCGACGCCGAATACACCGAAGCGCCCGCCTCGGAGACCATGACCTTGGTCATTTTCAGGCCTGGGTATTTTTTGATCAGTTCGGCGGCGAGCTTATCGGTTTCACGGCTGGCCGTGCCGTTGCCGATGGCGATCAGGTCAACCGAATGCTTGGCGCACAGCGCGGCCAGCACGGCGATGGTCTGATCCCATTGGTTCTTCGGCACGTGCGGGTAAACCGTGGCGTAGTCCAGCATCTTGCCGGTGGAATCGACCACCGCGACCTTGCAACCGGTGCGCAGGCCCGGGTCAAGCCCCAGAGTAGCGCGCGGGCCGGCCGGAGCGGCGAGCAGCAGGTCGTGCAGGTTGTGAGCGAAGACATTGATCGCTTCGGTTTCCGCGCCTTCGCGCAGTTCGCCGAACAGGTCGGTTTCCAGATGGCTGTAGAGCTTGACCTTCCAGGTCCAGCGCACCACTTCGCCCAGCCATTTGTCGGCAGGACGGTTCTGGTTTTGCAGGCCGAAACGCTCGCTGATCATCATTTCGCAAGGGTGCATGGCGCCGGGTAATTCTTCGCCGACCTTCATCGCCGAGCTGAGAAAACCTTCGTTGCGACCGCGAAAAATCGCCAGCGCGCGGTGCGACGGCATGCTTTTGAGCGGTTCATCGTGTTCGAAATAATCGCGGAACTTGGCGCCTTCTTCTTCCTTGCCGGCCACGACACGGGCGCTGATCACCGCTTCCTGCTTGAGGAAACTGCGCAGCTTGTCGAGCAAGGTCGCGTCTTCGGCGAAGCGCTCCATGAGGATGTACTTGGCGCCTTCCAGCGCGGCTTTGACATCGGCGACACCTTTTTCGGCGTCCACGAAGCGCGCAGCTTCGGTCTCCGGCGTCAGGCTCGGGTCGTTGAACAGGCCGTCAGCCAGTTCGCCAAGGCCGGCTTCGAGGGCGATCTGGCCTTTGGTGCGGCGTTTTTGCTTGTAAGGCAGGTACAAATCTTCGAGGCGGGTCTTGGTGTCGGCGAGTTTGATATCGCGGGCCAGTTCAGGGGTCAGCTTGCCTTGCTCTTCGATGCTGGCAAGGATACTGATGCGCCGTTCGTCGAGTTCACGCAGGTAGCGCAGGCGCTCTTCAAGATGACGCAATTGCGTGTCATCGAGGCTGCCGGTCACTTCCTTGCGGTAGCGGGAAATGAAGGGCACTGTCGAGCCTTCATCCAGTAGCGCTACGGCCGCTGCGACCTGTTGCGGGCGGACACCGAGTTCTTCGGCGATGCGACTGTTGATGCTGTCCATAAGACCACCTGGAGTTTGTGAGCATATAAAGTGGCTGCGGGCTTCGCGCGTGATGCAGCGTTAAAAACAGCCTTGCTTGCCGACTTTTACAAAATACTGTCGAACTGCCATGTTCAGGCGTTGCCTGACTTCAAGGGCGGCGCATTATACCCAGCGTTGCCCGATTAGGGGATTAGCCGATCAAACCGCTCTATTTGCGCCGCAAAACAGCCGCCAGTGGCGCCCCCGGTAAAATCTGCTAACAATGCACACGGTGCGCATCACAGCAGCTACGCCATAATGCGCGCCGAGATCAAAGGAGCATCTATGAGCAGCACTGCACAAACTGCTGAAGGCGAAAAAATCCTGATCGTTGATGACGATCCGGGATTGAGCAGCCTGTTGGAACGTTTTTTCACCAGCAAGGGCTATCGCGCCCGAGCCGTGGCCAACGTCGAACAAATGGATCGCCTGCTGGCGCGCGAGGTGTTCAACCTTGTGGTTCTGGACTTGATGCTGCCTGGTGAAGACGGCCTGTCAGCCTGCCGTCGTCTGCGCGCCGCCAACAATCAGGTTCCGATCATCATGCTGACCGCCAAGGGCGATGAGCTGAGCCGTATCAAAGGTCTGGAACTGGGCGCTGACGATTACCTCGCCAAGCCTTTCAACCCCGATGAGCTGATGGCCCGCGTCAAGGCTGTCCTGCGTCGTCAGGCTGCGCCGGTCCCAGGTGCGCCGGGCAGTGAAGACGAGTCGGTCAGCTTCGGCGATTACGAGCTGTCTCTGGCCACCCGCGAACTCAAGCGTGGCGAAGAAGTGCATATGCTGACCACCGGTGAGTTTGCCGTGCTCAAGGCACTGGTGATGCATGCCCGCGAACCATTGACCCGCGACAAGCTGATGAATCTGGCCCGTGGCCGGGAGTGGGATGCTCTGGAGCGTTCGATTGACGTGCAGATTTCCCGTCTGCGCCGCCTGATCGAGCCGGACCCGTCCAAGCCACGCTACATCCAGACGGTTTGGGGTGTTGGTTATGTATTCGTTCCAGATGGCGCCGGTAATCGATAATCGGCTTGCGTCAGCCACTCGAAGCCGTTGCCAGTCACGTCGATAACCCTTGAAGGGGTTATCGACGTTTTGGTTTTCGCGTTTCTGCGTTTGACACCATTCGCGATTCGCAAACCCTGCGAGCCTGGCTCGCCCTGCAAAGTGTATAGCTGCAGTTATGAAAACCCCGCTCTGGTTTCCGCAAAGTTTTTTCTCCCGCACCCTCTGGCTGGTGCTCATCGTCGTGCTGTTTTCCAAGGCGTTGACCCTGGTTTACCTGCTGATGAACGAGGACGTGCTGGTCGATCGGCAATACAGCCACGGCGTGGCGTTGACCTTGCGTGCTTATTGGGCGGCCAACGAAGACGACCGCGAAGCCATTGCCGACGCCGCAGGCCTGATCCGTGTGGTGGGCGGCGGCGTACCGGAAGGCGAGCAGCACTGGCCGTACAGCGAAATCTATCAGCGCCAGATGCAGGCCGAGCTGGGGGCTGACACTGAAGTCCGTTTGCGTGTCCATGCACCGCCCGCCCTGTGGGTGCGTGCGCCGAGTCTGGGTGACGGCTGGCTGAAAGTGCCGCTGTACCCGCATCCACTGCGCGGACAGAAAATCTGGAGCGTGCTGGGCTGGTTCCTGGCCATCGGATTGCTGTCCACGGCGTCCGCGTGGATTTTCGTCCGGCAACTCAATCAGCCACTCAAACGCCTGGTCTTCGCCGCCCGCCAACTCGGCCAAGGCCGCAGTGTGCGCCTGCCGGTGAGCGATACGCCCAGCGAGATGACCGAAGTGTACCGGGCCTTCAATCAGATGGCCGAGGACGTCGAACAGGCGGGTCAGGAGCGGGAACTGATGCTGGCCGGGGTTTCCCATGACCTGCGCACGCCGCTGACCCGCCTGCGGCTGTCGCTGGAATTGATGACGGATGAAAACGAACTCACCGAAGGCATGGTGCGCGACATCGAAGACATGGACGCCATCCTTGATCAATTCCTGGCGTTTATCCGCGATGGCCGTGACGAAGAGATCGAAGAAGTCGACCTGAGTGACCTGGTGCGTGAAGTGGTTGCGCCCTACAACAACCCGGAACTCTCGGAAGAACAGATTCGCCTGTGCCTGGAACCCATCCCGCCGTTCCCGTTGCGTCGGGTGTCGATGAAACGCCTGCTGAACAACCTGATCGGCAATGCCATGCATCATGCGGGCAACGGCATCGAAGTGGCGGCTTACGTGTCAGGCGATGCCAATGCGCCTTACGTGGTGCTCAGCGTGCTGGATCGCGGGACGGGTATTGATCCGTCGGAGCTGGAAGTGATCTTCAATCCGTTCATCCGTGGCGATCGTGCCCGCAGCGGCAAGGGCACCGGCCTGGGCCTGGCCATCGTCAAGCGCATCGCAGCCATGCATGGCGGCAATGTGGAACTGCGTAATCGCTCAGGTGGCGGGCTGGAAGCGCGAGTGCGCTTGCCGCTGGGATTGATGTTGCCCAGGGATGCTGTTTGACACCGACTGTAGGACCGGCTTCAGCCGGGAGCATATAAATCCAAGACATCCGATGCAGTTGCATCGGCATGAATGAATTCCTCCCGGCTAAAGCCGGTCCTACGGTTCAGCCTTTCCCTTTAGTCCGCGTCATATGCGGGCCGCTGTTTTTCTCCAGGTATTCGATGATCATCCCGGCGACGTCCTTGCTGGTGGTGACTTCGATGCCTTCCAGACCCGGTGACGAATTGACTTCCATCACCAGCGGCCCGTGATTGGAGCGCAGGATGTCGACGCCCGCGACGCTCAGGCCCATGACCTTGGCGGCGCGAATGGCGGTCATGCGCTCTTCCGGGGTGATCTTGATCAGACTGGCGCTGCCGCCACGGTGCAGGTTGGAGCGAAACTCGCCCGGTTTGGCCTGACGCTTCATCGAGGCGATGACCTTGTCGCCGACCACGAAGCAGCGAATATCCGCGCCGCCCGCTTCCTTGATGTATTCCTGCACCATGATGTCCTGCTTGAGGCCCATGAACGCCTCGATCACTGACTCGGCAGCAGTGGCCGTCTCGCAGAGCACGACGCCGATCCCCTGGGTGCCTTCCAGCACTTTGATCACCAGCGGCGCGCCGTTGACCATCTGGATCAGGTCGGGAATATCATCCGGGGAGTGAGCAAAACCGGTGACCGGCAGACCGATCCCGCGCCGGGACAGCAATTGCAGGGAACGCAGCTTGTCCCGCGAGCGGGCGATGGCCACCGACTCGTTGAGCGGGAACACACCCATCATTTCGAACTGACGCAACACCGCGCAGCCATAAAACGTCACCGAAGCCCCGATCCGGGGGATTACCGCATCAAAACCCTCCAGCGGTTTGCCGCGATAGTGAATCTGCGGCTTGTGGCTGGCGATGTTCATATAGGCGCGCAGGGTGTCGATCACCACCATCTCATGGCCGCGTTCAATACCAGCTTCGACCAGACGACGGGTTGAATACAGACGCGGGTTACGCGACAGCACAGCGATCTTCATGCAGCACCTGTGGCAGAGGTAGTCGAGGCCGGAAAAACCGGCTTGTCCTGAACATAAGTAATGCCGGGATTGACGACCAGCTGGCCGTCGATCAAAGCGTTGGAGCCGAGCAGCAAGCGATAGCGCATTGCTTTGCGGCAAGCCAGCGTAAATTCCACCGGCCAGACGCGATCACCCAAAGCCAGGGTGGTGCGAATGACGTAGCGGACCTGCGCATGGCCGTTGGAGCTTTTAATGGTTTTCATCGCCACCAGCAGCGCTTCGCAGCGGCGATGGCGCAACTGAACGACCGTTCCCAAGTGAGCATTGAAGCGAACCCATTTTTCGCCCTCGCGCTCGAAAGGTTCGATTTCCGTGGCGTGCAGGCTTGAGGTGCTCGCGCCGGTATCGATTTTCGCCCGCAGGCCAGCTACCCCCAAATCGGGCAGCGCCACCCACTCGCGCAGGCCGATAACTGTCAGGTGATCAAATGTTTTCAAAAGGGATTCCGTACTTCTTACGCTGTCTGCCAGACACCAGGATCAACCTGGGCCAATGCTTTGAATGCAGGTTTGGCGAACCAGAAGCCTTGCATCAGAAAAATCCCGCAGTCGGCGAGGAAGTCACGCTCTTCGGCACACTCGATGCCTTCGGCGATGACTGTAACGCCCAACTCCGTACACATTGTGACAACCCCACGAACGATAGCCTGACGAACACGATCGCGGTGAATATCTCGAATTAAATGCATGTCGAGTTTTATCAGGTCGGGCTGAAAATCCGCCAGCAGTCCCAGGCCTGAATAGCCGGCACCAAAATCGTCAATCGCCGTCATGAAACCGAATTCGCGGTATTCACGCAGAATATTGGTCAAATGGCGATTGTTATCGAGGTGTTCGGCTTCGATGGTCTCGAAAATCAGACGGTCCAGCGGGAAGTTATGGGCTCGGGCGGATTCCAGCGTACTGCGGATGCACAGCTCCGGGCGATAGACCGCGTTGGGCAGAAAATTGATCGACAGCCGTTCGTTCATGCCCAGCGCAGCGGCGCCAGCGATGGCGTGCGTGCGACACAGCTGATCGAAGCGATAGCGATTCTGGTCGGTCACCTGACTGAGCACCGACATCGCGCCTTCACCATTGATGCCTCGCACCAATGCCTCATGAGCAAAAACCGACTGGTCGCGCAAATCCACGATGGGCTGGTAAGCGAATGCAAATGAAAAGTCGAGTTCCGGACTGTTTTTGCAGCCGTCGCAGCCGACTTTAGGTGAGGTCAATGACGAAGGAAATTCAGTCATATCGCGCTCCATGAGAAAAAGGCTATTCGGAAGAAACGGGTTTTCACGCCAGTAATCCTGTTACTGGCGGATGACGCCTGACGTAGTACAGTTCTGACTACGGCTTAGTTGAGGAATTCATATGGCACAAAAGTCAGAAGAAGACGACAAAGTTCGTCTGGATAAATGGTTGTGGGCAGCGCGATTCTTCAAAACCCGTGCCCTTGCCAAAGCCGCTATCGAGAGTGGCAAGGTGCATTGTCGGGGCGAGCGTTGCAAGCCCGGCAAGGAACCGCACATCGGCGACGAGATTCTGGTGCGCATCGGTTTTGAGGAGCGAACGGTGGTGGTGCAGGCGCTTTCGACCGTGCGGCGCGGCGCGCCGGAAGCGCAGACCCTGTACAGCGAAACGCCGGAAAGCGTCGCCAAACGGGAAAATGCCGCCGCACAACGCAAGGCAGGCAACCTGGGCATGAGCACCGATGGCAAGCCCAGCAAGAAGCAGCGTCGGCAGCTGTTTCAGTTCCGTGGTTCAAGTAATGACGATTGAGTCCCTGCTGGAGCGAAGCTCGCCCGCGAATCAGACGCCTCGGTGAGCCAGACTCACCGCGTCAGGGTTCTTCGCGGGCAAGCCCTGCTCCAGCGGATTACCTGGCAGCCACGCACAACACTCAAACGCATGACTTGGAAGCGCGCAAGATAGCCCATAAAATGCCTCTTATCCGACATGGCAAGTCGCACTACTGACATGCGAAACAGCGCTTAGGCGCTTCATAGACGCTTGCCATCATTCTGTCATCCTTCAGATACCTCTTTCCCTATGCATGATTTACCGGATATCGACTACACCCAGCGCTTCATCTTCGAAGAGACCGACGTGCGCGGCGAGCTCGTTGCGCTGGAACGCAGCTATGCTGAAGTTCTCGCCAAGCATCCGTACCCGGAGCCCGTCGCGCAGTTGCTCGGCGAGTTGCTGGCCGCTGCCGCGTTGCTGGTAGGAACATTGAAATTTGAAGGTCTGCTGATTCTTCAGGCGCGTTCCAGCGGTGCCGTGCCGCTGTTGATGGTCGAATGCTCCAACGAGCGCGAGCTGCGTGGCATCGCGCGCTACGATGAGTCGCTGATCGCGCCTGGCGCAGGCCTGCAGGACCTGATGCCCGACGGCTCGCTGACCCTGACGGTCGATCCCCGACAGGGCAAGCGCTATCAAGGCATCGTGGCCCTGGACGGCGTGGACCTGGCTGACAGTCTTTCCAGTTACTTCGTGATGTCGGAGCAGCTTGGCACGCGTTTCTGGCTTCGCGCTGACGGCCATCGCGCCCGCGGCCTGTTGTTGCAGCAGTTGCCCGCCGCACGCATGACCGAGCCGGAAGAGCGTAACGCCAGTTGGGAGCACGTCACCACGCTGGCCAGCACCTTGACGGCCGAAGAGTTGATCAGCCTGGACAACGAAACCGTGCTGCATCGCCTGTTTCACCAGGACCCGGTGCGGATGTTCGAGATGCAACCGATCTGCTTCCGTTGCAGCTGTTCGCGAGAGCGCTCGGCCAACGCGCTGGTCAGTCTCGGGCTGGAAGATGCGCAGCAGTTGGTTATCGAGCACAACGGCGCGGTGGAGATCGATTGTCAGTTCTGCAACGAGCGCTATTTGTTCGATGCGACCGACATTGCGCAGTTGTTCGCGGGCGGCGGTGTGGATTCGCCCTCTGATACGCGTCATTAAACAGGCACGTAACCACGTTGTGACACGCTTGGAGCCATGGTGTCGTTCTTCTGACAGGAGGGCCCTACTTTTTTTAGGCTTTTCTGGCATAATCCGGCCCACTTTTCCGCTGTAGTAGTGGTTGTTTTTTTACTACAAAACCGTTTGGAGCACTCGGCCACTGGCCGACGGGGACCCTCATGACGCAAACCAATAACGCTGTGTACACCGATCTGAGCATCGACGAACTGGTCAAGGAAGCTCTTGCCCGCGGCGAAGGCGAACTTTCCGATACTGGCGCTCTGGTTGTGAAAACAGGCCATCGTACTGGCCGCTCGCCGGTTGATCGTTTCATTGTTGAAGAGCCGAGCACCCAGGACGCTATCGCCTGGGGCCCTATCAACCGCAAGTTTCCGGCGGACAAGTTCGACGCTTTGTGGGACCGCGTTGCCGCCTACCTGGGCGAGCGCGAAAGCTTCGTTTCCCACGTTCATGTAGGCTCTGATCCGGCGCACTACCTGCCGGTCAAGATGACCACTGAAACTGCCTGGCACAACCTGTTCGGCCGCTGCCTGTTCATCAACCCTGAACAGTACAACGCTGGCGGCAAGGACGAGTGGCAGATCCAGAACGCCCCTTGGTTCGTCTGCGAGCCAGAGCGTGACGGCACCAATTCCGACGGCACCGTGATCATCAACTTCGCCGCCAAGAAAGTGCTGATCGCCGGCATGCGTTACGCCGGTGAAATGAAGAAAGCGCTGTTCTCGGTACAGAACTTCCTGCTGCCAGCGGTCGACGTGCTGCCAATGCACTGCGCGGCAAACATGGGCGAAGAGGGCGACGTGACGTTGTTCTTCGGTCTGTCCGGCACCGGCAAAACCACCCTGTCGGCTGACGAAAGCCGTTACCTGATCGGCGACGACGAACATGGCTGGGGCGTTGGCGTGGTGTTCAACATCGAAGGCGGTTGCTATGCCAAGTGCATCGACCTCTCCGAGAAGAACGAGCCTGTCATCTGGAAAGCCATCCAGCACGGCGCGGTCCTGGAAAACGTGGTCCTGGACCCGGTCACCAAGAAAGCCGACTATGCCGACGACAGCCTGACCCAGAACAGCCGCGCCGCTTATCCGCGTGAACTGATCGAAAAACGCGCTCCGCTGAACCTCGGCGGCGAGCCTAACGCTGTGATCTTCCTGACGTGCGACCTGACCGGCGTTCTGCCGCCAGTGTCGATCCTCAGCGAAGAACAAGCGGCTTACCACTTCCTGTCGGGTTACACCGCGCTGGTGGGCTCCACTGAAATGGGTTCGGGCAGCGGCATCAAGTCGACCTTCTCCACCTGCTTCGGCGCGCCATTCTTCCCGCGTCCGGCTGGCGAATACGCCGAGCTGCTGATCAAGCGCATCCGCGGCTTCGGCTCCAAGGTTTACCTGGTCAACACTGGCTGGACCGGCGGCGGCTACGGCGTCGGCAAACGCTTCAACATCCCGACCACTCGTGGCGTGATCGCAGCCATCCAGAGCGGCGCACTGATCGGCGCAGCCACTGAACACCTGGACACCATCAACCTCGACGTGCCGCTGGCCGTACCGGGCGTTGAAACCAACCTGCTCAACCCGCGCAACACCTGGGCTGACAAGGCTGCCTACGACGAATCGGCCAAGGCACTTGCCGGCCTGTTCATCGAAAACTTCAAGAAGTTTGAGGTGAGTGACGCAATCAAGGCAGCGGGTCCGAAGTTGTAAGATTCGGATTGGCTGAATAGAAACCGCCCTTCGGGGCGGTTTTTTATTGCCTGAAGATACGGGTATGAATGGAGTTGGGCAGCTTCAATCTGCCAATGCGTTCAGGACATGAACCGGGTCATTGTGTATGGCTTTGAGCAGGGCTTTAGCGGGGCCGGTAGGTTCGCGACGACCCTGTTCCCAATTGCGGAGCGTGCCCAATTGCACGTCAATGATTGCGGCGAATTTAGCCTGCGAAAGCCCTGTGGCTTTACGTATCGCCTTGATCTGCATGGCGTCGACTGTGAACTCGCGTGAGGGCTGGCGTTCACCGCGAACAATCTCGTCCATCTGGTGGACGCTTTCCATCAGTTCTTCGAAGAGCTTGCTCATCGTTATCTCCAGTGCTCGACCACAGCTTTTAACGCCTTGCGTTCGTCGGCTGTCAGGTCTTGCTGTTCATTTTTAGGGTAGATCATCAACAAGGCGATCTGAGAGGCTGAGACGAAGTGGTAATAAATGACTCTGGCGCCGCCTCGTTTGCCATGTCCTTTTGCAGCTACCCGGATTTTTCGAATCCCACCCGTGCCTTCAATCATGTCTCCTGACGAAGGATTAAGCGCCAGAATATTCTGGAGGCTGGTCAAGGACGCGTCGTCCAGCATCTCTTTGGCGCGCCTGGTAAATATAGGGGTTTCGATAAAAATCATGACGCCAAGTGTACGCCGCTGACTTACTACAAAACAACCCTTACATTGTCGTCTTCATCCCCGCCGCCAAACACTCGCCAACCACGGCTGCTGCTCCAGCGGCAGGCCTTGGGGTCTGTAGTAATATTCCAACTCTTTGAATCCGGCCTCGGTCAGCAGTGCGCGCCAGGCTTCAAGATCGTGATAGGAGCCATAGCGCGGGCCGTTCCAGCCTTCGCTATTTTCGCCACGGGGATTGGAGCTGAAGAGGACGCCGCCGGGTTTCAGGGTGGCGTGCAGCTGTTGCAGCACCCGTGGCAGTTCCTGCTTGGGGACGTGGAATAACGCGGCGTTGGCGAAGATGCCGTCGAAGCGTTCTGCGGGAAGATTCAGTTCGAGAAAGCTCTGCTGCCAGACTTCGCAACCGGTGTCGGCGCGGGCCATTTCGGCGAAGCGCTCCGAGCCGTCCAAACCGACGGCGATGTGGCCCATGGCGGTAAAGGTCTTCAAATCGCGGCCTGGCCCGCAGCCGAAATCGAGAATCTGCCACGGCGCCTGACTTTCTATATGCCGCAACAGCGCGGCGATGTTCTGGCTGACGTCGTGGTCGCGGGTGCCTTCGCGGAACGCGTCGGCCACCTGGTTGTAGTGGCCAACGGTGGTCTCGGTGATTTGCGCGAGATCCTGCGGTGCGAGTTTCATGGCGGGTCGTTCCAGGCATTTGATGCCGTGAATATAACCCACTCAGCGTTTGTTCAAACCCCGCGCCAGCCGATCACCGCCCAGCTGGATCACCGCCACCAACACCACCAGCAGCACAATCACGGTCAGCATCACCTGGCTGTCGAAGCGCTGATAGCCGTAGCGATAAGCAATGTCGCCCAGCCCGCCCGCGCCAATTGCGCCGGCCATCGCTGAAGAGTTGATCATCGTCACCAGCGTGATAGTGAACCCGCCGACGATGCCCGGCAGCGCTTCAGGCAGCAGCACGTGCCAGACAATGTGCCAGCGTCGGCAGCCCATGGCCTGGGCGGCTTCGATCAAACCGTGATCGACTTCGCGCAGGCTGACCTCGGCGATGCGGGCGAAGAACGGCGTGGCGGCGATGGTCAGCGGCACCACAGCCGCCCAGACGCCGTACGTCGTGCCGACGATCAGCCGGGTAAAGGGAATCAGCGCCACCATCAGAATCAGAAAGGGAATCGAGCGAAACAGGTTCACGAAACCGCCCAGGACGCGATTCAATCCCGGCGCCTGGTAGATACCGCCTTTGGAGCTGGTGACCAGAATCACCGCCAGCGGGATGCCCAGCAGCAACGCGATGAGCGATGACACGCCCACCATCAGGAAGGTGTCGATAGTGCCTTGTAACAAACGGTCAAACCACATAGCCGACGACCTCCGCGTGTTGCGCCTGTTTACGCGCCCTGATCAACAATTCGTCGCGCGAATGCGGCGAGTCGGCAATCGACAGCAGCAGATGCCCCAGTGCGCGCCCTTGAATACGTTCGACGCCGCCTTGCAACAGGCTCACGCGCCCGCCCAACGCGCCGAACAGCGCGGCCAGATCCGGTTCAACGCCGGTCTCGCCGGTGAAGTGCAGATCGAGCACCACGGCGGCGCCGACGTGCTGCGGCTGCGCGGCGATGCGCGATTGCAGGTCTTCGGGTACGCCGTGTTGCAGCGGCGCGAGCAAGGTTTTGCTGACTTCGTGACGCGGCTCGCCGAACACTTGCCAGACCGGGCCTTGCTCGACGACGCGGCCTTGTTCGAGCACCACAACGCGGTCGCAGATATCGCGAATCACTGCCATTTCGTGGGTGATGAGGATGATCGTCAGGCCGAGTCGCTGATTGATCTCGCGCAGCAGGCCGAGAATCGACTGGGTGGTTTCCGGGTCCAGCGCCGAGGTGGCTTCGTCACAGAGCAGAATCGCCGGATCATGCACCAGCGCGCGAGCAATGCCGACCCGCTGTTTCTGGCCGCCGGACAGCTGCGCCGGGTAGGCCTTGTGCTTGTCTTGCAGGCCCACCAGTTCCAGCAGTTCGGTGACTTTGCGCTGGCGCTGTTCCTTGGGCACGCCCGCGACTTTCAACGGCAACTCGACGTTCTGCCACACGGTCTTGGCCGACATCAGGTTGAAGTGCTGGAAGATCATGCCGATCCGCCGCCGCAGCTCCACCAGCTTGTCTTCATTGAACTCGCCGATGTCGGTCTGATCGATGAGCACCCGGCCGCTGCTGGGTTGCTCAAGGCGATTGATGGTGCGGATCAGCGACGATTTGCCCGCGCCGCTGCGACCGATGATGCCAAAGATTTCGCCGCGCTGAATCGCCAGGTCGATGTTCTGCAAAGCATCGACCGGACCTTGCTGGCCTTGATAGGTCTTGCCCAGATTGATGAAGCGCACGTGAGCGCGATTCAGGTCGGCGTGCAGCTCGGCGTGATGTGCCGAATGCTCTGCGCCCGTGGCTTCGAGTGGCAGTTGGCGTTGGCGTTGCACAGTGGCATTCATATCAGCCTTCCCAGCCAGCTTGGTAGAGCTTGCCGTTGACCTTGTCCAGCGCCGCGCGAACCACCGGCGAGTGCTGATAGATATCGATGAACTTGGCCAGGCGCGGGTCGTTCTTGTGATCGGGTTTGATCACGAACTGAATCACGTATTCGGGGTGATCGAGGCCGTCGAACAGAATCGCCGAAGACGCATCGAAGGTTTTCGCCAGGCGAATGTAGGCCGGATAACCCTGCACCAGATCGGCATCTTCGTAAGCGCGCACCAGTTGCACCGCCTCGACCTGAATCAGCTTGAGCTTTTTCGGGTTGGCGGTGATGTCGTCTTCGGTGGCCTTGAAACCTGTGCCCGGCTTAAGGGTGATCAAACCGGCTTTGGCCAGCAATTGCAGGCCGCGTCCGCTGTTAATTGGATCGTTGGCAATCGCCACGGTAGCGCCGGTTGGCAGTTCATCGAAGCTTTTGTACTTTTTCGAGTACAGACCGACGTTGTTGATGATCCCCGGCGCGTAAGGCACCAGATTGAAACCGGCGGCTTCGTTGGCGTTGGTCAGGAACGGGATGTGCTGGAAGTAATTCACGTCGATATCACCCGCCGCCAGGCTGACGTTGGGCGCGATCCAGTCGGTGAATTCCACCAGTTCAACCTTCAGGCCTTGCTTGCCCGCCTCCTCGACAGCTGCTTCCAGCGGGATGGCGAAGGCTGCCGTGGTGCCGACTTTCAAAGGTTGGTCGGCGGCATGGGCGGTAAGTGTCAACAGGCTCAAGGCCAGGGTAGCGATCAGTTTGTTCATGGTGAAATTCCGGTGCGCTGCAAGGTTAGGTTTTATGTTGTGAACGTCGGGTTGTAGGACCGGCTTCAGCCGGGAGATCGGCCTTGTGAACGATACAAACTCATTGGATGTACCAACCTCCTCCCGCCTAAAGCCGGTCCTACGGGAGCATTCTTCAGCGTCGATAACTCGCCCCCACATGCCGCTCCGGCAAGCGCGCGCCGCCTTCGGGAAATAACTTTTCCCGCAAGCTGCCGTTGTCGTAAGCGGTTTTGTACGAGCCACGGCGTTGCAGCTCCGGGATCACCAGATCGATGAAATCCGCGTAGCTTTCCGGGGTGACAATGCGGGTCAGATTGAAGCCGTCCAGGCCGGTTTCCGCGATCCAGGATTCCAGCTCGTCGGCCACTTGCCCCGGCGAGCCGATCAGCGTGATGTAGCGCCCGCCCAACGCGTGCTGGTCGAGCAGTTTTTGCCGGGTCCAGTCGTTGTTTTTCAGGTTTTTCGTGGCCGACTGGATGGCGTTGCTTTTCACATACTGGATCGGCTCGTCCAGTTCGTATTCGGAAAAGTCGATGCCGGTGGACGCCGCAAAATGCGCCACGCCCGCTTCGGCGCTGGCGAACTCGCGGTATTCGGCATGCTTGGCCCGCGCCTCGGCTTCGGTCGCGCCGACGATCACGTTGATACCCATGAACACCTTGATGTCGTCCGGATTACGCCCGGCGGCCACGGCGCTGGCGCGGACTTTGTCCACTTGCTCGCGGGTCGACGGCTTGTTCTGGCCGCTGATGAACACGCATTCGGCGTGACTGCCGGCAAACTGCAAACCACGCTCGGAACTGCCTGCCTGAAACAAAACCGGCGTGCGCTGGGGCGACGGCTCACACAGGTGATAACCCTCGACCTGATAGAACTCGCCCTTGTGCCGCACCTTGTGGACTTTGTCCGGCTGCGCGTAGATCCGCTGTTGCGGATCATTGAGTACGGCGTCGTCCTCCCAGCTGCCTTCCCAGAGCTTGTACAACACCTGCAGGTATTCGTCGGCCTGATCGTAACGGCGATCATGTTCGATCTGCTCGTTCAAACCCATGGCCCGGGCGGCGCTGTCGAGGTAACCGGTAACGATGTTCCAACCCACTCGACCACGACTGAGGTGGTCCAGCGTCGACATGCGTCGTGCGAATAGATACGGCGCTTCGTAGGTCAGATTCGCGGTCAAGCCGAAGCCGAGGTTTTTCGTGACCGCCGCCATGGCGGAAACCAACAGCAGCGGGTCGTTAACCGGCAGCTGGATCGACTCCTTGAGCGGCACGTCCACCGAGTGCTGGTAGACGTCATACACGCCAACAATGTCGGCGATGAACAAGCCATCGAACAGACCGCGCTCCAGCAGTTTCGCCAGCTCGGTCCAGTATTCGAGGGTTTTGTACTGGGTCGAGTTGTCGCGCGGATGGGTCCACAGCCCGTGATTGATATGACCGATGCAGTTCATGTTGAACGCATTGAGCAGGATTTTTTTCTTCGCCATCAAATGGTCCCCCGCAGCGGTGGGTTCTCATCGTTGAGGTAGTAATTGCCGATGGCGTGATACTTCCAGCGCACCGGGTCGTGCAAGGTATGCACCCGCGCATTGCGCCAGTGACGATCCAGGCCATGTTCGGCCAACGTCGCCTGACTGCCGGCCAGCTCGAACAACGTGCTGCCTGCGGCGAGGGAAATCTCGGTGCTGATGGCTCGGGCTTCAGCGACCGCAATGGACGCGGCGGCGACGTTTGCGGCGCTGCTGTCGGCCTGGGCGATATCCAGAAATTCCCCGGCACGATCCAGCAACGCTTCAGCGGCATACAAACGAATGCCCAACTTGCCGAAACTGTGCAGGGTCAGCGGGTCATCCACAGCTTTCTCGATGCCCGAATCGATCCACGGCCGGGTGCGAGTGCGCACGAAATGCAGCGCGTCTTCAAAAGAGGCGCGGGCGATGCCGGTGTCGATGGCGGCATGAAGAATCTGCGCCAGCGGGCCGACTGTGGTGGGGCGCTCGAAGGCGCTCTGGAACGGGATCACATCGCGAGCGTTGACGAAAACCGCTTCAAACACCACCGAGCCGCTGCCCGTGGTGCGCTGGCCAAAGCCGCTCCAGTCGTCAATAACTGTAAGACCCTGACTTTCAGCGGGTACGAACGCCAATTGTTGCACGCCATTTTCGTCGACCACCGAGGTCGGAATCCGCTGTGCGTACAGTGCGCCGGTGGAGTAAAACTTGCGGCCGTTAATCCGATAGCCATCACCGTCGCGAGTCAGGCGCGTGGTGCGGTCATGGGCGGTTTTGGTGCCCAGTTCCGCCAGTGCGTTGCCGAACCTGAAACCTGCCAGCGCTTCGGCGTACAAACGCTTTTGCTGCTCGGGATTGCCGTTCACACGCAATACTTCCAGCGCGTAGAAATGGTTCTGCGGGATCTGCCCCAACGACCCGTCGGCTTCGCTGATCAGGCGAATGACCTTGGCCAGCGTGACATTCGACACACCCGCACCGCCAAATGCCTTGGGTACGCTGATTCCCCAAAGCCCGGAGCGGCTGAACAACTCCAGTTCGGCATGGGGCAGCCGACGTTCACGGTCACGTACGGCACTGTCGCGTTTGAAATGCGCGGCCAGCTCATGGGCGACGCGCAACGCTTCGTGATCGCTGTCGATGATGACAGCGCGCTCACGTGGCGCAGAGTTAAAACTCATAACGATGTTCTCCAGTGGTCTGGTTCAAATCCACGAATGGCGGGCAGGCAACGTGCCGTTGAGGTGCCACGTGCCAATGGCGTGGTATTTCCAGCGCACCGGATCGTGGAGCGTGTGAACGCGGGCATTGCGCCAGTGCCGGTCCAGGTTGAACTCGGCCAGGGTGGCGCGGCTGCCGGCCAGTTCGAACAGCTTTTCGCTGGCCAGCAACGAGATTTCCGTGGTCAGCACCTTGGCTCGCGCCACCGCAATCGAGGCGCGGGCCGCTGAAAATTCATCGATGGGCTTGGCGTTGACTTCGTCGAGTACCTTGGCCGACTCGCGCAGCAAGGCTTCGGCAGCGTGCAATTCAAGTTTGAGCTTGCCGATGTCAGCGATGACATAGGGGTCGTCGCTGGCCCGTTCGACATGGGCGTCGATCCAGGGCCGCGAGCGTTTTCTGACAAAGTCGATGGTGTCATCGATGGCAGCGCGAGCAATGCCGGCGTCGATCGCGGCCTGAATCAGCTGCGAAACCGCGCCCTGAATATTCGGCGTCAGGGACAGACGCCAGTTATCGACAACCAATGCGCCATCAATCTGCACTTCATCCAGCAGCACCGTGCCGCTTGCAGTGGTGCGCTGACCGAAGCCTGACCAGTCATCGACGATCTGCAAGCCGGCAATGCCGCGCGGGACAAAAGCCATGATTTGCTGGCCTTGCTCGTTGAGCGCTTTGACCGCAACCCAATGGGCGAATAGCGCGCCAGTGGAGTAAAACTTCTGACCGGTTATGACGAACTTTCCGCCGTGGGCGGTGATGCGAGCTTTCAAATCAAGGGTATTTTTCGTACCGCGCTCCGGTCCGGCGTTGCCGATGCGCCGGCCGTCCAGCACGCTTTTGAACAAGACTGCTTGCTGCGCCTCAGTGGCACTGTTCTGCAATAGATGAATGATCCCGAACTGGTTCTGCGGAATCTGCCCCAGCGCCGGGTCGGCAGCAGAAATAATCCTGAACACCTCGGCGATAGTGGCGAATGAAACCTGCGGCCCGCCGTAAGCGCGCGGAATAGAAATGCTGCCCAGGCCACTTTGGGTGAACTGTTCGATTTCCGACCAGGGCAACTGTCGCTCGGCATCGCGTTGAGATGCCTGCACACGAGCCCGGTCAGCCAACTGATGGGCAGCTTCGATAGCCTGGGCGTCGTTTTGCAGAATCACGGCGGCAAGTACAGGCGGGGCGCGGTCCGGCTGAAGTGCCGCCGGTGAAGTGCGCAAGGCACGGGCAGCCAGCTCAGACATTTTCCCGGCCTCGGACGCTGCGTACTCGTTTGCTGTTCTGCCTGTGGATGGGGCGGGAAATGACCATACGAACCTCGCGTCAGACGCCACCTGTGGCGGCAAGATAAATCACGATGTCCGGTGGTCCGGTCTATATACCGTAAAGGCGTATAAATATTTTATAAACAGGTATTTTGGAATAAGGATAGAAGATGAAATCAACCGGTTTTCAGGCCTGTTGCGCATACGTCAGACACGAGCCGAAAACCATTAGCAAAATGCATATTTTGAGCAGTTTATTACGCGCCATAAGCATAACCCTCTTGCAGTAATTCAATGCTTTCAGAAGGCTAGCAGCGAGCGTCGATCAGATTTTAGAAAGCGTGTAGGCCCATACGTAGTTCTGTGTAGGAAACCTCTTTGCGTATTGCTCAATGTGAGCCAGCTCACAGGTTGTATCCCGGCCAGCACAACCAATACGGCGGGTCGGGATCAACAACCCGCGCGTATCAGTGGTTTTTTTCAGGGACATTCGGTCAGTCACTGACAGCGGATAACTTTCGGATTGACACTAATTTCACGGGCGGGAGCCCAGCGTGAGTTGTTGCCTACCCGATCAATGATGCAGTAAGTCACGTCCAGCTTTTGTTCTTGCCCGGCGTCCAGAATCAGCGCGGGCGGCACGATCAGGCTGACGGTTTTACCGACGTTCTCGGCTTTCAAGGGCGGCAGATCCATGCGCATATCGCCCCAACGCAGGGTGATTTCATCGCTGGGCGCCATGTTGAGATAGGGCTCGATGGCCAGGGGCATGCCGGTTTTCACGTACCGGGCAATCAACCCATAACGGATCACCGCCTCTGGCAACGAAACGGGGGCCAGGCCCTGGTTTTCTTCATCGCTGAGCGTCAGTAGCTGCCCGCCGGGCACATCGAGTTTCACCCGGAGTTTGCGGCTGGGGGAAGTCACCGGCGCTCCACCCACTTTCATAACGCGATAACAGGTTTTGATCGTCCCTGTTTGTAGGAAACTTTCCGGCACGCGTAGGACTACTGTGTAGCCGATGTCAGACTTACTTAAAAGTTTTGACGCGACGTAACAGCCATCCCAGAACAACTCAATCAAATCTCCTTCATCCATCGTGGGATAAGGGTCGATATTGACTAACAGGTGAGCGGCGGCACGAATACCGACGCCGTGGTTGTGAGCCTGGGGCAGATAGGGCGCGAACAGCTTGGGAATGCTGGTTTTGCAGGGTGCGTGAGGCATGGCTGAGTACTCATGGTTATTTGTTAACTGATGATGAGTCCGTTGGTTTCGGTAATGACGAATGTTGGTTAGTTCACCGAAATACGGCGCGGGATAAGTACCTTAGAGATCAGAGTTGTGGCAAACATTACAATCGGTATGGAATTGGCGCTTGTAATAAGCTCGGGATTTTGAATAAACCTTTATTTTCGAGCTAATGGGGTTTGCGCGCGCCTGTCAATATGCAACGGGGCTAAAGTATCGGCGATACGTGGAATCAGACATTTCCTACACCGACATCACAATGTTATGACCGTGAAGATAGGACTCGTCCCACTTAACTATATGAATAATCATGCGGATGAAAGGTTACTGAGCGTTGGACATGCGGTCCTGACGAACTGGACGATATGGCAACTTATGACGCGTTATTACCACTGTAATGACTGGATAAGTTTGTCGCGACAAAACTGATGAGTCCAGAGATGAATACCTGGTCAATCTAGCAGCGGTTTAGATAGGTCAATTGTTGTACAAATGTAAGTCACAGAAAAACAGCGCCGAATGGCGCTGATTTTTTACTGAGTGATGTAGGATCAGGAGCGACTTCGCTCCAGAAATTGCCGGGTCCGTTCTTCGCGGGGGTTGGCAAACAATTCCTTGGCCTCCCCTTGCTCGACGATCACTCCCTTGTCGATAAAGATCACCCGATTGGCCACGTCCCGAGCAAAACTCATCTCGTGCGTGACGATGACCATGGTGCGTTTTTCCTCGGCCAACGCCCGAATCGTCGCAAGCACTTCGCCCACCAGTTCCGGGTCCAGAGCCGAGGTGGGCTCATCGAAAAGAATCACTTCCGGCTCCATCGCCAGCGCCCGCGCGATAGCCACCCGCTGCTGCTGACCACCTGACAAACGCCGTGGATAGGCATTTTCCTTACCCGCGAGGCCGACCTTGGCGAGCAGCTTGCGGCCTTGTTCCATTGCCAGTTCCCGCGCGATCTTCTTGACCACCACTGGGCCTTCAATGACGTTTTCCAGGGCGGTGCGGTGCGGAAACAGATTGAAGTTCTGGAACACAAAGCCCACATGCTGACGCAGTTGACGAATCAGGCCTTGTTGCTGGCTCAAGGGTCGATCGCCATCAATGGCGATATCGCCGACGATGATCTTGCCGCTGGTGGGTTCTTCGAGAAAATTCAGACAGCGCAGCAGGGTGGTTTTGCCCGAGCCGCTGGGCCCGATGATCGCCACCACCTCCCCGGCTTCGACGCGCAGATCAATGCCCTTGAGCACCTGCTGGCCCTTGAATTCCTTGGTCAGTTTTTCAACCACGATCATGGTCAAGACTCCAGGTCATGCCGGTTGACCCGCGCTTCGAGACGGTTTTGCAGGTGCGAGAGCATGGTGGCAAGAATCCAGTAAATGAGAGCCGCGGCCAGATACATGGTGAAGATTTCGAAGGTTCTGGCGGTTATCAGCTGCGCCTGCCGGAACAGCTCCGGCACCTGGATGGTTGCCGCCAGCGCCGTGTCCTTGACCAGCGAGATAAAGCTGTTGCCCAACGGCGGCAAGGCCGTGCGTGCGGCCTGTGGCAGGATCGCCCGGCGCATCGCCTGTCCGCGGGTCATGCCCATACTCGCGGCAGCTTCCCACTGACCGCGATCCACCGATCCGATAGCCGCCCGCAGGATTTCGCACGCGTATGCGCCCATGTTCAACGAAAAGCCGATCAGCGCGGCAGGCAACGGGTCCAGTTCAATGCCCAATTGCGGCAAGCCGTAATAGATCACGAACAGCTGAACCAGTAGCGGTGTGCCGCGAAAGAACGACACGTAGACCCGGGCAATACCGCGCAGCACCATCAGTCGCGACAGGCGCATCAGCGCCAGGCCGAACCCCAGCAGCAAGCCGAAAAACATGCCCCCGAGGCTGAGGAATACCGTGTAGTACGCGCCCTTGATCAGAAAGGGCGCGGAGTCCAGCGCGAGCTTTAGGCTCTCCTCAATCATTGGGTCACGTCAGCCTTGAAGTACTTGTCCGACAGTTTTTTGAGGGTGCCGTCAGCGCGCAGCTTGTCGATGGCCTTGTTGATCGCATCCAGCAGCTCAGGCTCGCCTTTGCGCAGGGCGATGCCAGCTTCCTGACGGGAGAACGGTTCTCCGGAGATTGCCAGTTTGTCTTTGGTCTTGCTGACCAGTTCCAGAGCCGCCAGGCGGTCGACCAGAATGGCGTCGATACGGCCTACACGCAGGTCCTGATATTTGGTTGGATCATCGTCGTAGGTTTTGACGATAGCGGCCGGTACATTTTCCTTCAGCCACTGCTCGTAATTGGTGCCCAGGCCAACGCCCACTTTCGCGCCTTTCAGGTCGGCTGCGACTTTAAACTTGTCGGCGTCCTTCTTCTGTACCAACGCCTGGATACCGGAGATGGTGTAAGGCGTGGAGAAGTCATACTTCTTTTTGCGTTCTTCGGAAATAGTGACCTGGTTGATCACCACATCCAGACGTTTGGATTCCAGTGCCGCGAGGATGCCGGCCCATGGTGTTTGCTGCAGTTTGGCCTTTACGCCCAGTTCCTTGGCCAATGCTTCGGAAAACTCGACTTCGAAGCCGGCCAGCTTGCCGCTTTTGTCGACGAAGCTGAACGGCGGGTAAGTGCCTTCCAGACCCACGTTGAGGGTGCCGCTGTCTTTGATTTTCTGCAGCAGATCACCGGCCACGGCTTGGCCGATCAGGCCTGAGCCGAGCACCAGGCTCAGGGTTGAAAGCAGAAACGTACGACGGATTGCGGAAGTAATCATGACTAGCCCCATATTTTGTTGTTGATGTCAGGCAAGAATCGGACCCGACGAAAGCTACGTTGGCACCAAAAGTTTATCCAGCTTTTTCAAGACGCTCGATGCGCCAGCATCGCTGCTGGCGGCGATCATAAAAGCCTCTTCTTATAATGCAAAATAATCAAAATCACATTTCATATATGTTTTTTGCATACGAGGTCAGATCAGTCATCCTGTCCGGAAAAAACGCCCGGGTAAGCAAACAAGGCAGGCGCACCGCCGGTGTGCAGAAAGATCAGCGGGCCGTCCTCAAAACGCTGGCGGCCAATACCATCAAGCAAGCCCGACATCGCTTTGCCGGTGTACACCGGATCAAGCAAAATCCCTTCGTGACTGGCCATCAATTTGATCGCCGACAGGGTTCCGGCGTTCGGTTCGCCATAGCGCGGCGCGAAATATTCGTCCCACAGTTCGACTTTGAACGCGCCTGGCAACGGTACGCCCAGCAGTTCGGCGGTACGCTCGGCAAGACCCTGCACCTTGGGCCGCTGCGCCTCGTCGGTACGCGATACCGTCACGCCAACCACAGGCAGATTGGGCAGCACTTCAGCCAGCGCCAACGCCAGGCCGCTGTGCGTGCCGGCGCTGCCGGAAGCGAGCACCACGGCGGCGAAATCCAGCCCGGTCTGCTTGATCTGCTCAGCCAACTCCAGGCCTGCACGCACATAACCCAGGGCGCCTACGGCACTGGAGCCACCGATGGGGACCAGATACGGTTTCTTGCCGCTGGACTGGAGACGAGCGGCGAGGGCTTGCAGAAGCTCGTCGGCGTTGTCCAGGTTTTCCACCAGCTCGACCTTGGCATCAAACAGGTCCAGCAGCAGCCGGTTGCCGTTGTGCAGGTAATTGACGTCGTCAGTGCCGATAGGGTTTTCCAGCAACGCCACGCAGCCCAGACCCAGCCGCGCGGCGAGGGCCGCCGTCTGACGCACATGGTTGGACTGGACAGCGCCGGCTGTAATCAACGTATCGGCGCCCTGCGCCAGCGCATCGGCGGCAAGGTATTCAAGCTTGCGCACCTTGTTGCCGCCCATGGCCAGGGTCGTGGTGTCATCGCGCTTGATATAGATGTCGCGACCGGCCCAGACCGAAAGCCGCTCCAGTTTTTCCAGGGCAGTGGGCGCGGCGATCAGATCCAGACGATTGAAACGAGCGAGCTGTGTTTTGATCATGGTGATAGTCAAGCCGTGTAGAGAGTCGCTGGACTATAGGCAGACGTTTCCTACAGGGCAACTCGTTAGGTCTTATGCTTCAAGAGTAGGAGGCCTACAAAAATAGTTATTTTTTTACGCTAAATCTTTGCCGTAGAGTGACCGCACCTGCGGCGAACGTACAAAAAACCGCATCCGAATCAGGAGAAGTCAGCGTGAGCGATATTCCAGAGGCCTCTGCCGAGGGCCGTTCCAGCCACTGGCAGTTGCAGCAAATCGTCAGCCAGTTGCGTCAGGCCCGTAATGACTGGCGCGCCAGCAACGGTCGCGTCAGCGGCGAGCACGGTGGACGCGAGCTGCCTTCGCGAGCGGCGATGCGCGACATCCTTGAAGCGTTGTGCGGGGCACTATTCCCCATGCGCCTGGGGCCGGTTGACCTGCGGGAGGAAAGCGAAGATTTCTACGTCGGGCACACCCTTGATGTCGCTTTGAACGCGTTGCTGGCCCAGACCCGCCTGGAGCTGCGCTACGTCGCCCACCAACGCGGCGAAGAAGTCGGCAATCTGAACGAGCGGGCAGTGGAATTGATCCAGGGTTTCGCCAGCGCCTTGCCCGCAATGCGCGCACTGCTCGACACCGACGTGCTGGCCGCCTATCACGGCGACCCGGCAGCGCGCAGCGTGGACGAAGTGCTGCTGTGCTACCCGGGGATTCTCGCGGTCATTCATCACCGGATTGCCCACCATCTTTATAGGGCGGGCTTGCCGCTGCTGGCGCGGATCAGCTCGGAAATCGCGCACTCGGCCACCGGCATCGACATCCACCCCGGCGCACAGATCGGCCGCAGCTTCTTTATCGATCACGGTACAGGCGTGGTCATCGGCGAAACCGCGATCATTGGCGAGCGCGTGCGCATCTATCAAGCCGTGACCCTCGGCGCGAAACGCTTCCCGGCCGACGAAGACGGCCAACTGCAAAAAGGCCACGCACGCCACCCTATCGTCGAGGACGACGTAGTGATCTACGCTGGCGCGACCATCCTCGGCCGCATCACCATCGGCAAAGGCTCGACCATCGGCGGCAACGTCTGGCTAACCCGCAGCGTACCGGCCGGGTGCAACTTGACCCAGGCTAATTTATTGCAGCAGCAGGATGATGGGTGTCAGAAGTAGACATCTGATTCTGAAGCCCTAGTCGGGCCTCTCTTGGGATAAATCCTACGGATGCTGTGCGCAGCATCCGACTTTTTGTCGTCTCGTATTGGTGCAAAGTTCTGCCTTTCCTCAGGCCAAGGACTTGCCCATGCTCAACCCCGCCAACCAAGCCACGTTCACACTGGATATCGCGGGGGTTGAGCATCAGCTCCGCGTGCTGAGTTTCACCGCCAAAGAGGCGGTCAGCCGCCCCTTCAGCGTGCGTATCGAACTGGTCAGCGAACGGGCCAAGCTCGTCCTCGAAGACCTGCTGCATCGGCAGGCGTTTCTGGCTTTTGACGCCCAAGGCAACGGGCTGCACGGGCAGATCGGCGAAATTGCCCAAGGGGATTCCGGCAAGCGTTTTACCCACTATTTCATCCGCTTGGTGCCCAATCTGTTGCGCCTGGAGCATCGGCACAATCACCGGATTTTCCAGAACCAGAGCGTGCCGGACATCATTAAATTGGTGCTCAAGG
>Ga0247814_10000228_pt1 | contig 50261 bp, 48 predicted proteins | sample UWRJL179409R1_FD_179947 | JGI IMG/M metagenome (GOLD analysis project Ga0247814, IMG submission 179947) | Plant litter microbial communities from Arlington Agricultural Research Station in Wisconsin, United States - UWRJ-L179-409R-1 | ecosystem: Environmental > Terrestrial > Plant litter >... | reverse complement strand
GGGCAAAGCAGACTTCAATAAGCTAAAGTGCAAACGCTGGTCAATAGCGTGCAATGTAAAACAGTAGAAAAAACAAACACAATTAAGAGATCAGCCCAATCGATTTAGAATGCGCGATCGCCTCGGCACTATCGGCAAAATAACAAACCGCCACATTCAGGCTTTCAATATTCTTCAAAGCAGCCACCGCCTTGCTTTTTTTATGGGCGCCCGTCTGCCGAATGTAAACCGCCTTCACGTTCACAGGAAAGATCTTGCAGATGTTCTCATACAAAAAAGGGTCATGCTGAGAGTCATCGCCCAGCAGCGTATAATTCAAATGCGGATAAAACTCCAAAATATGCTTGATCTTCTCAAACTTGTGGTTGTGGTCGCCACGGCCGGTAATAAAAAAATCCATCAGGCTCGTCTTGATGTCCTTCAACAGCAAAACCGCGCGCGGCAGTTCATGCAGTTCAGTAAAATCAATGATAAAACGGTACAGGTTCCACTCGCTGCTCGATACATAAAAGAATGCGTTCTGCTCGCCTTTGTTGTTCCTGCCCGCGGTACTCAGCGCCTGGTAATGCGGCACAGCACCTTCAAATATCTTACGGTCATTCACATTCCTGAACAGCAATATGTACAGTTTCTTAAACGGGTTCCGCGTATGCGATACCAAAAAAGTATCGTCAATATCCGAAATGAAGCCCAATGTCCCGTCATAAGGCCTGATAAAACTCCCCTTAGCCGAAATTTCTTCCTGGTTGTGAAAAGTACTTACCCTGTAATCCATCCACCCATAACCAAATTCCTTTTCTAGCGGAATAGAAAATTTGAAGTAACCGTCATCCAATGTCCGCGTATGGATCTTTTGCCCGTTGAGCTCAAGGTAAACATCGGCATTGGCCTGTGTCTTGATCCGGAACATCCTGATCACCGACCGCGCGTTCTTAAAATGCTTCTTCTGGAAGTCATATTCCTGCTGCGTACTCGGGCTAAACACATGCCCCATCACAATCAGTTCCTGTTCATTGGCATAGCCGCGGTAGAGTTTTAAAATAGACTTCATCAATTTTATGTTTTTCCTAAGGGTTGTCAAATTGAAATTACTTATTTTTATTCGTAAAAAGAAGCAAAAATGAAAAAGAATGCCTTATTCGTCGTAAATCCCATCTCGGGCGACCTCGATAAATCACAGCTCATCGAAGCCGTACATTTTTTCGCCACCCATGAAAACCTCGATTTCGAGCTCTACGAAACTTCCGGTAATGACGATATCGCAGAAGTGAAAAAACTATACGACCTCCACAAGCCCGAAAGGATTATCATTGCCGGTGGCGATGGCACGATAAAGATGGTAGCCGAAGCCGTACAGAACCACGATGTCATTCTGGGTATTCTTCCTGCCGGCTCTGCCAACGGACTCTCGGTCGACTTGAACCTCCCCAATAGCCTGGAAGAAAACCTACAGATCGCTTTCGGAAACAATTTCATGGAAATGGACATGATCTGCATCAACGGAAAAAAGAGTTTGCACCTGAGTGATATCGGACTCAATGCTGATTTGGTCAAAAACTACGAAAACAGCGATACGAGAGGGTTGTGGGGTTACGCGCTACAGGCGTATACTACTATAAAGGACCAGAGCGACCCTTTTACGGCGACGATCACCACCAATGATGAAACGGTCGAATGCGTGGCAAGGATGATTGTCATCGCCAATTCGCAAAAGTACGGTACCGGTGTCACGATCAACCCCAACGGAAAGATGGATGACGGCAAGTTCGAGCTCGTGATCATTAAGAATTTGGATTTATTGGTATTCGGACAAATTATTACAGGCAACATGCCCATCAATACCGATGATGTATTGATCATTTCTACCGATTCTGCCATGATAAAAACAAACGTCCCGGTAAACTTCCAGATCGATGGCGAATACTGCGGCGCCGAATCTGAACTCCATATCGATATCCTGCGCGGACAGCTAAAGGTCGCAATCCCCTAATTAGTGAAACGGATGCCGCTGCTGCCAAAGGGTCTTCGGTTCGAGATAGCCGAATATTGTAGGCATCAACCGGTTAACAATGCCCAGCTTGTGTTCCATAAATCCATACATGGTCACTGGCTGCGCACCCACAGAGCTTTTGATTTCCAATGCCGTTCTGGCAAATACAATCTCTTTATATTCCTTATTGATGGCATAAGCAATCATGTCATAAAGCATATTCAGGTACAGCATTTTCTCCCTTTGAATAGTGTCGTCATAGCCCAGGAAGTACGTGTCAAGCGCATCCCCATTCTTAACGAGCGTATTAAACCCCACGAGCTTTTCATCAAGGAAATACCCATAAAACAAAAACTGGTCTTTGAGCTTTTCCTTAAAAACCCTAAAGTGGTCTTTGGGTAAAAAGAAAGTATTAAAGGGAGCGTTTTCGGCAACATGCAGGTAAAGCGAATAAATAACCGCCTCATTGGCAATGATTTCATCAAGATGCATTTTTCTCTTCTCGATGCCTGCCGCTTTCTTGCGCGCGCGTTTGTACTGGTCACGGTATTTTTTAGAGAGTGCGCCAATGTAATCGGTCTCCGATCTCCAATTAGGGTTCACCGCAAAAACCATATTCGGCTGTGTAGAGAACTTATAATTGCGCCGAAACTCCGCAATCTCAAAATGCCTGCTGTCTTTCTCATCAAAATCCTTAAACGTAACAATATGCACCTTCTTTCCCAAGGACTTAAACATTAATTTAAGTTGTGCCGAAGCCTGTTTCAATGTTTGTAATACTGCAACACGATCTGCCGCTTCCGAAACCACAAAAGCATTCTGGCCCGTAAGCATATTGTTGCCGATAAATAACACGTGCGAAGAAAAATTCCGGAACACAAAATTCCGAAGCATCGTCTTCAGGCAGTTATCGCGCTTCCCAAAAGTAACCAGCGCATTCAAATCAAGGAATTGGGAGAGTGCAGTTGCTATAAGTTTCCCGTTTTCAAAAACACCAATAAAGTGGCAAGTCATATTCTCCGGAGCCGATTGCTCCAGAATTTCAAGATACTCCGAATGGAGAAATATATTCTTAGAAGCCACTGCATTCCAGTCTTCAGGCAGTTCAGCCGTAGCAGTGTAAATGATAAAAGAATACGATGAATTCAAAATGAGATAGCAATTTGGTCAAAAATAATCAATATACTCAGTATATCTGCCAATCATTTCTTAAAAACGCAAAATCTTAAGTTGAAAGGCAAAGCCGGGAGATGTAAGCCAAAAGATACAAGAGATAAGAAATATTGTTTGCATGCTATTTAAACCCGTTGTAGTGTTACACGTGAGGGGAAATTTTGGGAACTGATGCATGCTGTAAAATTCTTCATCAGGAGTTGTGCTTTAGAACAACTTTTCTATCTTTGTGACATGAGTAAGAAACGAACGATTATCTTTTACAAAGATTACTTTGAAGATTTCTTTGTAAAGCAACGGGAGAAAGTCAAAGCAAAGATTATCTGGACGTTGGAGTTAATTGAAGAACTTGAAAGAGTGCCTGAAACCTATCTGAAACATCTCGAAAACACCAACGGCCTTTATGAAATAAGAATTCAGCAAGGGAGTGATATTTTTAGGATCTTCTGTTTCTTCAATGAAGGCCAATTAATAATTCTCACAAACGGATTTCAAAAGAAAACACAGAAGACACCAAAAAATGAAATTGAAAAAGCTATAAAAATTAAAACTGAATATGAAAATGAAAAATAACAATATCAAAACGCTTAGTCAATTTAAAGACAACCAATTCGGAAAAGTCGGCACTGCACAGCGCGATGCACTCGATGCAGGGTATGAAAATTTTAAAATTGGCGCAATGATCCATGATGCAAGAGTTGAAAAAGGATTGACACAACAGCAACTGGCGGAAAAAACCGGAACGACCAAATCGTATATTTCTAAAATTGAGAATAATGTTAAAGAGGTAAGATTCTCTACGTTACAAAAAATTGTTGAGCTTGGTTTGGGAGGTCATTTGGAATTATCCATTAAGCTGTAAATTTAAAACTAGCATTGTTGGACCCCATCTACGCTTTATTTACAAAATTTACATTTCTTTTTACAACCCAAATTACGCGCTCCGGAAAATATTAAACTAGTTTCGCTGAATCAATTTTAAATAATAGAACATATGAAAAAAATGATTTATCTGCTGATATTGCCACTGTTGGTGGTAAGCGGACTAGTGTTTAGTTTCGCACCGTTCGCCTACGGCTCGGGTGCGAATCGTGAAATTAAAAATGAAACCAGGCCATCCGCAAAGCATTTGTCTATTGCCCACAAGAAAGCCGGACTGGAGGAAAGGAAAAAATGGGAAGCTTCTGCTGATGGTATAAAATTCAAAGAATGGGAGCGCTCTCCGGAAGGTAAAAAAGTGTATGCCAGCCATGATAAAATAAAGAAACAACTAAAGGCTTTCACGGATATGGAAGCTGTGGTAACTTCTGTTACTTTTCAGCGCGCAGATGCGAAATCATCAGGGCCAAAATGGCTTGTAGTCACGATTAATGGCGAAGCCTACATGATGCAATTTACACCGAAAGATTTTCAGCAATTGAATAGCCTCAAAGTTAACGACAAGATAATCGTGAGAAGCCGCAGCGCAGGGTGTTCGCCTAATCATCCTTATTTGATTCTATCAGGCGACTACATAGCGCACAATAATAAGGTGCTTTTTAAACGGGACTTTAGTAAAAATAACGGCTGCTGAGGTAGCGCAAAATACTGTGCATAAAACACTGCACGACATCTAACTGCAAAATGCTGTATTCGTAAACCTCCCGCTTCGGTTGGTATCAGGACAAACCGAAGCGCAGAGAGGCTAACAGTATAAAAGAGATTAACTACAACCAGGCACAAAGAATTCCACCAATGATCATCAGTGTCAGCGTCCAATACCCGGCATTGATAAAAATATACTTCCAGGATTTTCTTTCAAACATCCCATTGATGCCTACCATAGGGAAAGCAAAAAACAAACCGGCCATGAATCCATGCAGTGCGCCATGTTTGAAAGTCCGGAAAGCCATACCATAATCTGCCATAAAAGCCGCGTAAGAAGGTTTGGCTTTCGCTGCTTCAACAGGACCGCCTACCATTCCCATTGCCCCCGACTGGTGAATGACCAATCCCATAAGAATCATGATAATCATCAGGGAGAAAATGTAAGTGAGCAGGAAAACCTTGAGCATGTTTCCTTTTTCCAATGCTTCACGCGTGAGTCCGGCTTCCCGCATCCAGATGGTTCCGAAAACTTTTGGGTGGTACCATATAAATCCCATCACAAGTGTTACTAATGCCGATCCGAAGACCGCAATAAAATTCATTTCCATAATTGTTTGGTTTTAAGGTTAGTGTGTCAAATATAATAATTAAATATTTAATAGTTTAAAAAATCATTATTGTAAGAAAATTATAGTTTTATTTTATTAAATAGTGTATTTCATCGATTTTATTTGCAGATAATCGATTTAGTATGTACGTTTACACCATCAATAACCGCAAACAATTTTCGTTATGAAAAATATAGCTACTTTATTCTTGTCTTTTGTCGCAACAGCTTCAATGATGGCAAATGTTTCTATTTCTGAAAAAGAGGCTCTTGTAAAATTTTACAATGCGACCGATGGAAGCCATTGGACAAACAAATGGGATTTGAAAGCGCCAATCGCAACATGGTATGGTGTAAAACTGCAGAATGATAAAGTAATCGCTTTGGATCTTTCCAATAACAATCTTAAAGGACAATTGCCTTCTGAGATTGTAAATCTAGTCAATCTGCAACAACTTAACTTATTCAAAAACGATCTTTCAGGGAATATCCCTGCGGCAATAGGAAACCTTAAGCAATTAAAAACATTAAACCTGGCTTTTAATAAGCTTTCAGGAAATATCCCGGCTTCTATTGGAAATGCCGATGCATTGCAATCTGTAGAGTTGTTCATGAATCAGCTTTCGGGAGCGATCCCTGCAGAAATCGGAAACCTGAAACAATTAAAAACATTGTCTTTGTTCAATAACGAACTTACAGGAACTATCCCTTCTTCGGTTTACGGAATGAAATCATTAAAAGTATTGCTGCTGAACAGTAATAAAATTACAGGCAAACTGGAAAAAGAAGTGGCCAACTTAACGTCGCTTGAAAACCTGAGCCTTTTTGAAAATAATATGGACGGACAGGTGCCATTCGACCTTGAAAAATTGAATAACCTTAAAGAAATGAATATTTCTTACAATATGTTCAGCGGATTGGTTTCCAGAAACCTTGCGCAACTAGACACACTCAATATGACCATGATCAATGATAAAGGCCTTGCAGTAGCCTTACCGGTAAAAGCCGATAAAAATTCTGCTCTTGCCTCAGAAGATTAAATTTTCATAGAATAAATTTTCATAGACTAAATTTTGTTGATAAAAAGGCCTTACTTCCCCCAAAGTAAGGTTTTTTTTATGCCTGTTACTTTCGGGATGCTAATTAAATCCGGAAGCAACTATTCCGTATCTTTGTATATCGAAATAAAAGCACAACAGGATGATTTTTGAAAAGCAGTATGACAATCCTTTCCAGATAGAGATTTCTTTTCACAAACTGATTGAAAATCTCGAAGAGATCGCGCTTTCTAATGTGGATTACCGCGCCAACTATGCCAAAGCATTATTAAAAGAAGTCGCCGTTGTACCAGAGCTCAGGAACGGGATAACCAATGTAGAACTCATAGAAAAGCACAAATTACTGATTCGTAATCTACTCGCGGATCTGTTCCCAACTGCATTGACTAAAAACGAAATCAAGGCCATCACGATTCCGTTCCACAATGTGACCTTCAATTACTCGGAACGTTTCCAGCACCTTCTCAATAATGCGGGTCCCGATTTTGATATGACCATACGGGATTTCAATAACGACCAGTTTTACATCATGAGTTGCTGTCTTATCCTGAACGCCTATTATGGCTATCGTTTGGATTCGAGCAAACCTTTTTTTTATGACATTCCCGATGCCGAAGGAATCATACACCACTACAGGATACTTTACAATGCTGATTTTATAGAAGTGCTCCCAACAACGGATGCGGTCGAAGTGACTTCTGAAGACGTAGAATTGCTAATGGATAATTTTCATGATATTGCATTGTGGAAATCAAAATTCCATTCCAAAACCTGGATCATGAGAGGCTTCGGAATCATGACTTTGTATGACGCCACAACCGAAAGCGCGGTTTCCAACCTTAAGACTTCACTGCTTACCAAACCTGACGGAAGTTATTCCATCAGCGATCATTTCCAGCAAATATTCCGTTCTATTTTCAAAATAGCTGATCTGCGTATCGGTTTTACGGCATTGGATGAAGAAAAACTGGTGGTTTCTCCTTTCGATAAAAACATTCGCAGTTTTCTGCTGCTGGACCAGCTCGAAGCCAGTTGTGACGAAATGGCCTGTAACGATTCGATTGGTATGCTGATCAATGAACGCAAATACCTGAGCATTTCAGACGTGCGCAAATTTGGAAAAGAACATGAAGATGCTGCTGAATTTTCACAACAACTGCTGGCGCAAAATGTAAAAAGCATTATTTTGGCACCAGCCATTAAAAATGATAAATTGCTGGGTATCGTAGAAGTTGTTTCTTCCCGAACCAAAGAATTAAATAGCGTGAATGCCAATAAAATGGATATTGTCATGCCTTACATTACTGATACCATCAGCAGGTATTATTCTGACATACAGAACCAGGTTGATGCGATGATCCAGAATGAATATACCACCATTCACCCGAGCGTTTATTGGCAATTCAAAGAAGAAGCGCTTGCGCATATCAATGATACGAAAGAAACGGCTTTCCATGAGATCGTTTTTGCTAATGTGTATCCGCTTTACGGGCAAATCGATGTAAAAGGATCTTCAGATATGCGGAATGCAACTACCAAAGAAGATATCCTCACACAGATTGAATTACTGACAGCCATTTTTAAATTGCTCCTGACCGAAAAAAAACTGCCTGTCTTTGAACAGAAAATATTCGAACTGGCGCAATGGGCTGGCGCGATACAAAACCAGCTCAAAGCCGATTCAGAGCAGCTCGTACTCGATTATATCAAATTAGACATCAATCCGGTACTGCTAAAAATCCAATCCGGAAATGAAGTGGTAAATGATCTGGTCCATTCTTATTTTCAAAAACTGGATCCTAATTCCGGGATGATATACGAGGCGCGAAAAAAATTCGATACCACCTTATCCGCCATCAACAAAAAAATGGCAGCCATATTGGATAAAAAGCAGACAGAGGCGCAATCCTATTATCCGCATTATTATGAGCGTTTCAAAACAGATGGCGTGGAGCATAATCTATACATTGGCAACTCGATCACCAACCAGGCTGAATTTGACATGGTTTATCTTTATAATCTGAGGCTGTGGCAGCTGCAGGTCATGTGTGATATGGAAAACCAATACCATGCGCTTAAAAATTCTTTGTCTTACCCGATGGAAGTAACTTCCTTATTGCTTGTTTTTAATAATCCGATCACGATTCGTTTCCGTATGGATGAAAAACGATTTGATGTTGACGGGTCGTACAATGCCCGTTATGAAGTGGTGAAAAAGCGCATCGATAAAGCGTACGTCAAGGGCACACAAAAACGCATTACACAAAAAAATGCCATTACCATTGTTTATACCCAGCAAAGCGAAGAGCTCGAATACAAAAGGTATATCGCTTTTTTACAGCACAAAAAAATGCTCGACGAAAAAGTAGAATTTTTTGAAATTGAAGACCTGCAAGGTGTTTCGGGATTAAAAGGCATGCGTGTAAAAGTGCTTTTTAATCATTCAGAAAATGCTAAAGTCTACAGTTACCAGGAATTGCTTGAAGAGATAAAAAATTAAGCCCGTATCGAGTGGAAAGCAATTATAAATGCAGCTACCGAAATAATAATGCCAATCATAAAGATGGTATAGGTACTCCGTAGCAATTTGTATTTCCTGTTTAAAACCAATCCCAGAAAATACAAATCTTTTACCATAGAGTTGTACAGGTATTCTTTGTCTTTCATCATTTCATTCATTGCCCATTGGTACTCTTCGAGTGGCATTTTATAAAAATTCCCAAAAAACAGCAGATTGATTTTTCGGTCTTCTATTTCCTTTCTGGTAAATGAGCCGCTGGTGACTTTAGGCTTGGTCGATAAAATCGCGAAGATGATTGAAATCACGCTAAAAATGATCAGGATAAGCGTTGGAATAACCAGATGCGCATTTCCCGGACTGTCTAATTTCGGAATCAAGGTAGAAAGTACGATCGAAATGATGATGGCATTTACAGAAAGGAGGATATTGGCTTTACTATCAGCAATCTGGCTCAACCGTGTATGGTTGTTCAAAGTAACGCGGAACATCGTTTCAATGCCGCGTTCCGGCCGGTCTTCCTTTTCATTTTTTTTGTTTTTCTCGGCCTTTTTTTTCTGCTCGGCGTTAGAAAGCTGGATTTTCTCCTGAATAAGCGTGATATTGATGTCCTTTTGCTCCTGCCATTCCTCTTTGGCATAATCCGTAAAATAACGGTGCTTTCGCAATAGCATATCCCGGTTTCCAATGGCCCATTCCGAATCGCTAAAGTTTTTCTGAATCGTTGTTTTCCATTCTTCGCGAAGCAACTCACTGATTGCGATATAATTTTTATCTGAAAAATGCGAACTGTCGGCATCTTTCATGATGAATTCGAGAGGAGTTTGCGGCTCTTTCGACATTTCAGTCGCACGGATGAGGCTTTGCGCCAAAAGCGAAGTTTCCGCAGGAACAGATTCGGTTCTAAGGAAACTATTCAGGAATTCAATACTATTTTCTTCATGGTTGTCGTTGCCGCTAACATAACCGGTATCGTGAAACCATGCTGCGAGCAATAAAGCGGTGGCTTCGTTTTCAAAAACTTTTTCAAATCGGATAAGCTTTTCTGTGGCACGAACCACGCGTTGCGTATGATTAAAATTATGGTAAGTATATGCTGAAGATAGTTTATCTTTGAAAAGATCAAAAACAAACTGCTCTGCTTTTTGAATGAGATTCATAGTCTATGATTTTATTGCCAATTTATGAATTATTTCCCGATATGATGACTGCCCAACGAAATTTTACAATTCTGAAATGTGCTTTTCTTGTTTTTTTGATACAATCTTGTGCCACTAATCATTCGCAGTTTGGAAGCAAATCTCCGGCTGTTATCAAAGGAGATTTTGACAGTCCCAAAGCCGTTTCCCATACTTTTTATCTTATCGGTGACGCCGGGAATTCGAATGAGGAAAAATCAAAAAAGATATTCGCTACTTTGGAAGATCGTTTGGAAAAAGCCGATTCGAGCAGTACGTTGTTATTTTTAGGAGACAATATTTATCCCAAGGGAATGCCTAAAATTGGTGCATCCGACAGGAAATTAGCCGAAGAAAAATTAAACAACCAACTCGCACTCTCAAAAAAATTCAAAGGAAAAACCATTTTCATTCCGGGCAATCATGATTGGTACAGCGGGATTGAAGGACTTCAGGCACAGGGAAAAATCGTTAATGATTATTTCAAAAGCAAGAAAGCTTTTCTGCCAAGAAAAAACTGTGCGATCGACCACGTAGATATTAATGATAATGTGGCGTTGATTGTAATTGACAGCGAATGGTACCTTCAGAAATGGGACAAACATCCTACTATTAACGACGACTGTGATATTAAAACAAGGGAACAATTTTTCACAGAACTCGAAAGCGAGATCAATAAAAACCAAAAGAAAACAACCATTATTGCTATTCACCATCCTTTAATGTCTAATGGTACTCATGGCGGACAGTTCTCTCTTAGAAAACAAATCTTTCCGCTGGAGTCAGATATTCCTTTGCCGGTTATCGGGACAATGATCAATTTCCTTAGAAAAACATCAGGTATTAGTCCGCAGGATATCCAAAATAAAAAATACAATACATTAGTCAAACGCATCAAAACCCTGATTCAGGACAAAAGCAATATTGTTGTAGTTTCCGGACACGAACACAATCTGCAATATGTTGACAATGACAATGTAAAACAAATTATCAGTGGTGCCGGATCAAAAGAAGAAGCGGCAAGAGCCATCAATAAAAATGATTTTTCCTTTGGACATAACGGCTATGCAGTTCTTCAGGTATTAAAAACCGGTGCTTCAAGAGTCTCGTTTTACGGAATCGATTACAAAGGCAATGAAGCATTATTATTCAAGCAGCAACCATTATTTGCCAGACCAAAACCCAATTTAAGGGAATTTCCAAATAATTTCCCCACAACAAAAGACACTTCGGTATATACTGTAAAAATGACAACGAAAAATGGCGGCTATCGTTTTCTTTGGGGACAACATTTCAGGAAATACTACAGCATGCCGATCAAAGCAAGAGCGGTAAGCCTTGACACTTTATATGGCGGTTTAAAACCAACCATTGAAGGCGGCGGACACCAGTCGAAATCACTGCGGTTAATGGATAAAAACGGAGATGAGTTCGTCATGCGTGCCCTGAAAAAAAGCGCCACGCGATTCTTACAGACAGTTGCTTTTAAAGACCAGGCTGTAGAAAAGGATTTCAAGGATACCTATGCAGAAAATTTCCTGCTTGATTTTTACACCACAGCGCATCCTTACACGCCTTTAGTGGTTGCAAAACTCGCAGATAAAGCCGGAATCAATCATACCAATCCCAAATTGTTTTATATTCCAAAACAAAATACGCTGGGATTATTTAACGAGGATTTTGGGAACGAATTGTATCTTATCGAAGAGCGTCCGATGAATGGATTTACCAATCTTAAAAGTTTTGGCAAACCTCCAAAAATTGTTGGTACCGATGATGTTTTGGTCAATATCACAGCCGACGAAAAGTATAGCATTGATGAAAAAGCATATATAAAAGCCAGGCTTTTCGATATGCTGATCGGTGATTGGGACAGGCATGAAGACCAATGGCGCTGGGGCGAATTTAAAGAAAAGGACAAAGTTATTTATCGTCCGATTCCGCGTGACCGTGATCAGGCATTTACAAAATATGACGGTAATTTGCTGTCTATTCTGATGAATATTCCGGCATTGCGGCATATGAGAAGCTTCAACCATAATCTTAAAAATGTTAAGTGGTTCAATCGTGAAGCCTATAATCTGGATCAGGCATTTATCATCAATTCTGATGAAAAGGTTTGGATTGAACAGGCAAAAGAGATTGTGAACAGTCTTTCAAATGATGAAATTGACAAAGCATTTGAAAGCCTTCCTAAGGAAATGAAAGACGCTACGATTGCCAAAATCAAAACCCAGTTGAAAATAAGAAAAACCCATCTGGAGCGATATGCCAGCGAATATTACAAGACTTTGCAGCACACGGTTTTAATCGTAGGAACTGAGAAAAAAGATAAGTTCATTATTACCAGAAATGGAAAAGCGACCAAAGTACAAACATACCGCATCAAAAAAGACGGCGAGGAATTAATCCGTGAACGAACGTACCAATGCCCCGAAACAAAAGAACTTTGGGTTTACGGATTGGGAGATGATGATTTCTTTGAAGTCAATGGAAGTGGTAAAAAGAAAATCAAAGTGCGGCTTTTAGGCGGGCAAAATAACGATACTTATGCTATTGCAAATGGCAGCAATGTAAGAGTATATGATTTTAAATCGAAGAACAATACGATCCAAAATAAAGGAGGAGCAAGAATCATGCTTTCAGACAACTATGAAGTCAATACTTATAATTACGAAAAACCGAAATACAATGTTTTTGCCGGTTATCCGTTGATTGGCTTCAATCCTGATGACGGCGTAAAAATAGGTGGTGTCGTGAATTACACCGTCAATGGCTTTAATCGCTTTCCTTACTCGCAACGCCATTCCATCAAAGGCAATTATTACTTTGCAACCAGCGGATTTGAACTGTCTTACAAAGGTATTTTTCCTCACTTTCTGGGGAAATGGGATTTGATTTTTGATGCGCTGTATACGAGTCCGAATTTTTCTGCCAATTTTTTCGGATATGGCAACGAAACACCCAATTATGACTCTTATGTTGAATTGGATTACAACCGTGTAAAAGTACGAACGATTAAAGCAGCACCTTCTTTTCAATGGGTTGGCGAAAGCGGTGCGTCGGTAGTGGTGGAAACCTCATTTGAGAGAAATTCGGTTGACAAAACACCCGAACGTTATATTTCACAGCCGGGCAATATCAATCAGGATATCTTTGATTATAAAAACTTCGCAGACATCAATGCGGAATATACCTATCAAAATTACGACCTCAATTCCAATCCGACACTCGGAATGACCTTTTCTGTGTTAGGCGGATTTAAAGTAAATATCGATGAATCAGAAAGACGGTTTCCATATGCCGAAAGTGCGCTTGGATTCACCTACAAACTTGTTCCCGACGGCAAATTTGTATTGGCAACCATCCTGAAAGGAAAAGCAATATTCGATGACAATTATGAATTTTACCACGCGGCTACAGTTGGCGGCGATGTAGATTTGCGCGGTTTCAGGAACCAGCGTTTTTCAGGCAAGCAGTCTTTTTATCAGAGTACCGATATCCGTTGGAATCTAGGCAAACTTCAAAATGGTTTCGCGCCAATAAGGTATGGCGTTTTCGGCGGATTTGATTACGGTCGTGTATGGCTTAAAAATGATTTTTCCGACAAATGGCACCAATCTTTCGGCGGCGGCGTATGGTTTAACGGAGTCAATTTGCTGACGGCTAAATTTTCCTATTTCCAATCGAGCGATGGCGGAAGATTCTCTGCTGGTTTAGGATTTGGATTTTAATTTGGAAAGATCCAGTTCGTATAATTTCCCTCCGCTTTTCTTTTTTCGCTCATCAGAAATATAGATTTTATTGTTTTTTCCAAAACAGATACCCTCTTTTTGAGAGAAATGTTGCAAGTCGATTTGATGTGCTTTTCCCGAAAAGAAATCGTCGTTTTTATAGTCGGTGAAAACCCAGACAGATGCACCGCTTAACAAAACAATACTTTTGCCGTCTGGACTGCTGTCAGCACTGGTAATGGCACATTTTTTATAAACGTCGCAGGTTTTAAAAGAACTGATGAATCTTGCCCGATGATTCCCAATTTCATTAGGCACGCTATAAAGCAGAGTTGTTCCGTCAAATTGAGAGCTTCTGTTTTTGGTAAAAAGATAAAAGGTGTTATTTAGTATGAAAAAAGCTTCGACGTCATAAAACAATCCTGATTTCGTTGGCGGAAAATCTTTCTGCTCAGGGAAATAAAAAGAAATTTTTGAAGCGATTTTAGTTGTGGATTTATTCAGTTGCGCCGCATCAACTTTATAAATACAAAGGTCTTTTCTTTCATTGTCGTTGTTTCCAAAGTCACCAATGTATACATTTCCTTCACCGTCTGAAGTAAGATCTTCCCAGTCATTATTGACGGCATCGGTTATTGAAAGTGTACTGACCAGCTTTCCTTTCCAGTCAATTGCATAGAGGTTAGCTTCATTTCCTTTGTCTTCCAATGTCCAGATTAAATCCGATTTGGTTGTCATTTCTACTGCTGAAATTTCTTTGAGTTCCTGCGGAAATAAAAAAATGGTTTTCAATGGTCCGGAATCGGTATCGCACGAAATAAGGATCAGTCCGAGGAGTATAATTTTAAGCTTATTCATAGTCAAGATTTAAACTCAAATGTAAGGATTAGTAAGGGAAGTGAATTTCAAAAAAAATTAATAACCAACTTTGCTTAATAGTAATGCTTCTGCAATTAAACCCTGTTATAGTCGCCTTTCCAATTGACAATTGCTTTTTTGATTTGCTTTCCCGAAAGATTTTCAGCTAACGTTTTGTTAACGAGCGATTCAAGTTCGTCATCAGAGGCGAAGCGAAGTGCGAAAATCTGGTCATCTGTTAATTGGTGTTCAAAAACTTCAAATCTTTTGCCCGTCAACGTATAATAGGTATACCGCAATTCCAGTCGTACAATTCTGTTTTGCAGCATGAGCGCGTAATGTTGGCGCAGCATAAAAGCGATCCAAAACAGAAAAAGCAAAATGATGCTAAAAAAAATCCACACCAATTGATCGCCTTTCGTAAAACTAAAATAAATACTGATGCCAAGCAGGAAAGATAAAACCGGATAATAGATAAAATGATGAGGTATATACCAGCGAATGTGATTCTTATAAGATTGTGTCTTCATTCAGGAGAAATTAAAAGGCAAGGATGATTTTGGTTAATGGTTTCTGAGTTTTTCAAGAATATCATTCGTCGAATCTTCAGAATAAATGCCATAGCCGTTCACCATAATTCCTTTTACATCTTTCCCCGCGGAAGAAATTGCATACACCATCGCCTGATCAGAAGGATCTTCGTTTACATCAAACCGGAATGATTTGTCGATAACAAATTCAGTATGCCTGAACTGGTGGTTTCCGTTGCTGCTTTTTAAAATATTGTCATGAATATTAAAGTCTTCAGTATAGCCTTGTTCTTTTAGTGCTTCAATTGCTTCGGATAGTGTTTCGTATGATTCCATTTTTATAATTTTATAAATTAATTTTCGTGTACTTTATCATGAATATCTTCCAGGTTTTTCGGCGAAGTTAATTTTAAAAATAATACAACTGCACAGATTAGTGCCGAAATGGCGTTGGCTAATATTACAGGCAAATCACTTCGGGTTATTCCATAAGCTACCCAAAGGATCAACCCGATCAGTAATATAATGTAGCTTCCCGTAGAAACGCCCTTCGTTTCTTTCGTCCTGATAATTTTAAGTGCCTGGGGAATATTCGAAATGGTAGTTAAAAGTGCGGCCGCCAATCCGAGTATCTGGATATAATCCATAAATAATGATTTTAGGTATAATGTAAAAGTAAACAATCTGTTTTTCAAACGGTTATTATATTTGCTTCCGGCGTTACAGAATTTAAAGAAATATTTGGATGAGGCTAACTCACATCGGGCAAGTCAAATAGGAGAATTATAATTTTTTTCTGAAATTTAACTTGCGTTTACCAATTTCTGTCGTATATTTGCACCCGAACAGCGCGGGATAGAGCAGTAGGCAGCTCGTCGGGCTCATAACCCGAAGGTCACAGGTTCGAGTCCTGTTCCCGCTACTAAGTTGAAAGCCATTCAGAAATGAGTGGCTTTTTTAGTTTTACAAAAGAATATTACCATGACACATAAGGCAGGATTCGTAAATATTATTGGAAATCCAAACGTAGGGAAATCAACGCTGATGAACGCTTTTATTGGCGAAAGGTTATCGATTATCACTTCAAAAGCACAAACGACAAGGCATCGCATATTAGGCATTGTGAACGGAGATGACTTCCAGCTCATTCTTTCAGACACACCCGGAATCATCAAACCGGCTTACGAAATGCAGGAGTCGATGATGAATTTTGTCAAGTCGGCCTTTGAAGACGCGGATATTTTAATTTATATGGTTGAAATAGGTGAGCAGGAATTAAAAGATGAAGCATTTTTCAATAAAATCATCCATGCTAAAATCCCTGTATTGTTGCTTTTAAATAAGATTGATAATTCGAATCAGGACCAACTCGAAGAGCAGGTTGCTTTTTGGACTGCTAAAGTTCCGAATGCTGAGATTTTCCCCATTTCGGCACTCAAAAATTTTAATGTGCCCGAAGTATTTGCCAGGATTATTTCACTTCTTCCCGAATCACCGGCGTATTATCCGAAAGACCAACTGACAGACAAGCCCGAGCGTTTTTTTGTCAATGAAACCATCAGGGAGAAGATTCTTTTGCATTACAGTAAGGAAATTCCGTATGCTGTAGAAATTGTTACGGAAGAATTTTTTGAAGACGAAAATATCATCCGCATCCGATCCTTAATCATGGTAGAGCGCGAAACCCAGAAAGGTATTGTCATCGGGCATAAAGGCGCTGCTTTGAAAAGAGTGGGAGTGGAGTCGCGTGCAGATCTTGAGAAATTCTTTGGCAAGCAAATTCACATCGAATTGTATGTGAAAGTCAATAAAGACTGGCGAAGCAATGCCAATCAATTGAAGCGTTTCGGATATAATAATTAAGATTTTGGCGTTTCCCTCCGGGTCAGGCTTTCGGCTTTATCTCTCCGTTGCACTGCGAGGATACCGCCTCAATCCTTAACGCGGCCTACAGGAATCATTAGGCAATCGCGTCCACAAAATCATGTAGCTCTTCGATTTGGCGGGAACCTTTCCTTTTATACCTTTCCGAAAGCAGGTAAATGCCAAACCAAACCGAAACCATCGCGAACATGATGAAAAGTTCCGGATTAAAATTCCAACCCGATTGGTATTTGTAATAAGCCACAATAAATGAGATGGCAAAAATCGCGATACTTAAAAGCTGAGTCACCAAAAAGACAATCCACAGTACCGGATTTTCGGCAAATTCCCCTTTTATAAAAGTTTTATCATCCGCTCTTTCCAACCGAAGATGCAACATTGGCGACCAATACTGTTGCTTTTTCGCACCAAGTTCAACCCATATATGATTGCCATTGCTTCGAATGTCATAATCGATCTTTGCAGATTGGATTTTATCGCAGGCTGCTTTAATTTCTTCAGTTGTACGCGAAGAAGATTTTTCAAAATGCGTGTGGAATTTTTTACCGGTTTTCATAGCTGGAAATTTCTGGTTTGAATGTTTAACGCAATCTTGTTGTTTTTTATTTGTTAAAATAGGTTAAACTAAACTTAAATGCTTCACTGTAAGTTTACTTGCCAGAAACCCACTTTTTTACATACCTTTGCAAAATATTTAAAAAGCATGACAAATAATATTGTTGCCATTGTAGGAAGACCAAACGTTGGCAAATCGACCTTGTTTAACCGGTTGATTCAGAGAAGAGAAGCTATTGTAGACTCGGTTTCGGGTGTAACGCGCGACAGGAATTACGGTAAAAGTGAATGGAATGGAAAAGAATTTTCGGTGATAGACACCGGAGGTTATGTACGTGGTTCCGACGACATTTTTGAGGGAGAAATCCGCAAACAGGTCGAATTGGCAATCGATGAAGCCGATGTCATTATTTTTGTCGTTGATGTTGAAGAAGGCATTACGCCTATGGACGACGCAGTTGCTAAAATGCTTCGAAAAGTGACCAAACCCGTTCTGCTTGCCGTTAACAAAGTTGACAATGCCATGCGTGAGAAAGACGCTATTGAATTTTATAACCTTGGACTAGGTGATTATTTTACTTTTGCCAGCATATCAGGAAGCGGAACAGGCGATTTACTGGATGCGCTTATTGATTCGTTTCCTGTAAAACCAGAACCTGTTCAGGAAGAAATTCTTTTACCGCGTTTCGCAGTGGTTGGAAGGCCAAATGCCGGAAAATCAAGTTTTATCAATGCACTAATCGGTAAAGACCGCTTTATGGTTACCGATATTGCAGGAACAACGCGTGATGCGATCGACACCAAATTTGATCGTTTCGGATTTGAATTTAATTTAGTAGATACCGCCGGAATACGCCGTAAGGCTAAAGTAAAGGAAGATCTTGAGTTTTATTCTGTAATGCGTTCGGTGCGTGCGATTGAGCATGCGGATATTTGTATTCTTATTATCGATGCGACCCGAGGTTTTGAAGGTCAGGATCAAAGTATTTTCTGGCTTGCCGAAAAAAACAGGAAAGGTGTTGTTATCCTTGTTAATAAATGGGATCTTGTAGAAAAAGATACAATGTCGACACGCGATTACGAAGAAAAAATCCGCAAAGAATTAATGCCATTTACTGATGTGCCGATCTTATTTGTTTCTGCCCTCACCAAACAACGTTTGTTAAAAGCACTGGAGACAACAGTTCAGGTTTTTGAAAACAGGCAACAGCGAATCCCGACATCCAAATTCAATGACTATATGCTTAAGGTAATTGAAGGTTATCCACCACCAGCATTGAAGGGTAAATATGTGAAAATCAAATATTGCATGCAATTGCCAACGCCTACACCACAATTTGTATTTTTTGCGAATCTGCCGCAGTATGTTAAAGAGGCATACAAACGATTCCTTGAAAATAAAATTAGGGAAAACTGGGATTTTTCTGGTGTTCCAATCGATATTTACATTAGGGAAAAATAAATTTACTACTATTGCAGCCAACCAAACCCGATTTCATTTATGAAAAGTATTTTCCTTGTTTTATTGTCAACGCTTTTATTCAGCAGCTGCATCGGAACCAAAGGTATCAACGAAGTCGTACAAAATAAATACAGCAAAGCGCTGAAAAGGCCTCTCAAAGGTGAAAATTTTGCGATTACCAACCCAATTGCGGGAGGGCAAATGGTGCAGACCAAAAAAATCAAAAAAGTTGTTATTCCTGCTTTCTTTTACTGGAAATTTCAAAGTGTTTACGAATCGGATATCAATCCGTATGTTCCTATCAATCTGTTCAATAAATACGCCGATGATTATGCTGCTACGCTTAATTTTAAAAACAAGCTGGCCAACAGGAAGGTTGAACTCAACGTAGTTTTCATACCCAAAAGCTTTCAATTTTCACAAACCAGCAAGACCATTTTCCTGCTGATCGCGGCGGTTAATTCAGAAAGCAATTCAATCAAGTCACTTTCCTCTGAGCTTAAGATTGATTATAAACTCATGGATGGAAGCCAGGTTGCCGGTAGCGGTTCCATTCTGATAACAGATGCCGATATTGCACAATACAACCAACAATTGTCGCTTTCAAAAAGATCAAACATGGCAGCGAAAAAATTCATTGCCAATTATCTCGATACCTATGACAACTACATTTACCTGATGAGTAAAGCTTTTGTAGATAAACTATACCAAAAATTATAATTTTCATGCTTAGAATTTGTATTACATTTTCGTTATTGCTATATGCTGTCGGTTTATTTGCGCAGCCTTATTACGCACAAATTGTTACCAATAAGAAAGACACGCTAGATGTACAGGTAAAGACTGATAATTTTATGTTTCCCAACAACCTGATCATGGATATACAGAAGAAAATTCTTGTAGTGAATCAGGGTAATAAAAGCGGGGAATATACAGCTAAGGACTTGTTGTCTTACCGTATAAAAATTGGCAGCAAGAACTACACTTTCGACAGCATCGACGGATTATTTTTCGCAGAAAGGCTGTATGTTGGAAAAGTAATGCTGTATAAATACCTCAAATCGATGATGAGTTATGATGGGCATGAAGGAGCTGCAAAAGATTATCTGCTTCGAAAACCCAACGACACCAAACTTCACGAAATGATTGCCAACGGATTCAGCCGATTAATCAATAAAGAACAACTCAAAAGAGTGTTTGCCGATTGTCCGGAATCGGTCGCGAAAATTGAGGGTGATGTCATCAAAGTTAAAGATGAAGATAAGCTCATTGCGTTCGTAAAAGATTATGAACTGACGTGCCATTCAAAATAAATATTGTTAAAATTTTAGTAAGAAATTTTTTCTTTAAACACTAAATCACTTAATTCGTTGTTATTGAAATATAGCAACGAATTTTTTATGCGCAAACATTACTTTCTCCTGATATTTATCTGCTTCGGACTTACGGCTTTTTCACAAAACATTTCGGTCAAAGGTAATATCCTTGACGATAAAACACAGATTCCCCTTGAATCGGCGACTGTTTATTTGTCTATGGTGTCTGATTCAACAGTTGTTGATTATACCATTACCGATAAAAATGGCGCGTTTGTAATGAACACCAAAAAAATAAGTAAACCTGTTTTTTTGAAGATTTCTTATTTGGGATACAATACTTTCAAGCAGCAATTGCAAACTATAACCGAGAGTAAGGATTTTGGGACTTTAAGGCTGAAAGAAAATGAAAACACATTAGGTGAAGTGATTGTAAAAAGTGAAGCACCGCCTATACGCATCAAAAGAGATACCCTCGAATTCAATGCCTCGTCGTTTAAAGTCCGGCCCGATTCTAATGTAGAAACTTTACTCAAGCAATTGCCGGGTGTTGAGGTTTCCGAAGACGGGAAAATTACGGTTAATGGAAAAGAAGTGAATCAGGTTCTCGTCAATGGCAAACCATTTTTCGACAAAGACGGTAAGATCGCACTGCAAAGCCTTCCATCGGATATTATTAATAAGGTGCAGATTTCAGACACCAAAACCAAAAAAGAAGAATTAACCCAAGCTGCCGCGAGCTCCAATAATGCCAGTATTAACCTGACTATTGATGAAGATAAGAATAAAGGCTTCTTTGGCAGATTCATGGCGGGTTATGGAACTGATGACCGGTACGAAAGCAGCGCATTGGTTAATTATTTCAAGAACAAAAGAAAAATTAGCCTTCTCGCATCTTCCAATAATATCAATTCTACCGGATTTTCAATGGATGAAATTTTTGATAATATGGGTGGCGGCCGAAATGTATCGTATTATTTCAATTCCGATGACGGTTCTTATGGTATTGGAAATTTGCGCTTCGGTGGCGGGAAAGGCATCATACGCTCCAATATGATTGGATTAAATTATGCCGATGAATGGGCCAAAAATCTGGAATCAAACGGAAGCTATTTTTTCTCAAGTTCGAATGCAAACAATACAAACAGGACACGACAGGTGAATTTACTGCCTTCCGGAAATTTCACAACTGCGTCAAACAGGGTTACTAAAGAAGAAGGTTCGGGCCATAATTTCAGTTTTAATTTTGAATACAAACTCGATTCCCTGACATCGATTGTAGTAACGCCAAAATTTATCACTTCTAATTCTAAAAACAGTGGAAAATCCTACCAGTCGTCTTTCGATAATGACAACCAATTGCTGAACGATAATATTTCTGAAACTTCAGATGAAAGCAACAAGACCAGATTTACCAATACGATTAATCTCAATAGGACTTTTCTTAAAAAAGGACGGTTTTTAAACGTGATGCTTGAGAATAATAATTCGAATGAAGATGGAGAAGCATTGAATAAATCTGTCACATCGTTTTATCTCAATGCCGATCCCGATGATATTCGGAATCAAACAAGAAAAACCCGCAATAGTAAAGATTCCTACGCAACCGAAATAGAATACTTAGAACCGGTAAAAGATTCATTAAGTATAAAATTGGGCGTTTATGCCCGATGGGAAAAGAGTTCGGAAGATGCAAGGACTTATGATTTCGATCCGGTTTCGCAAACGTATTCGGATTTCAATGCACCGCTGTCTAATAATTTTGATTCAACAATTAAATTGGCAACTCCAAAAACGGGATTCTCGATCCAGAAGAAAAAATACAATTTCAATCTGTCAGTTGGAACAACAATAGCTGAGATGAATAACAATTCGGTTTATCTTGGCAATACTGCTGTTCTTAACCGGAATTACATTTTTCCTTACGCATCTTTATATGGTGGCTACCGATTTGATAAGTCGAAATCACTTTGGGTCAACTATGAATACCTGGCAGGTTTTCCAACTGCTAATCAATTGTTGCCGATAGAAAATTTAGCCGATCCGCTGAATACTTACATTGGAAATCCCAATCTTGATCTGAGCGAAAACCACAATATTAATGTCAATTTTAATAATTATGATTATGCTTCCCGTTCGGGATATGGAATCTATTTCGGTGGGGAATTGTATGCAAAGCAGATTGTTTCTTCCACAACTTACAATGCCAGCGGAAAGCGGACAACGACCTACGATAATGTTGAAGGCACTTATGAAACCTGGTTGGGTTCGAACTGGAACAAGACGATCAAGAAGGAAGCGCATACTTTTAAATTTGGTTTGGGAGTGAGTTCGGGTTTCAGCAAATCAAAAGGGTTTACCGATGGTCAGATGTTTGAAGCCAATTCTGTCCGACTGACACCAAGAGTTAATTTCACGTACGAATATGGAGAATTATTAACGATCAACCCATTTTATACTGTAACTTATAATGAATCAAAATATTCCAATTATTTAGTAGCATCCGCATCAAATGTCCTGCATAAATTTAATATTGTAACGACGAGTTACTGGCCGTCTAACTGGGTTTTTGGGAACGACTTTAGTTACACTTACAATTCTAATATTGCCGACGGATTCAAGAAGGATTTCTATTTGTGGAATTCGAGCCTTGCCTATAGTTTTTACAACAAGAAAATTACTGCGAAGGTAAAAGTATATGATGTGCTCAATCAAAATCAGAGTTCGACCAGAACGATAACGCCAACAACCATTCGGGATGAAGAGAATGTGGTTTTAAAACGCTACATGATGTTTTCACTGAGTTATAAGATTGAGAAATTCGCCGGAAAAGAAAAGCCTTCTCGAGGTGAAAGATTTATGTATTAACAAAAAAAGTCCTGAATTTCAGGACTCTAATTTTTTTATTCACAAGTTGATAAAATGTTGAACATTACCAACTTCCACTACTTCCGCCACCGCTGAATCCGCCGCCGCCGAAGCCACCACCAAATCCGCCGCCGCCAAATCCACCTCCGCCGGAAGAACCGCCAAAACCACCGCCGCCACTTCTTCCGAGGTTGCTTAGAATGATAACATCAAGTAAACTTGGACCTCCGCCTGAATTTCCGGAATTTCCACCATTTTTCTTGCTTCTCGAAATTAACACGAGAATAATAATTACAATAATAATGATAGGCAGGATTGGAATATCTTTCTTGTTTTTTTGCTTGCGCTCGTCTTTATATTTGCCCTTAAATACTTCAAAAATAGCGTCGGCACCTTTATCCAAACCATTGTAATAGCTTCCGGCTTTAAATTCAGGGATGATAACGTTGCGGATGATTTCGCCACCTAAGCCAGCTGTTAGTCGGTCTTCAAGTCCGTAGCCCGGAGCGATGGCTACTTTTCTTTCTGATTTGGCCACGAGAATTATAGTTCCGTTATCCTCTTTTGCCTGTCCGAAACCCCAAGCCTGTCCCCATTTTGTTGCCAAAGCCAGAGCGTCTTCATTTTTAAGGCTCTCTACAGTTATCACAACAATTTGAGTTGAAGTAGAATCAGAATACCGGATAAGTTTTTCCTCGAGCTGTGATTTTTCAGTCGCGCTTAACACATTGGCATAGTCATAAACAGAAGTTTGAAACTTCGGTTTTTCAGGAATAGTAAATTGGGCAATGCCCAGTTGTGAGAATAATAAACAAATTAGCAATTTCAGATAAACTGGCGTTTTCTTTTTTAATACATTCATTATCCTTTTGATATTTCGTTTGATAATTCATCCGTGTCGTCATCTGCGCAAGGGAAATAACGTTGCAATTGCGCTCCGGCTTTCCTGATACCGTCCACCAATCCTTGTCTGAAATTCCCATTTTTGAAATGGGCAGCCATTATTTCTTTGGTACTGTCCCAGAAATCATCTGCAACGACATCATTAATGCCTTTGTCACCGCAAATAACAAACTGATGGTCTTTGACGGCAACATATATTAAAACGCCATTTTTAAGTGCGGTGGCATCCATTTTTAATAAATGAAAAACTTCCATCGCACGGTCAAAAGCGGCAATGGAAGTTGTTTTTTCTATATGCACCCTGATCTCTCCTGAAGTCTCTTTTTCCGCCAGTCGAATCGCTTCCACAATGGCTTGTTCCTCTTCTGGAGTTAAAAAATCTTCGACTTTTGACATTTGATTTCGGATTAGAATTTTACTTCGACAGGTTTGTCAGCACCGGCAACTGATTTAAAGTATGGTTTTTCAGGATAGCTTAGAAACCATTTTTGAGGCACCGCAAGTACATATCCGTTATATGCCTGAACCGATTCGTTGAATCTCGTTCTGGCAGTTAGAATCTGATTTTCTGTGCTGGCTAATTCATCCTGTAATTTTAGGAAGTTGGCATTCGCTTTCAATTCAGGATATCTTTCTACGTTTACCAATAATCTGGATAAGGTAGAAGAAACACCAGACTGGGCTTGTTGAAATTGAGTAAGTTGTTCAGGTGTAATATTTGACGGGTCGATGTTAACTGAAGTTGCTTTCGCACGCGCTTCAATTACAGCGGTTAAAGTTCCTTTTTCAAATTCGGCAGCCCCTTTTACGGTGTTGACCAGGTTTCCGATAAGGTCATTCCGCCTTTGATAAGCGGTTTCAACATTTCCCCATTCTTTTCCAACAGCCTGGTTAAAAACCAATGCTTTGTTCTGCAATCCCATTGCCCAAACGACAATGACTAAAATGACTCCGGCTACGATAATCCAAGGCAAAAATTTTCTCATGTTTGTTAAATTTTAAAGTTTGTTATTGGTTTCTTTATTTACATTTCATTTTTGATGCTCAACAATTGTGCCTTTATTCCTTCCAGCTTGCTGATGATTTCAAATTTATCAAGCGTTTTTTTCTGGCTTTCTTTTAGATGTGTTTTTGCGCCATCCAATGTAAAACCTCTTTCTTTGACCAGATGATAAATCAATTGCAGGTTTTTCACATCTTCGGGCGTGAACATACGGTTGCCTTTTGCATTTTTCTTGGGTTTCAGGATGTCAAATTCCTTGTCCCAAAAACGAATTAGTGAGGCGTTGACGTCAAATGCTTTGGCGAGTTCGCCGATGCTAAAATACCTTTTGTCTGGTGATAATTCTATATGCATTAGTCTAAAGATTGGTTTTCCTGATTGGCCAGTTTGGATATTACGACATATTCTGCCGCCGAAATATTTCCATAATAAAAATTAATGGGATTTACGACTTCGCCTCCTTTGTGCACTTCATAATGCAAATGCGGACCTTCGGATCTTCCGGTACTTCCCACATAACCAATGATGTCGCCACGTTTTACGCGTTGTCCGACATGGCATTTGTATTTGCTTAAATGCCCGTAAAGGGTTTCATACCCAAATCCGTGGCGGATCACGATATGGTTGCCATAACCCGAAGCTGTGTTGTCGGCTCTTTCTACAACGCCATCTCCTGTAGCAAATATTGGAGTTCCCGGCTTGGCCGAAAAATCCATTCCCGCATGAAACTTCCTGGCTTTTGTAAATGGATCACTGCGATAGCCAAAACCCGACGCGACCTGCTTTAAATTTTCATTCCGAACCGGCTGAATAGCAGGAATTGCAGCCAGTAAATTGTTTTTCTCTTTTGCGAGTTTTAATATTTCATCGAGTGATTTGGATTGAATGACCAATTCTTTGGAAATGACATCTACACGTTTTGATGTGCTGATTACGAGTTCTGAATTATTAAATCCTTCCAATTCTTTATAACGATTGATGCCGCCAAAACCGGCTTTGCGCTGCTCTTCGGGAATGGGTGAAGTGTTAAAATAAACACGATACAAATTGTTGTCGCGATCCTCAATATCTTCCAGAACTTCATCAATCTGGTCCATTTTTTTATTAAGGATAGCATACCGCAGTTTAAAATTCTCAATCTCACGAGCCTGTAAGCGGTCTTTAGGTGTTTCAAAAAATGGCGTATTCAGTAAAACCACAAAACCCAAAATGCCAAATAATCCCGAAGACAATAAAAATAAGGCCACGTAACCAAATTTTGTCGCTTTCTTCGTTTTAATTTTCCGATAGGCCAGATTTTCCGAATCGTAATAATATTTTACCTTCGCCATGTTTTAAAATATACTATTTTTGCACCTTAAATCAGGCATTGCTAACACCAGAAAAGCGTTAGTCGAACAAATTTAAAGAAATGTTTCATTTGTTCCGCTCTTTTTTTTGAATATTAAAATTTATGTGCCTTTTCCGGCTGTACGTTGCAATCTTTTGCTTCCTAAAGGAGTCAGCAAAAGGATTTTCACTTCCATCCGGGGCAAACTATACAACACCAAATTAGACATGAAATCACAAGACGTCAGAAAACAATTTCTCGATTTTTTTCAAAGCAAAGGACATTTGATAGTTCCTTCCGCGCCGATAGTCCTTAAAGACGACCCGACGCTGATGTTTAACAACTCAGGAATGGCGCAGTTTAAAGAATATTTCCTTGGAAACGGAACGCCAAAAAGCAAACGAATTGCAGATACACAAAAATGCCTGCGTGTTTCAGGAAAGCATAATGATCTGGAAGAAGTGGGAATTGACACCTACCATCACACTATGTTTGAAATGCTCGGCAACTGGAGTTTTGGCGATTATTTCAAAAATGAAGCGATTCATTGGGCATGGGAATTACTCACTGAAGTGTATAAAATCGATAAAGACATCCTTTACGTTACGGTTTTTGAAGGCAGCAAAGAAGAAAATGTTCCTTTCGACCAGGAAGCTTTTGATATTTGGAAAACGTTAATTTCAGAAGATAGGATTTTACTCGGAAATAAAAAAGACAATTTTTGGGAAATGGGCGACCAGGGTCCGTGTGGTCCATGTTCTGAAATACATGTTGATATCCGCTCTGCGGAAGAAAAAGCGAAGATATCCGGAAAAGACCTTGTGAATAATGACCATCCGCATGTAGTTGAAATCTGGAACAATGTATTCATGGAATTCAACCGAAAAGCCGATGGCTCACTCGAAAAATTACCTGCGCAGCACGTTGATACCGGAATGGGTTTTGAGCGTTTGTGTATGGTTTTGCAAGGCGTGCAATCCAATTATGATACAGATGTTTTTACACCTTTAATCAATAAGATCGAATCGGTTACCGGATCAAAATATACGATCAAAGCCAAAGACGAATCCGAAGAAAAAATCAACATCGCTATCCGTGTGATTGCCGATCACGTTCGTGCTGTGGCTTTTGCCATAGCCGACGGACAATTGCCGTCAAATACAGGTGCGGGTTATGTCATCCGAAGAATTTTGCGCCGAGCGATTCGTTACGGATTTACATTTCTAAACACAAAAGAAGCTTTCATCTACCAATTGGTAGAAACGCTGAGCAATCAGATGGGAAGCGCTTTTCCGGAAATTACGGCACAGAAAAATCTCGTAATGAATGTCATTCGTGAAGAAGAAAATTCCTTTTTGAGAACACTCGACCAGGGATTGCAATTGCTGGAAAATGTAATTTCAAATGCAGATAGCACAATTGTTTCCGGACAAAAAGCTTTCGAATTATACGATACTTTCGGATTTCCAATTGACCTTACAGCCTTAATTCTAAGAGAACGCAATCTCGATCTCGACGAAGATGGTTTCGATAAGGCGATGTTCGAACAAAAAACACGTTCGCGTGCCGCATCAGAAGTTTCAACAGATGACTGGACTATTTTGGCAGAAGGAAATACTGAAACATTTGTTGGCTATGACCTTTTAGTCAATGAAGTGAAAATTACTCGTTATCGTTCTGTAGATTCAAAAAAAGATGGGAAATTGTACCAACTCGTTTTGGACCATACGCCTTTTTACCCTGAAGGCGGCGGACAAATTGGCGATAAAGGACTTTTGTCAACGCCAAATGAAGACATTGAAGTTTTAGATACCAAAAAAGAGAATAACCTCATACTGCATTTTGTAAAAAACCTTCCTACAAATATTGAAGGAACTTTAATGGCGAAAGTAGATAAGCAATTGCGTACTGATACTTCAAAAAACCATTCGGCGACACACTTGATGCATTTGGCATTGCGTACTATTTTAGGGACACATGTTGAACAGAAAGGATCATTGGTGAATCCGAATTACCTGCGTTTCGATTTTTCGCATTTTTCAAAGCTCAGCGATGCAGAATTACATCAGGTGGAACACTTTGTCAATGCGCGGATTAAAGAACAACTGCCATTGGTGGAAAGAAGAAATATTCCGTTCCAGCAAGCAGTTGACGAAGGAGCGATGGCATTGTTTGGAGAAAAATACGGTGATTTTGTACGCGCTATAAAATTTGGAGACAGTATGGAATTGTGCGGCGGAATCCACGTTACCAATTCAGCAGACATCTGGTATTTTAAAATCATCAGTGAAAGTGCTGTAGCTGCGGGAATCCGTAGGATCGAAGCCATAACCGGAGATGCTGTAAAAGACTATTTTGATTCGCATGAATCCCTGCTGAATGAAATCAAATCGGCATTAAAAAATCCGCAGGATACCTTAAAAGCAGTCACTTCTTTACAGGAAGAAAACAACAGATTGGCCAAACAGTTGGAAATGCTGACAAAAGACAAGGTTAAAAACATGACTTCGGAACTGGTCACACAATTACAGGAAATTAACGGTGTGAAATTTCTTGCGAAATTAGTAGATCTTGATGCTAATGGTGCGAAAGATTTAGCATATGAAATTGGCAACACTGCTAAAAATATTTTTCTTGTCTTAGCGACTGCAGAAGAAGGAAAGCCAATGTTGACCTGCTATATTTCAAAAGAACTGGTAACTGAGAGAAATTTCAATGCCGGACAAGTAGTCAGGGAATTAGGGAAGCATATTTCAGGCGGTGGTGGCGGTCAGCCATTTTTTGCGACAGCAGGAGGAAAGGACGTTTTGGGAATTCCGGAAGCTTTAGAAAAAGCGGCAGATTTCATAAGTTGAAAATTTTGAAAAAAAATAGAATATACAATGCATTATATTCTACTAATTACTTAAGTAGCATATTGGTTGATTTTGGGTTAAATGACCAGAAAATATTTTTTATTTGGTTCTTTTTAAGTTTATTTGTGAAAAATTAATAAAATTATAAAAATGAAGAAGTTACTCTTTTTGTTAAGTGTTTCCATATTATTTTTTACGTCGTGTATCCCGAATCCTGAAGAAGATCCGGATCCGTTTATTCCGCCAGCAAATTTAATGCTTAAAAAAACGGTTGATACGTATGATGACGGTGAGATTATAACGACCAATTTTACGTACCTCGGCAATAAAATAGTGAGTGTGGTAGATGATTCAGGTGAGTCAAATCTTTATTTCACTTATACAGATGATCTTATTACCAAAATGGAATTTAGAGATATTGATGGTGTTGTTGAGCAATTCAATACTTTTGAATATGACGATACCAAGCGATTGGTTACTTTTAAAAGAATTGAACCGTTAGACGATTCAGGATACAAAGAAACATATGTTTACAATGCCGATGGAACGATTTCAGTTACCTCTTTCTCAGGTGACGCGCTTACTCAAACTGATACTGATGGAACTACCGGAACGGTCATATTTGTAAATGGTGAAATCAGCCAGATTACTTCCGCCAACGCTACTTATTCCTATACTTACGATAACAAAAGCAATCCTTTTAAAAATGTTTTGGGAATGAATAAAATTGCGTTTGTTGATGGAGAAGGAGAAGGGATTTTACACAATATCATTTCTGAAACTGCTACAGTTGGAGGCCAATCTCCCGTAAGTTTTGCCTACACGTTCACTTACGCCAACGATTTTCCGGTCACCAGCAGACAAGACAACACAGATGGCAATTATACAACCGAATACTTTTATTAAATCCCATAATATTCCATCACAAAACCCAAAAACATATTGCTGATTTTGGGTTTTGTTATTTTATAGCATTTATTTTTTAGATTGAAATAAAACAGCATGACACAATTCAGAACCCAAGTACCAATACATAAAAGCAGCCGACAAATTGATTATAAATCCAGTCTGGTGTCTTTGGGTTCTTGCTTTGCAGTCAATATGGCTGAGCGGCTGGATTATTATAAGTTTCAAAATACGTGCAATCCATTTGGGATATTATTCCATCCGCAGGCAATCCGTCAGATAATACACAAATCAGTTCTTGAAGAAAAATTTACTGATGAAGATGTTTTTTTTCATAATGATCTGTGGCATTGTTTTGATGTACATTCCGAATGCAGCAACCCTGAAAAAAAAGTACTGCTTAGCAATCTCAACAGTTTGCTGCAATTGACAAATCAGCAGATTGCCCAATGTTCGCATCTTATCATTACTTATGGAACATCCTGGGTTTACCGAAGAAAAGAATCGGGTAGAATAGTAGCCAATTGCCATAAAGTGCCACAGTCTCATTTTCAAAAGGAATTGATGACAGTAGCAAACGTTCACTCGGAAATTTCGCAAACACTACAATTGATCCAAAAAGCAAATCCGAATTGTACCGTGATTTTTACAGTTTCGCCTGTACGCCACATCAAAGATGGTTTTATTGAAAACCAAATAAGCAAAGCGCATCTTATTGCGGCCATTCATCAGGAGACAGCAATTGAAGTATGTAAAGAGTATTTCCCTTCTTATGAAATCATGATGGACGAATTAAGGGATTATCGGTTTTATGCCGAGGACATGCTGCATCCGAATCTTACCGCTGTCGATTACATCTGGCAAAGATTTTCCGAAACTTACATTTCCGAAAATTCGCATTCAGTAATGAAAGAAGTCAGCAACATTCAAAAAGCCCTTCAGCACAAACCCTTCCATCCGCAATCAGAGCACCACCAGCAATTAGTTGTAAAGATTCAGGATAAGGCAAAAGCGTTGCAACAGCAGTATCCACACATGCAATTTTAAAAATACGTATTTCTTCGTATTGTTCCCGTTTTCAAATTGACGCAGATTTGTAAAAAAATAATTAACAAATCAAATCATTATGAAAACATTACAAACAGTCGGAAAATCACTTTTAGTAGCATCACTTATTTTCTTAGCTTCCTGCAACAAAGATGACGATGCGCCTGCAATTTACAATCCTGTAGCTCCCGCTAATGCCTCGTATGTAACGGCAAAAGTTGATGGAGCAGATTTCTCAACATTAGTATTCGGAACTTCTACAGCATCATGCTCACGATCAGGGTCGGGAAGTAACAACCAGATTACAATATTGGGTGCGGATTTATCAGCTAATTCTATTACAATTGCTTTGTTCGGAGTTACAGCTACCGGAACTTACACAGTAAATAACACTACAGATTCTGTTTTAAATTATTCTCCGGGATCAGGCGAAATTGCCTATACTACAGGAATTTGCCAGGCAGGTACAGGAACAATCATTGTAACGGCACTTGACGAGACTCACATTGAAGGTACTTTCTCTTTCACAGGAAAAGATGGTGAAAACTGTGGTGATAATGGCGGAATAAAAACAGTAACACAAGGCGTTTTTAAAGGTGTATTCCCAAATAACTAAAAATTAAAAATTATGAAAAGTAAATTATCACTTCTTGTTGTATTATTCTTCTCAATAACATTCCTGTCTTGTAACAAAGACGATGACAACCAACCGATTGTTCCAGTTGTTGCAACCCCTGCGGGAGATGGTTTTAGCTGGAGCGAAAATGGAGCCGATGTTGTGAAAACTGCGCCAACTTCCAGATTTTCAGACCAATATAATACCCTATATGCAATTGATGCTTCTAATAATACGGTCTACGAAATCAATTTAAGTAACGATACGCCTGGAACTTATCTTTTTGATAATACCAATGCCAATGCGCTGACTTATATTATTCCCGGAGCCACGTCTTATTTTACTGCCGATGCGGGAAGCGTTATCATCACCGCCAATGCGAATGGGAAAATGTCAGGCACTTTTCGTGCAACCGGCACTGCTGTTAGTGGCGTTACAAGTGTAAGCGGAACATTTACAAATATTAACGTGGTGCAATAATTTTTGAGAATTTTAATGTACTTAAAATACGGCTTTTTGGCCGTATTTTTTTGTTTTGTATACCAAGACGATAAAATAGTATAGACACATAAATACGACATATGCCGTATTTTTTTTTGTTGGCCAATGACTGTAATTTGTAAACTGTCAATACTAAAACCGAAACTATGATCATTGTCCTGATTGTCATTATCGTTTTGCTCATCGCAACCATTATTTATCTCAATGTCCTGTTTTATAAGGAAAAGAAAGTTTTTCAGGCGAAACTGGTGACATTACAAAATATTATTGTTGAGCTTGGCAAAAAGCAGGTCGGACAGTCAGAACAGATTAAGCTTTCTGAAGAATTGGAAAAGACGCTTAAAAAAGGGAATGCCATTTTAAGTGATGATATTTTCGGCCTCAATTATGAACTATTTACTATTTTGTCGAAAAATAATCTTCTCAAAAAATAAATCTGGCAGATTTCAGGATTAAAAATCAAATAAATTAAACACACTATTATTTTAAAGCAACAGGATTATTATATTGCATCAGTATTTAAGATCCCCAACCTCAAATGAAAAAAAACAATATTCTTATACTGATAGTTCTCGTTTTTTTTTCGTGTTACACGCAAGCCCAAAATGCGGCCCAGATTATTGACAGTTTAAAAACAGAATTACGAAAAAAACCCGACTTGAAAAAGACTGCGGCCATTTATTCGGATCTGACATGGTATTACTCTAATATTTCCATTGATTCCGCCTTGCAATATGGAAACAAAGCCATTCGGGAATCAGTAAAAGCCGGAGATTCGGTTATTTTGGCTCAGGTTTACAGCGATGTCGGCGCGGTTTATTTCCGAAAAGGAGATTTCCCGAATTCTACAGCCAATTATCTCAAAGCATATAAAATCAGAAAAGCACGAAAAGATTACAACGGATTGTCGAAAATCAACATCAATCTGGCCAGTATATACGCAAGCCAGCAGCAATATAAGGCTGCGACAAAAGCCTATCTCGAGGCTATTAATTATTTTGAAAGTATTAAAAATGATGCGATCGTAGCCACTACAAAAGAAAATCTGGGTTATATTTTCCGCGAATTGAAAAACTATCCCAAAGCGATACAATATATCAGTGAAGGAATTAAATATGAAGAAAAAAATAAACTCACCGATAAACTGTGCCTTTCCTGTCTCAATATGGGCAATGTTTACCTTGAGATGAAAGATACACTCAGGGCTTTGGATTATTATGAAAAAAGCATGAAAGCCTGTAAACTGACAGGCAATAAAAAAGCGATTTCGAGTTTGTATAATAATATCGGCAACATCAAATCGGCACAGAAAAAGACACAGGAAGCCCTGTCTTTTTACAATAAATCCCAGAATGTAAGAAATCAGATCAATTCTGCCCTCGATAATGCCAGCCTGAAAATTAATCTTGCCAAAGTATTAATCGACACTAAAAAATATCCGGAAGCGAAACGAATGCTGCTCGACATAAAAAAGGTTTTTGAAAGTGAAAATTCAAAAAGTGATCTGGTAATTACTTTTAATTTGCTCGTTCCCGTTTGTGCGCATCTGAACCAACCCGACAGTGTTGCCTTTTATTCCAATCAATACGCGGTTCTCAAAGATGAATTGCTTCAGAATGCCGTGGTAAAACAAACTTCAGAACTGGAAGCCAAGTACCAAAATGCCAAAAAAGAAAAATTATTGCTGGAAAAAGAAGCGGATTCCAGACGGAAAAACAATCTCTTGATCGGAATTTCCGTAATGGCTTTTTTTATTGCACTCATTGGGTTTCTGATCTACCGTCAGCAAAAATTGAAAAACCGACAGCAACATCAGGAATTCCAATTAAAATCGGCCATCGCGCAAATTGAGACCCAAAACCAGCTCCAGGAACAGCGATTGAGCATATCAAGGGATTTACATGACAATATTGGCGCACAGCTCACTTTCATTATTTCATCGGTAGATAATATTAAATATGCGTTTGATATTCAAAATGCCAAACTTGATAACAAACTTCAAAGCATCAGCAATTTTACCAAATATACTATTGTGGAACTTCGGGATACGATTTGGGCCATGAATAACAATGAAATTACTTTTGAGGATTTGCGTTCCCGGATTCTGAATTTCATCGAAAAAGCCAAAGACGCGCGTGAAGAAATAGATTTTCGGTTTATGATTGACGAAAGCCTGAACCAGAATAAATTGTCATCCATATCAGGAATGAATATTTACAGGACCATTCAGGAAGCGGTCAATAATGCGATCAAGTATTCTGAAGCTTCAGAAATTACGATTGATGTAAAAAATACCGATAATACAATCACTATTTATGTCAAAGACAACGGAATCGGTTTCAATCCCGAAACGATTGAAAAAGGCAACGGATTGCTGAATATGCAGAAGCGTATTGAAGACATCGGGGGAATTTTTAAATTACTGTCAGAAGATAAAAAAGGAACTACGATTGTATTGCTTTTAAAAGAATAAAGAAGATGATAAAAATTGCAATTGCCGATGACAATTCGTTCCTGATCAAATCTACGCAGGAAAAGCTTTCCTTTTTTGACGATTTGTCGGTAAAATTTTCTGCGATTAATGGTGTCGATCTGCTTGAAAAACTCGACGGCAATCACAATATCGATTTGATACTAATGGATATCGAAATGCCAAAAATGGACGGAATCGAAGCGACTGGTTTGATCAAGCAGAAATACCCTCAAATCAAGATCATCATGCTGACGGTTTTTGATAATGACGAAAATATTTTCCGGTCGATAAAAGCCGGAGCCGACGGCTATCTTCTCAAAGAAGTCAACCCTAAAGATTTGCACCAGGGAATTATAGATACTCTAAACGGTGGCGCTACGATGACACCTTCCATTGCATTAAAGACATTAAAATTATTTCGAAATCCGATTGTTTTTGATTCGGTTGCCGAACAGGACAATGTCAAGTTAACTTCCCGTGAAATTGAAGTGCTCGAACAACTCAGCAAAGGGTTGAAATACAATCTGATTGCCGACAATTTATTTCTCTCAACCGGCACGGTGCGCAAGCATATAGAAAATATTTACACCAAACTGCAAGTGCACAACAAGCTGGAAGCCATACAAAAAGCCAGAAACAGCAACCTGATATAATTGGGGCAATTGACCTATTGATTCGGTTTCATGATATTCGCAATTTTGGACTATTAAATAATTCAAAAAACAATTATTATGAAATCAATGATTCACGAATTCCAAAACAACAATTGTAAGAACGTGAGTAAAACACTCAAATCAATTGGTACAATGCTCATGGCAGCAACCGTGTTATTGAATGTTTCCTGCAACAAAGACGATGATGCAGCACCTGTAGTTCCATCTGCCGGTCAGTATTTTGTAAAAGCAAAAGTAGATGATGGCGACTATGCAAACTCGTCTTACGTAACTCCGGAAGCAACGCTTAACGCCGGGACACTAGTCATCCAAAGCAGCGGTGACAGCGGAAATTCCATGCAGATTCAGATCCCGAATTATGACGGCGAAGGCACTTACACTTCAGGCGGAGGAGATCTTACCAAAGGCTATATCAATTTTTCACGTCTCGGAGCCGGATTTACCTACCAGACTTATACTTCAGTAAGAGGAACGGGAAGCGTAGTGATTTCCTCTGTTTCCGATACCGAAATTGAAGGCACTTTTACAGCTTATGCTCCAGAAAATAAAGAAGACTGGACGGTGGCAGTCACTATTGAGGAAGGTACTTTCAAAGTTAAGAAACCGTAATATTTAATTTTGTTTGGTTATAAATCAGATACGGCTCCGGCCGTATTTTTTTTAATTTTTCAATAAGGCAGATTTGATTATATTTAACCTGTTTTAAATTGCCTATCGATGGATAAAAAGATGTCTTTTTTATGGCTGGCGCTTTTGTTTTTGGCTAAAATTACGGCGCAGACTCCATTACAATTGGTCGACAGCCTTAAGTCGGAACTGCGCAAAAATCCCGACAACCAAAAAAAAGCCGCCATCTACTCTGACTTAACCTGGTATTACTCTAATATCTCTACAGATTCGGCTTTGGCCTATGGAAAAAAGGCACTCAAACTAAGTGAAGTGCTCAAACAACCTAAAATTACAGCACAGGTTTACAGCGATTTCGGATCGGTATATCTGGCAAAAGGAAATATTTTACTTTCCAAAAATAATTATCTGAAATCCCTGTCTATCCGGACAAAAATAAAGGATTTTAAAGGCATGGCTTCCAATTGGTCGAATATTGGCGGCATTTATCAAAGACAGAATATTCTGGATACGGCAATGATTTATTACCTCAAATCGCTTCGGTACTATGAAAGCGGCAAAAATGAAAAAAATATTGATTTCCTTAAAAATAACATTGCTGTTTTATATGAAGACATGCGGAATTTTCCAAAAGCAATCGCTCTTTATAAGGAAGTAGCCGATTACAGAAAGCGAAGCAGGCAAAATATCCAACTGGCTATGGTGTACAACAATTTGGGCAATGTGTATAAAAAAACCAGGGATTTCTCCCAATCAGAACGCTATTTTAAAGAATCGATCAGCCTGAGTCTCAAAGAAGGCGATTCACTGATTTTGGGAAATACCTACAACAATCTCGGAACATTGTACAATTATATGGATCAGCCTGATAATGCCATTCCGGTATTGGAACAAGGTCAGAAAATCCTCGAAAAAGTAAATTCTGATTTTGATCTTGCACTCATTCAAAACGGACTCGCATCCGCTTACGCCAATAAAAAAGAATACCTGAAATCAAAAAACCTATACCTCAAAAGCATCAAAGCCATGATTCCGCTTCAGGCGAATGAATATATTGCAGCAATGTACCTGAATCTGATTCCGATTTACGCCAACCTCAATATGCCCGACAGTGCCTCTTTTTATACGGAAAAATACAAAGTCTTTCAGGAGAAAATGATCGAGAAAGAAGTCTCATTGGAAACAGCCGAACTGGAAACCAAATACCAAACTGAGAAAAAAGAGCGATTGTTGTTTCAAAATCAGGCAGAAGTGCGGAAAAAGAATGTTATTCTAATCCTATTAGTGGTTTTCGCATTATTCATAGCTTTAGTCGGTTATCTGATTTTTCGCCAGCAAAAACTTAAAAACCACCAACTCACACAGGAAAGCGAACTCAAACTTGCTATATCTAAAATCGAAACCCAAAACAAATTGCAGGAACAGCGGCTTGCTATTTCGCGTGATTTGCATGACAATATTGGCGCGCAACTTACATTTATTATTTCGTCTGTCGATAATATTAAATATGGTTTTGATATTGAAAATCCCAATCTTAGTTCGAAACTCGAACGCATCAGTAGTTTCACAAGATCAACAATAGTGGAACTTCGCGATACCATTTGGGCAATGAACAGCAATGCGATATCCTTTGAGGATTTGAAATTGCGCATTATGAATTTCATTGAAAAAGCTAAAAAAGCGCAGGAAAATATTGACTTTCAGTTTGTAATTGATCCTGATTTGGGCAATATAAAAGTTACTTCTATTGTTGGAATGAATGTATACCGGACGATTCAGGAATCCGTCAATAATGCTATAAAATACGCCGAGGCAAATACTATTGAAATTGCAATAAAAAGTCTTTCAGATCAAATTGAAATTCAGATTACCGATGATGGAAACGGATTTGACATTGAAAATACTCCAACAGGAAACGGCTTGCTCAATATGAAAAAGCGCATTAAAGATATCAACGGTATTTTCCAAATGGATTCTAAAATTGATGTAGGAACAACTGTAAAAGCAACAATCAACAAACAATGAAAAAGCTCGTAGTCACTGATGATAACATCTTTCTTCAAAAAACCATTCTTGAAAAATTGCAGTTTTTTGATGACATCAGCTGTAAATTTACGGCTAATGAAGGAAAGGATTTGCTGCGTAAACTTGAAAGTAACCACAATATCGATTTGATTCTGATGGATATTGAAATGCCGGAAATGAACGGAATTGAAGCGACACATCAGGTAAAATCAAGATATCCGCATATTAAAATCATCATGCTTACGGTTTTTGACAATGACGAAAATATTTTTAATGCCATCAAAGCCGGTGCGGATGGGTATTTGCTAAAAGATGTGAATCCGAAAGAATTGTATGATGGCATTATCGAAACTTTGAATGGCGGTGCCGCAATGAATCCGTCGATTGCTTTTAAAACTTTAAAGTTATTGCGGAATCCTGTCGATTTTGAAAGCAGGAAAGAACAGGAAGAAATTAAGCTTACGCCTCGCGAAATTGAAGTTCTCGAGCAATTGAGCAAAGGGCTGACTTACACTGTTATTGCTGATAACCTGATTCTTTCCCCAAGCACAATCCGGCGCCACATCGAAAATATTTATACCAAACTCCAGGTACATAGTAAGCTGGAAGCGGTCCAAAAAGCAAAAAACAACAATCTTATTTAGCATTATTTTCCTAACTTTATAAAAAAAAGTAATGTTGAAGAGAATATTAATTGTTGCCGGAATTGTCATTGGTGTTGCATTGCTGTTCAGATTTTGCGAATTCAGGAAAGACGACAATTCTGAAATCAGTGCCGATACCAATCTTATTCAGCAGCAAATTGTCAATGTCGGTAAACTGGTTGTAACCGAAGGGCATTTCGCGCAGGTTTTAACCTATAAAGACCAGGATAATTATTTTGGCGGAATCGTTTCATTTAAGAAAAAAGCCTTACTGATCGTTAATGCAGACGTCACGGTTTCCTATGATTTACGGCAGGTGAAATATGATATCAATGAAAAATCCAAAACAATTACCATCTTGTACATTCCGAAAGAGGAGATTAAAATCAATCCGGACATCAAATTTTATGATGTCGACCAAAGCAAACTCAATCCTTTTACCGGAGACGATTACAACAAAATCAATACCTCAGTAAAAGCAAGCCTTGCTAAGAAAATGGAACAGTCAAGTTTAAAAACGAATGCGCAAAACAGATTGATCAGCGAGCTTTCCAAAATCCTGATTCTCACCAATTCTATGGGTTGGACGTTAAAATATGAAGGCAATACCATTCTGAGTGAAACCGATTTCAATCAAAAAATAAAGCCTTGACAAAACCAACACACCGTAAAACCGAAATTGTCGCGATTGCTTCCGGACTTTTCAGGGAAAAAGGCTACAGCGCAGTCACCATGCGCGACCTTGCCAATGCGATGGACATCAAAGCGGCCAGTCTCTACAACCACATTAAATCCAAACAGGAAATATTGGTTTTGATTGTCATTGAAATTGCTGAAGAATATACCAATACCATTCGCCTGATCGAATCTTCAAATGATACGGCCGTTGAAAAAATCGGTAACGTGATCCAGTTGCACATCGACATTACGGTTAAAAATCCAGATGCATTGGCTTCACTCAACAATGACTGGATGCATTTGCCCGAAAAAGAACTACAGTATTTCCTCCAAATGCGCGAAACATACGAAGACATTTTCCGCAGTATTGTTAAAAAAGGAATTGCCGATGGCGAAATTAAAAATTACAATGCCGAAGTAATTATATTCAGCATTCTTTCAACCATCAGGACATTGTATCTTTGGTACGGAAAAAAGAAAGAATTCAATGCTAAGGTGCTGAAAACGAATCTTAATAAAATTCTTCTGGACGGGATAATTTAACTTTAATATTAAAAAATTATTATTAAATTTGCATAGTAGACTAACAATTGTTAGTTTTATATAACGATGTAGTTATGGCGAAATTTCATAGTATAAAAGTGGGGGATATTTATAAGGAAACCAAGGACTGTTCGGTGGTTTCATTCGATATTCCGCATGAATTACAATCCGATTTTAAATACCATCAGGGACAACATCTCACTATAAAAGCAATAATTGATGGTAAGGAAGAGCGCCGTTCTTATTCTTTATGCTCAAGCCCAACAGAAAACAAATGGAGCATCGCTGTTAAAAAAGTGACCGGAGGATTATTCTCTTCCTATGTCAATGAAACGCTCCAAAAAGGCGATGTTGTTGAAATTATGGCGCCAAGCGGAAAATTCTATAAAGAAATCAATTCCGAAAAAGGCAAAAATTACATCATGTTCGCGGCTGGAAGTGGCATCACGCCTATCCTGTCCATCATGAAAGCACATTTGGCGCATGAGCCAGAAAGTACTTTCCAGCTTTTTTACCTCAACCGAAGCGTAAAATCAATTATCTTTAAGGAAGAAATCGAATTGCTCAAAAATAAATATTTCGGGCAAGTGGAAATTTTTCATTTCCTTACGAAGGAACATCGCAGTATTGAGTTATTCAATGGCAGATTTTCCAAAGAAAAAATGGAGATACTTACCCAAAAAATTATCAATATTCCTTTGGTTGATGAGTGTTTCATCTGTGGTCCGGAAGAAATGATTTTCCTCATTCGGGATGCTTTATCGGTCGCAGGATTGTCTAAAGATAAAATCCACTTTGAATTGTTCACTACCGGAAATTCCGAAGAACACAAGCAAAGAGTGAATAAAATCCTCGAATCGAAAGTTCAGGGAACTGATGTTACCATCATTGATGGCGGAAAAGAATTCTACTTCATCATGGATGACGATTACGATAACATTCTTGATGGCGCGCTCGCAGCCGGAGCCGATTTGCCTTTTGCCTGTAAAGGAGGTGTTTGCAGTACCTGCCGGTGTAAAATCATCGAAGGAACGGTAGAAATGAAAGTGAATTATGCTTTAGATGAAAATGAAGTGGCTAAAAAATTAATTCTGAGTTGCCAGGCGGTTCCCACTTCCGGAAAAGTTGTGGTGGAGTTTGGTGTTTAAATCAGATAACAATTCAAAAGTAGAAATAACTAAATTTGAAGTTATGAGTGAAATGGAAATTACAGCGCTGGAAGCGATTTTCGAAGCGAAGATCGCCAATGATGAAAAAATAGAACCTAAAGACTGGATGCCGGAGAAATACCGAAAAACCCACATCCGCCAGATTTCCCAACATGCCCATTCTGAAATTGTAGGCATGCTGCCCGAAGGAAACTGGATTACCCGTGCGCCGTCACTCAGAAGAAAAGTGGCGCTTTTGGCCAAAGTCCAGGATGAAGCCGGACATGGTTTGTACCTCTACAGCGCCTGCGAAACTTTAGGGATTTCCCGCGAACAATTATACGATCAATTGCATTCCGGCGAGGCCAAATATTCCAGCATCTTCAATTATCCAACCGTAACATGGGCCGATATGGGTGCCATCGGCTGGCTTGTCGACGGCGCCGCAATCATCAATCAGGTGCCATTAACGGCAACATCTTACGGTCCGTATGCACGCGCGATGGTACGCGTCTGTAAAGAAGAAAGTTTCCATCAAAGGCAGGGTTTCGAAATCATGATGACACTTGCAAATGGTACTCCGGAGCAAAAAGCAATGGCTCAGGATGCGCTCAATCGGTGGTGGTGGCCATCTCTAATGATGCTTGGCCCAACAGATGCAGAATCCGTTCACACCGAACAATCCATGAAATGGAAGCTCAAACGCAAAACCAACGATGAATTGCGGCAGCAGTTCGTAGACCAAACCGTACCTCAGGCCGATTTAATCGGACTGACAATTCCTGATCCTGATTTGAAATGGAACGAAGAAACAAAACGATACGATTTCGGGGAAATGGACTGGGACGAATTCTGGCAGGTCGTTAAAGGCCACGGTCCATGCAATAAAGCCCGAATGGATGCCCGGAAAAATGCGTGGAGCAAAGGGGAATGGGTACGTGATGCAGCTATGGCTTACGCCGAAAAACAGACTGCCGAACCTCAAATGTCGAACGTCTAACGAAAAACAAATTCAAAACAATTAGTCGTTTGTTATAGTCAACGTGAAGCATCGTTTGACATTCAACGTTCGACATTAGACATAAAAGAAAATGAAGAATTGGCCACTCTGGGAAGTATTTGTAAGAAGTAAAAATGGTCTCGAGCACCGCCATTGCGGAAGCCTTCACGCGAGTGATGCTACCATGGCACTTGAAAATGCCCGCGATGTTTACACCAGGAGAATGGAAGGCGTCAGTATCTGGGTTGTTCCATCAACTGCGGTGACTGCTTCAAATCCGGAAAACAATGGGGAATTTTTTGAACCGGCAAAAGACAAAGCGTACCGTCATCCAACATTTTACGAATTGCCGGAAGAATTGAAACACATGTAAAAAGATTGACAAATGTCAAACGTCAAACGTCGAATGAATCTTCAACCGGCGCATCGTTAGTCATTTGTCAGTCGTCATTCGACATAATTATGAACAATCTAGTCCAATACATCTACGGAATTGCAGACAACACACTCATATTAGGCCAGCGTCTCGGTGAACTCTGCGGCCATGGCCCGAATCTCGAAGTAGATATCGCCATGACCAATATCGCGTTGGATCTCCTTGGTCAAACCCGCAGCTATTACCAATATGCCGCAAAATTGTCAGGAAACGAAGCCACCGAAGATACCATAGCATTTCTCAGAAATGAGCGCGAATACAAAAACGTATTGCTCGTCGAACAACCCAATACCGATTTTGCTTATTCCATCGGAAGGCAGTTTCTATATGATATTTTTCATTTGTTGCTGCTCGAAGAATTGCAAAACAGCAAAGATGAAACATTGGTCGCCATAGCCAAAAAAAGCATCAAGGAAGTCTCTTATCACAAACGATTTTCTTCCGATTGGATCAAAAGATTGGGCGACGGAACAGATGAAAGCCATACCAGAATACAAAATGCCATCAACGATCTATGGACATTCACCGATGAATTATTCCACCAGGCCGACGCCGATAAAGCCATGGTTTCCGAAGGCATTGGTGCCGATGTAACGAAATTAAAAGACGCTTATTACACGCAAATTACACAGATTTTAGAAGAAGCAACCGTACAAATTCCGGATATAAAATATTTTCAAAAAGGCGGAAAGCAAGGAATCCATAGTGAGCACATGGGTTATTTGCTGGCCGATTTACAATACATGCAGCGCACTTTTCCAAATATGACCTGGTAATTTTTGAAGCTGTTTCCTGCTTTCCACTGCAATCTTTTTGCTTTGTAAAATTGGAGCAATTAAAATGTGTTTTCCAAAAGCAAAAAGGATTTCCGTTGCAATCAGGGCTAGTCGGTAAACATAATAATAGTCAGAGTAAATTTTAAGATTTTGCAGTTCAAACAAAGAAATGACAACAGTACAAACGCATATCGACCCGAAACTCGCCGAAATTCTCGGTACCGTTTCAGATCCCGAAATCCCGGTGCTTTCCATCATGGAAATGGGTGTCGTGCGTACTGCCGAAATGAAAAACAATATTGCCGAAATTACGATTACGCCCACCTACAGCGGCTGTCCCGCAATGGACGTGATTGGCGACGATATCAAAAAAGCATTTCGCGAACAAGGGATTGAGTCAAGAGTAGAACTCGTACTTTCTCCAGCATGGACAACCGACTGGATCACACCAAACGGAAGAAAAGCCCTTGAAGCATATGGGATTGCGCCACCTCTCGAACCGGAATCGGACATTGAAGCATTGCTCGGAAATAAAAAATTAGTGAAATGCCCGCAATGCGGATCACTGAACACAAAAATGATCAGCCAGTTTGGTTCGACAGCCTGTAAAGCATTTTTTCAGTGTCAGGATTGCCAGGAACCATTCGATTATTTCAAATGTCTTAAATAGTCGAAAGGCAAAAGTTGAAAGAATAGAGAAATATTAAATAATTAATTGGTCGAAATCTGAAGTCACGCACGCCGTTCGACTTTCGATTTTCGACATCAGACTAAAAATATGAGTTCGATACTTTTAAAAATTGAGGAGAATATCGGTTTTATCACCTTAAACCGGCCAGATGTATTCAACAGTTTCAATCGTGAAATGGCACTGCTCATGCAGGAAATTTTAGACCAATGCGCTACTGACGATAACGTTCGGGCCATTGTCATCACCGGAGCAGGAAAAGCATTTTGCGCCGGACAGGATTTAAAAGAAGTCACAACACCCGAATTGAATCCGGGTTTCCAAAAAATACTCGAAGAACATTACAATCCTATCATTGAAAGAATTCGACGCATTGAAAAACCAATCCTTGCCGCTGTCAACGGTGTAGCTGCCGGTGCTGGTGCTAATATCGCTTTGGCTTGTGATATTGTGGTTGCCGCAGAATCGGCGAGCTTCATTCAGGCTTTCAGTAAAATCGGATTGGTTCCGGACAGCGCGGGAACATTTTTTCTGCCAAGATTAATCGGTTTCCAAAAAGCTTCCGCATTAATGATGCTGGGAGATAAAGTGGGTGCGCAGGAAGCTTTCAATATCGGAATGATCTATAAATTTTATCCGGTCGCTTTCTTTGAAGAAGAAGTACAAAGACTGGCAGTTACCTTATCCAAAATGCCAACCCATGCTTTGGCACTAACGAAAAAATTACTGAACCGTTCAATGATCAACAACCTTCAGGAACAACTCGCCATGGAATCCGATTTACAAATCGATGCCAGTTCCTCAAATGATTATCGCGAGGGCGTAAATGCATTCATGGAAAAAAGAACACCGGAATTCAGGGGAAATTAAATAGGATATAAGACTATAAGATTTTAGAATCGGTCTTATAGTCTTAAATCCTAAAATCATACTATTAAAAATGAATATAGCAGTAATCGGATCAGGAACTATGGGAAGCGGTATCGCACAAGTGGCGTCGACTGCGGGCTGTTCCGTAAAAATATATGATACCAATTCAGAAGCTTTATCAAAAAGTAAAAATGCTTTAGAAAAAACGCTTGTAATGCTTCTGGAAAAAGGCAAGATAGACACTTCTGAAAAAAAACGAATTTCAGAATCAATCTCTTATGTGAGCCATTTAAGCGAATTATCCGATTCCGATCTCGTCATCGAAGCAATCATAGAAAATCTTGAAATCAAACGCAAACTGTTTTCAGAACTTGAGAAAGTCGTTTCAGCCGAAAGCATTCTCGCATCCAATACCTCATCGTTATCTATAGCGTCAATTGCCGCTTCCTGTAATAATGCCGCAAGGGTAATCGGAATTCATTTCTTTAATCCGGCGCCGCTCATGCAATTGGTAGAAGTGATTCCTGCAGTACAAACCAGCGAAGGCACTTTGCAAAAAACAATAAAAATCATCTCCGGCTGGAAGAAAACGGTTGCAGTCGCTAAAGATACACCCGGATTTATCGTCAATCGTGTCGCCCGGCCTTTTTATGGGGAAGCGCTGCGTATTTACGAAGAAGGAAAAGCAGATTTTGCTACAATCGACTGGGCAATGAAAATGTTCGGCGGATTTAGAATGGGACCATTCGAGTTAATGGATTTTATTGGTCATGATGTAAACTATGTAGTGACGGAAACGGTATTCGCTGCGTTTTATTTCGATCCGAGATACAAGCCGTCATTCACGCAAAAACGATTGCTCGAAGCGGGATTTCTCGGTAAAAAAACCGGGCGCGGATTTTATAATTATTCCGAAGAAAAACCAAATCCGAATGAAGATCCTGTTTTAGGCCAATATATAGCTGACAGGATTTTAGCCATGCTGATCAACGATGCGGCAGATGCTTTATTTTTAAATATCGCTTCGGCAAATGATATCGATAATGCCATGACCAAAGGCGTTAATTATCCCAAAGGATTATTGAAATGGGCAGATGAAAAAGGAATTGACTGGTGTGTTGCGGCTTTGGATAATTTATACAATGAATACCATGAAGACCGCTATCGCTGTAGTCCCATTCTCCGAAAAATGAATGCCGGAAACCAAACATTTTTCTAATGGAAGGACAAAAAATCCCTTATAAAATGCTCTCGCAGGATCCATTCAGCCAATGGCTTGGAATTGAAATTTTAGAATGCGAAACAGGAAAGTGCAAAGTCGGAATGACAATCCGTCCCGAAATGCTTAACAGTATGGGGAAAGCGCATGGCGGAATTGCTTATTCTTTGGCAGATACGGCTTTCGGATTTTCAGCCAATACAAATGGAAGGCATGCGGTTTCGATAGACACTTCGGTCAACCATATCGAAGCTCTGGAAGAAGGCGATTATATTACAGCCGAAGCTACTTTGGAAAGCCTGAAGAATAAAATTGGTTTTTACATTGTTGAAATAAAAAGAGAAAATACATTGGTAGGATTGTTCAAAGGCGTAACATACCGGACATCCAAAGAGTGGGAAGAATAAGTATTGAGTAATGAGAATTAAGAATTGAGGCCGACGCAAACAGCCAATCTCAATTCTCAATACTAACATCTCAATACTAAATTTAAAAAAGATGGAAGCATATATTATAGATGGAGTTCGAACTCCAATTGGAAATTATCAGGGCACTTTAGCCGCTGTCCGCGCAGACGATCTCGGTGCTTTGGTCATCAAAACCATCGCAGAGCGTTATCCTGAGATTCCGAAAGAGGCTTATGACGATGTCATTATGGGTTGTGCCAACCAAGCTGGAGAAGACAATCGCAATGTGGCTAGAATGGCCTTGCTATTGGCAGGATTGCCGCACACAGTTCCTGGAGAAACCGTTAATCGTTTGTGCAGTTCTGGTTTATCGGCGATCATCCATGCCAGTCGTGCTATAAAAGCTGGAGACGGGGATATTTTTATTGCGGGCGGAATTGAAAATATGACGCGCGGACCATTAGTAGTCTCCAAACCGTCTACCGCATATGGAACCGATTCCAAAATGTATGATTCCAGTTTCGGATGGCGTTTTATCAATCCCAAAATGAAGGAAATGTATGGCGTGGATGCCATGGGAGAAACTGCAGAAAACTTAGTAGAGCAATATCAGATATCCAGAGAAGATCAGGATAAATTTGCCTGGCATAGCCAACAGAAAGCTGCCAAAGCGCAAGAATCCGGAAGGTTGGCAAAAGAAATTGTCACAGTTGAAATTACGCAACGCAAAGGAGATGCACTCCTTTTTTCTAAAGATGAATTTGTAAAACCAAATACTTCAATGGAAGGTTTGGCGAAATTGCGCGGTGCATTCAAAAATGGAGGCAGCGTGACAGCAGGGAACTCATCTGGTTTAAATGACGGTGCTGCCGCGACAATCATCGCTTCGGCAGCAGCCATAGAAAAATACAATCTCAAGCCATTGGCAAGAATTGTAAGTTCGGCAGTCGTTGGAGTAGAACCTCGGGTTATGGGAATAGGCCCTGTCGAAGCGACTAAAAAAGCGCTCGCAAAAGCGGGATTGACATTAGAGCAAATGGATATTATCGAACTCAATGAAGCATTCGCGGCACAGAGTATCGCAGTTATCCGTGCCCTGGGTTTAAAAGACGACGATCCGAGGATCAATCCAAACGGCGGCGCAATAGCCATCGGGCATCCGCTCGGGGTAACCGGAGCAAGGATCGTCTATTCGGCAGCAATAGAGCTACAGCTCACACAAAAACGATTCGCTCTCATTACCATGTGTATTGGTGTAGGGCAAGGATATGCGATAATTATTGAGAAAGCAGGCAGTTAATTCATAACCCGCTCCACCTTTTAGCCACAATGAGGCACCTTAAAGGTAGGTCACCTGAGGTAAAAGGGTGGGGAATGCCACCTCAAAGGAGCAATGAACCTATTACAAAGGTACCCCTTCCGTAGGTGTAAGGTGGGGAGGGGGTACCTCAAAGGGAGGGATACCCGTGCTATATAGGTACCCCCATCGCTGCTGTAAGGTGGGGAGGGGGTACCTAAAAGGTGCGAACGCCGAGGATAGAGGTAGGTAAGCGCCAAAAATATATTGAACGTCAAACTTTGCGGGCTGCAATTGACATTGCAGACTTTGCGGTTAAATAAAATAACATGAGCAAACTAGAAAATTACGTCAACGGACACTGGACACAAGGCACCGGAGAAGGCACGCCGCTGTTCGATTCGGTTACGGGCGATATCATCACACATGCTTCAACAGAAGGATTAAACTTTGAAGAAATCCTGTATTACGGAAGAACAAAAGGTGGTGAAAAACTCCGCAAAATGACCTTTCAGGAACGGGGTAACATGATCAAGAAACTGGCATTGTACCTCACGAAAAGAAAGGAACAATTCTATGAAATCAGTTACCGTACAGGTGCGACACGTGTTGATAGCTGGATTGATATCGAGGGCGGATTTGGAAATTTGTTTGCCAATGCATCGCTGCGAAAATTATTTCCGAACCAATCCTACGATGTAGAAGGCGACCCTGTCGATTTATCCAAAGGCGGAAGATTCATGGCGCACCACATTCTCGTTCCAAAAACAGGAGTAGCTGTCCACATCAATGCATTCAATTTCCCCATTTGGGGCATGCTTGAAAAATGTGCTGTAAACTGGATGGCGGGAATGCCGGCAGTAGTAAAACCGGCAACAGCAACATCTTATTTAACCGAAGCTGTCGTTAGGGAAATCATCGCCTCCAATATTCTGCCTGAAGGCGCCCTGCAATTGATCTGCGGTTCAGCCAATAAAATCCTGGACTTTGTAGAATCTCAGGATGTAGTGACTTTTACAGGATCGGCATTAACCGGGCGAATGCTGAAATCACACAGCAGGATCATCAATGAATCGGTGCCTTTTAATATGGAAGCCGATTCGCTCAACTGTTCAATTTTAGGAGAAGATGCTGTTCCGGGAACGCCTGAATTCGATTTGTTCGTTAGCCAGGTGCGAAGTGAAATGACTGTGAAATGCGGACAAAAATGTACCGCTATCCGTAGAGTCATCGTTCCCCAAAATCTTATAGAAGACGTACAAATCGCGCTAGGAAAAGCGTTGGATAAAGTTACCATTGGCGACCCAAGATTAAAGGAAGTCCGAATGGGTTCACTGGTTAGCAATGACCAGGTAGAAGAAGTCAAAATGCGTACACGCGAAATTGCTATAACCGCGTCGATTGTATACGGCGACTATGATAAGATCACTACAATTGGAGCAGATGCTTCAAAAGGCGCTTTCATCAGTCCGATGTTGCTAAGAGAAGATCACCCATTCGAAAACACACTCGCGCATGAAACGGAAGCTTTCGGTCCGGTTGCTACGATCATGCCTTACAAAAATATTGAAGAAGCGATAACATTGGCCAAAATGGGCAAAGGGTCACTCGTTTCTTCCATCGTTACAAATTCCGATACAATCGCAAAAGAATACGTCGTCAACGCCGCATCACACCACGGAAGGATATTAGTATTGAACCGTGAAAATGCAAAACAAAGCACCGGGCATGGTTCGCCGTTGCCGCAATTGGTACATGGTGGTCCCGGAAGAGCAGGAGGCGGAGAGGAAATGGGCGGCGTTCGGGGCATCAGGCATTACATGCAGCGCTGTGCCGTACAAGGTTCGCCAACAACGCTCACTGAGATTACCGGAATTTATCAGCCCAATGCTGCTTACAAAGAAGCGCCGGAACATCCGTTTAAGTACTATTGGGACGATATCGTACCCGGCATGTCCCTCAAAACACACAAGCGTACAGTTACCGACACCGATATTATCAATTTTGCGAATCTCACATGGGATCATTTTTATGCCCATACCGACATCACTTCTCTTAAAGGCAGCATTTTCGAGAAGCGCACAGCACACGGCTATTTCATTTTAGCTGCTGCCGCTGGCTTATTTGTGTGGCCGAATAAAGGTCCGGTTGCCGCTAATTACGGACTCGAAGAATGCCGTTTCCTGCGACCGATTTACCACAATGATACCATGTATGTCCGATTGACCTGCAAACAAAAAATCGAACGCGATTCTAGAGGAGAAGAATTGCCAAGCG
>Ga0247814_10000227_pt1 | contig 50351 bp, 61 predicted proteins | sample UWRJL179409R1_FD_179947 | JGI IMG/M metagenome (GOLD analysis project Ga0247814, IMG submission 179947) | Plant litter microbial communities from Arlington Agricultural Research Station in Wisconsin, United States - UWRJ-L179-409R-1 | ecosystem: Environmental > Terrestrial > Plant litter >... | reverse complement strand
AGGGAGAAAAAGCTGCGCAGCCGAACGGCCGCGCAGCGAAGCGATCAGCGGATCAAGGCGCGACAGGCACTTCGTAGATCCCGGAGTTGATACCCACGGTCACGTTGCGCTTGATCACGTCTTCGGCACCGCCCACGCCTTTGCGGGAGCTCATGACCTTGACGGCGAAATAATCGACCAGGCCGTCGACGTACTCGACTTTCACCGGGTAATCGAACTGGGAGCGGTCTTTCTGAGCGGCGACCAGAGCCAGCTGGCCCGCGTCACCGGCGTCGAAGCCAATAGCCAGCTCGACCGAGCCGGCGTCAGCCAGGCCTTTCAAGTGCCGCGTGCGTGAATCGGCGAGGGCCGAGAACGTCACGTCGCCCACTTCGTCGCCGTAGTCGCCGATGTTTTCCAGTTCGCCAACTTCGACGTAGGTGATGGCGGCCAGCAGCGTGATAGCGGCGGAATCCAGAGCCGGGAGTTTTGCCGAGAGACGCGGACCAATGGAAAGTCGCGTACCGGCAGCGGTATTAACAGGCATGGGTAGTCCTCCTGAGGACAGGTGATGTAGCCGCAGCGCGGCCGGAGTGGCCGAAATTAGTGTTGGGTGATGATGCGCAGCGTGACGGAGCCCATGTAGGTGACGCCGTCAGCGTCACGATTTGATTCTGTGCGGATGACGCGAACCGATACCGCGCTGCCCGTGCTGAGCGGCAGTTTCACTTCGTCCAGGGCTTCAGCGATCTCTGCATTGATGCGCTTTACTTCGGCCTGGCCTTGGTGGTCGCTCCAGACGCTGAGGTAGAAAAAACGGGTTTCGCGCTTCTTGCCCGAGATCGGCGAGGTGTTGTCTACAGCCTCGTAATCAAGCGTCACGTAGGGACACAGCGTGCCGCTTTCTACAGCGTCGAACACGGGTACTGTCAGGGCCGCTGACAGACGTTCAAACAAAGCCACTTGCAACGCCCAGCTTGGATCGCTCATTTGGCCTCCGCTGCCATGCGCAAGGTTGAAGCAACCGCCTTGGTGATCAGGTCGACAATCTGCTCGCGGTTCATGTCGTACGACGGACGCAGCCAAGGATGCGCAGGCCGAGCAGCGACAGTGCTGTCGCCCCGGGTGTACTGCTTCGTGCCGTATTCAAGGAATCGGCCGTAGAAGAACTTCCGATTGTCTTTCTTCCCACGAATGCCGATCTGCGCATCGAGGCCGCTTTTCGAGACAAACGCCTCAAGCTCATCCTCGATGTGCTCCGACGAACTCGGGTCGCGTGGAATCAGGCGCTGCTGGGTGGCGAGCACCAGATTGGCAGCCTGGACCATCGCCGGGCGCAAATCGCTTTCCATCTGGTTGCCGATCCGGCGCAGCAGCCCACGCAACTTGAAGTTGCCCTGCACGCTTGAGCGCCGGGCCACGATCAGGCCTTATTCTTCGCTGGTTTCTTGTCGGCCACCGGTTCGGCTGGCACTGGCAAGACTTCTTCGGCTGCGCGGCGCGCGATCAGATCGGCGGCGGTCGCGGCGTCGACGATGAACTCATCGCCTGGCATCTGAACGCCAGTCGGACCGGACAAACGGGACAATGCTCGAATTTTCATGGTGGAAACCTCAAGGGTTGGGAACGTTGGAGCACACCAGCCGCAGCATGGCGAGCTTGTTGTCAGGGAGTGCCGCTTCGATCAGGTACGTGGTGCCGGAATGAACAATCCTGCGCCCCGCCGCCAGGTCCGCCGCTGGGCGAACCAGAATCTCGGCAGTGACCAGAGTTTTCACTTGCTGGGCAATTACGGCGGAGCGCCCACCAGGTGTTTCAATCGCTGCCCAGATTTTTCTCAGCTCTACCCAGCCTTTTGAATAGCCGCCGCCACCGTCGGAGACGCGCTGCTCGGACTGAAGCGAACAATGGTTACGCAGTGGCCCGGCCCTCATATCAAACTCCCATGTTTGCGCGGTAAGGCATGAGCAGGAAGGTGGAACCCATTGGCATTTGAGTCACGCTGACGCCGGTGGCCACATCTTCGCGGTTTGCGTAGAGATGGCCAGCCAGCAGGAGGCATGCAGCGGTTATAGAAGGGTTCACCACAATCGGGTTTTCCCCGGCCAGTTCCGCCGTCACATCCGCATCCAGGGCCGCCTGATCTGGGTAGACGCTGCGCCCCATGAAACGCACCGCGCTGTCTTCTGCCGCGTCCAAGTACAGCTGGACGAGATGCCGGTCGGCTTCCTCCGCTCGGACATGGAGCATTGCGTCTTCGATAGCGATCAGGCTCATTATTTATTCTCGGGTGCGCCCTTCAATGACTTGTTCGAGGCTTTCGGCTCTGCTTTTTTCTCAACCAGGACGCCCAGTTCGACGAGACGTTTCGCTTCGTTCGGATCGAGCTCGCGGTCATCGCCAGGCATATACATCCGGTCGCCCAGGTGCTGCCTGTCAACGGTATAAATCGTTTTCTGACTCATGATTCACCTCGTGGGGGCTGGTTTTACCCAGCCCCGACTTGATCAGACGGCAGGAACAACGCTGCCGTAGATGAAGGCTTCAGGGCGATACACGGCCAGTGCAAGGCGCTCCTCTGCCAGGATGGTTACCAGGTTTTTGACGAAGTCGTCTTCGTTCTCGGTAGCCACTTCCACGCGGGCCATCCAGCGATCAAACAGCTGGGCGCCCATTCGGAAAGCACCGGTCAAGAATTTGCCGGACGCCATCGCCTGGGTAGAAACCACCGGCAGGCCCCACATGGTCGGAGATGCAACGCCCTGAGGCTGTCCGATGATGTAGCGACCTTCGCTGTCCTTGGTCAGCTCGATGCGCGCCCAGTCGATAGGGTTCAGAACGTGCCCTGTAGCCGGGAACTCTGCGAGCACCGCCTGGAGCATCGCAAGGCGAAGCGTATCCATGGTGGTGGCGCCAGCCAGAGCAAACGGGGCAGCGAAAGCCGTGGCCTGAGGTACGATGCCCAGCAGGTTCTGGCCGGTGCCGTCGCCATTGAGCAGCTGCTGTTCTTCCTTGTAGGCCAGGCCGTAGCGCAAACGGCCGTCGATGTAGCTAGCCAGCATCGGAGCATCCGACAGAATCTGGCGAGACGCCTTGACGTAGTGCGCGATCACCTTCGCGGTGGTGCTGATCAGATCGAACTGGAGATCCGATTGCGGTTTTTTGGCTGCTTCTGCAACAGCGGCTGCCGCGTTGGTGAAGCCTGTTTCACGGACGTATTCCAGCGCGTTACCGTCCATGCGACCAGGGGTGATCAAGTCACGTACGGTCAGGCGACGGTCAGGCTGAGCAACGATGCCCGGCAGGCGACTGGTCTGAACGGTCGCGCCGGCAGAACCAGCAGCGTTAGCCGTTGCCAGGGTGATGGTCGCCTTGAATTGCATATCAACGCGGCCACGCTGGGAGCCCGATTCAGCAAGACCCTTGAAATTCTGCGACTCAACGAACTGCTCGCCGAAGCTTTTCTGCTCCGGGTTGCCGTCATCTTCGCCATGCCGCGCGAGCTTCTGCTCGAGCTCGTCGACGCGAGCTTTGAAGCCGTTCATGGTGGTTAGCGCGTTGTCAGCCTGCTCTTTCAGGTCGACAGTGATTTTCTCGCCGGCCACCATCTTGCCGGTGATGTCTTCGCCAAGCTTCTTGACCTCATCGGTCGCTTTTTTGAATTCGTTGGTCAGTTCAACGAGTTGATTTTCGTCAGCCATGGGAGTGAATCCTTAATTTGATTTGAGAATCGCTAGCGCATCGCTTAGCGTTTTGTTCGCTTCGGTGTCGCCGGACTCACTCCGGAGCAACTTGACCAGGCCGCCACTTGCGACGGCGGCAGCCTGGGTTTTCGAAAAGCCGGCCTCACGCAGGAACTTTTCAAATTCTGGGAGGCTGGGCAGCGCGCCCTCCTCCAGTGCAGATTTCACCGCATCGATGGTCGCTGCTTCATTCATGGGGAAAGTGACGATGCTGACTTCGAAAAGGCGCAAATCTTTGAGGTTTCTCACGCCGGTTGCGCGGTCCCGGTCAGCCCCGCGCACGCCGTAACCGATGGACATGCCGTCCAGGGCGCCAACTTTCATAAGGGCGTGGATCTCGCGAGCACGCTGTACCTCGCCGACCAGCAGCTTGCCCTCGACATAAAGGCCCTTTTCGTCCTCTCGAAGGACCGTGTAGACGCCGATTGGCTCGTTCCGGTCGTGATTCCAGAGAACCGGTGGCATCCGCTTGCGGCCTTCCCATTCCTTGATGGACTTGGTGAAGGCGCCGGCGTGGACGATGTCGCCGCCGCCGTCCACGTTGCCGAATACCGATCCGTAGCCAGAAAAAAGGCCGTCATCGCTGACAGCCTTGATTTCAAAATGTAAATCCAGGGTCTTGTGAGTCATTTCGGATCCTCGGGAGCCCCGATCTTGTCGATAGTGGTCAGGTTCAGCTGCGCGGTGAGTGCATCTGCACCTTCAACTGGCGGGAAATCCTCAAGCGCACGAACTTCATTTCGGCTCATAACCCCGTTTTGCAGCATCTGGGAGTAGAAGTCGGATCGAGCGGCGGAATCAGCCCGGAGCAGGCCCTCGACCGCGAATTTCGGCCGGTAGAGGCCGCGCTCCTCGGGAAGCAGCAGCTTTTTGGTGATGGCCTGCTCAATCCGCACCAGCGTCGGCCGGAGCGAATAGGTCAGGAACCCCATGTTTGTTTGCTCCAGGCTGGAGGCCCAGCTGGACGCCTTGTTTGTGTGGCCGACAAGCTGAGGAGGTACGCCGAACGCGCGGCAGATTTCCTCAATGCCAAAATATCGAGACTCTAGAAGCTGGGCGTCGACAGGATTGATGCGAATCCCCTGGGCAGATGCCGGCTCCATACCCGCCTCAAGCACCATCCATTTGCCAGCGTTCTCCGGCAGACCGAATGTGGACAGCCCGGCGCGAAGTCGATCACGTTGTTCCTGGGCCAGCGTTGCAACGCCAGTCTTCAAGAATCCGCCAACCTTCAGGCCGTTCTGGAACTCGCGAGTGGCCGCTTTGTTCGCATCCATCAGGCCGCCCAGTGTTTCGGCGGCGAACTGGATCGGAGACAAGCCCATCAAGCCGTCCAGGGTGAAACCCTTTAGATGAAGGATCTCCTCTTCGGCATACTCTTTGACGTTGCCGCCCTTCGTGTATTCGTAGACCAGCTTCCCGCTACCGGTGCGACGGACAGTCATCTTTTCAGGGTTGAGCGGCACCAGGGCCGTCACACGGCGGCCGATCCAGACGATATGGGAAAACGCATTGCCCCAGAGGTCCAGCGATGCCAGCTGCGACTCCCAGAATTCGCTCGCAGTCATGTCCGCGTTTGGCGAAGAGTGCAGCAGCCGGTACAGCGGATGCTCTTTGGCGTGCGATTTGTCTTCGCCGCGCAGATGCAAAGGCAGTGATGCGACGGTCTGGGCGCGGAGTCGTACGCATGCCCACACCGCCGACAGTTTCAGCGATGAGTCGGCGCCCACTACCGAGCCTGACGGCGTGGTATGTGATTCGAAAGGCACGGCCCGCTCGCCATCATCGAGGCGCGTACTGCCGCTGAAGCGGCTCCAGAACCGCTGCCAGAAGCCAGAATCGTTGAGGTCTGCCATTAGGCGATCACCATATTATCTAGAAAGTCATTTACGTCTGGAGCGGCGTCAGCTTCTTTCGCTGCGATACCCACGGCCATGATTGCGGCGACGATGAGGTCGATCCTGCCGATAGCCTTCTCTTTCGAAGGCTTCCGGTTTTCAGCGTCGTCCGAAGTGGTCACCGCGTTATTCGCGCACCAGTTCATGACGGGGTTGTTCGGGTGGGCCAGGTCGTTGTTGAGCAGCATTTCTTCGAACCGCTCAACTGCTGGGCTCATTTCCTTGTATCCCTGGCCAAAAGGGATCATCGGCGGCAGGGTTATGCCGTCGTCATTAGCCATGGCGATGAGGTCTTCAATGCGCCAGCGGTCATAGGCGACCGCGATGACCTCGAAGAAGCTGCACAGTTTGGAAAGCCGCTGAAGGATTACCCTTTTGCTGATGGCTCGCCCTGGCGTCGTCTCAAGCACGCCCCGAGCCTTCCATTCGACATAAGGCACCCGGTCCTGCTCTGCCTTGCGAGCGAGCCCCTCATCGGGGAGCCAGGCGAAAGGAACCAGCAACCACTTCTCGCCCGGTTTTAGCGGCTCGACGAGAAAGACCAAGCCGGTGAGATCCTGGGTGCTGGACAAATCAAGCCCGGCATACGCCCGCCGGCCCCGCAATTCATTCCAGTCGAAATCAAGCGCGGCACCTTTCCAAACGTCAGTGCTGATCCAGGGTGATTCAGCGCCGGTCCACTGGCAGAAATTCAGGCGGCGAACCATTGCCTCTTTGCTGGGCATGCCGCGAGCCTCGGTTACCTGTTCTCGCAGGTACTTCATACCGGGCAGATCGGCGTCTTGTAGTGACGGATTGGACTTGAACCAGCAACCCTCATCTTGAATAGGGTCATCGCCTTCATCCAAGGAACAGATGAACGAGAAAAATGCATCATCAGTCAGTTCGCCGGAGGCAACCCGTGATCCATATTCGTGATAGCTCCAGCACGGCCCAAGCTTGTTGGAACCGCTGTTGGTGATCATGAAGATCATTGCTTGCTTTCGGCTCTTGGTGCCGGCGCGCATCATCTCCACGACTGTGTTGTTTCTGTGTTCGTGAACCTCGTCGATCAGCGCCATGTGCGGGCGCGGGCCGGACTGCCCGTCGTCCGAGCTGATCGGGCGGAAAAACGAGCCGGTCTTCAGGTAGGCAAGGTTCCAGATGTTCTGCCCGGTGCCGCTGGTGGTCAGCCGCTTGGACAGTTCCGGAGACTGCTGGACCATTGCCACCGCATCGCGGAACAGGATCATGGCCTGGTCTTTCTTGGTCGCCGCCGCGTAGATTTCGGCGCGCGCCTCGCCATCGGCAATCAGACCGAACAGCGCTACCCCTGCCGCCAACGGCGATTTGCCCGAACCTTTGCCGGTCTCGACGTAAGCGACCCGGAACCGTCGGTAGCCATCCGCTGATTTCCAGCCGAAGACGCTGCCAACAATGAAGCATTGCCATGGCAGCAGCTCGAAGGGCTTGCCTTCGTAATCACCGCCGTTGAGCTTTAGAACCGTCCGGTAATACCGGATTGCCTTCGTTGCGGCCTCAACATCCCAGACAAGCCCGCGCTTTTTACCCTCTTTCAGATCCTTCAGGTGCCGTGCGCAAGCGTTTCTAATATCCGGGCCGGCGATCCGCGCGCCGCTGGCGACCTCGGTCGCGTATTGGGTTGCTCGGTCCTCAACCGAAGAACTCCGCGAACTGGTCTTCTTTTGGGTCATCGTCTTTTATTTGAACCTTAGAGCGGGCGGCCGGGGTCAGGCCGAACTCGACTAAGTAGCCCTTGAAGCGTCGATCAGCGTCGGCGAGCATGGAAACAGCGGGGTTGGCCTTGATGACCGTCTCGCCTTGGGTACTGGTCGTTTCGTAGGTCCGGCCATCCCGCTCGACGAGATCGCGCAGTTCGAGGATGTCGGCATAGCAATCGCAGAGCCGTTCAAGCGCGAAGGTGTCGGCCTCGGTCAACACGCCCATGCGATCCAGCATCACGGTGAGTCGGCCCCAGGCGACTTTCCCTGCGTCGGTCAAGTGATCTGGTGGGCTAGGGATAGACCGGGCTGGCTTCGGCTCCTTTTTGTTCAGCGCGCGCTTCCCCGGATTCCCTTTTACGAGCTTCAGCGTCGTGGGAGTGGGTCGTCGTCCTGCCATGATTTCATTCCGAAAAAAAACTATTCATTTCGCGGTCGCGCAAGAAAAGGGCGGGAGTCGATTTCCGGCTTCGAGACTTCTGAACTCTTGACCCACCCCGCCCCATTTCGGTGCACGCACCAGAATCGAGCGTCACAAATGAGATCATTTCGCATTCATTAGACGGGATAGCCATCAGGCCCGATGGTCTGCTTGTAGCGGAACCCCATGTCCTGCGCGGTCTTCTTCTCGTGGCATCCGTTGACCCCGTTGCAGAGCACCTGGCAGTTCGCCTCGGTGTCATCACCGTCCTTGAACAGTGGCACCTTGTGATCGAGTTCGAAGCCTGACGGGTAGTCAGTGAGCCGTCGGCATATGGCGCAGCAAGGGTCTTTGGTCCAGACGCTGAGGCGGCGCTTCTGCAGCGCTCTGCCGGTGATTCGCTTAGTCGTGTCGAAGTGTCGAGACTTGAACGTGAACGAGCGCATATCCGTAGTCATATTGAATCACCACTTGAATGGTGGCGGGTTGCCGGTTTTGGATTTGGGAGTCTTAAGCAGCTCTTCAGCCAAAGAAGTTGTGCGGGCAAAGGTGGCACAGTGATACTGCATGACCAACCAGCCCGGAAGAGACATCTTATGTCGCAGAATGAACCCCATGACACCGCCCAAGCTGCCGCCTCATCATTTGCGGGAGCACCGGCCGATCCCATAGTTACGGCACCAGCCCAGACGGCACCGCCCATAGCAAAACAATCGCGTATGCGGAAATTTTTTGGGGAAGAGAAACAAGCCGACACCAAGACTATCTTTGACAGCCTAAGGAACATGGGTATCTGCATCGCGATGCTGCTTGGCTTACCAAGCCTGTATAAGGCTATCGACTATCTGCCCGACGGAGCTCAAGGGGCAATTGGTTGCTTTGTGATTGGAAGTGCGGTTGCCCTAGCTATAGCGAACCTCGCATGGACTCTTCAAAATCTAAAAGAGAAGTCATCGCCAGTGGCCAAATACACTCTGGTAGGCGTTGGATCAGGTGTGATCATCGCATTTGTAGTCCGCGCGTTCCTCTCACTGCCTGGCTTGTTCTAATGTGATCGCTGTTCCATAGCGCCATGCTTGGCATTCAAATCTTTCAGGTGATCACCTAGCGCCACGAAACGGCGCTTCTGTAATCGTGGCGCGAAATGGGTGGAGCCGGAGGATTCGAACCTCTGTCCCGCACCTCGTCTGCTGCACACTGGATCTGTGCAGCAGGGGTATGCTCTAACCGGCTGAGCTACGGCCCCATTGAATCCCTATTTGCTCTGGCTGCGAACGATCTGCGCATCCACCTGATCGGCGCACGTATCGAGCAGCTTGATGGCCTGATCCTTCAAAGCCCAGACATCGCCGTTGTCTCGCAGGTCAGCTTCATCAGCGTCTACCCGCTCACACGGCACCAGTTCCGGTGCCTCAATTCTTAGGGCGCTTGTCTTTGTTACTACCGCTGGCTTTGCTGCGCAGGCCGTCAGGCAAAGGCTGAGCAGCCCAATCACGAACAGGCTTGCTGTTGCGCTTGAGATCTTCAAAGTTCTTCCTCGCCTGTTTGGCTTTGTCTTCGCTGGCCTTGATGCGCTTGACCAGGTCCGCGCTGTACGCGGCGTTACGTCTGGCTTCGGCCTGTAACGTGGTGATCGTCGCCTGGCTCGCCTCGTTGGCTGCCACGGCGTCAGTCTTGGCCTTGGTTTCAATGCTGACTTTGCCTTCGAGGGCGAGCACCCGGTACTGCTGAATACCCACCAGCAGAACGCCGACGAGGGCAATCACGCATGCCAGCGCGAAGGACTTCAATGCGCTCATGGTGCGTCCGCCTTGCGTCCGAGGAACTTGATGATCAGCTCTCTGATTGCTGTCACTCCGACGAAGCCAATGGTTCCGCCGGCGGCTACTGACAGGCTCGGCGGCCAGGCCATCCATTCGATAACGCTACTGGCTGACAGACTCAGCGAGCCACAGATGAGCGCCTCCAGCACGATCCGCCATTTGTTCGCTTCCTTGGCTTCGTAGAGGACACGCAGCAGCGAGACAGTGGTAGCCATGATCGCGCCTTGCCATAGCGGCGTGCTGATGAAGAGGTACAGCGCTGCCCAGAAATCAGGATTCTTTTCTGGCATGGTCTTCATCCGATGTCCTCCCTTTGGGGAGCTGTAAACAAGAAAGCCCCGGCATTTGCCGAGGCTTGAAATGGGTGCAGATGGCAACCCTTTCAGGTCGCTGTCGTGGCGTTTCCCTACAGTCCCCACGCTGACTGTTACCCCTGCGCTTTGACCGGCCTAACGCTACGACCGTGCCGGGCTTTGATCACCTGCATAAAATGCGTGTCTTTCCACGCCTGTCCGCCAGATCCGCCCCGGAGCAAAACGAGGTTTGAGACACACTGGCTGCCGGTGTTTTTCTGTACATCGCACTAACCGGCGAATCGATGTCCAGGCCCGCCCGAAGGCCCACCCTGGCAGTGGTCTGCACACACAAACTTGAAAAGAATAAATACCCCGGATGCAACGGGGTGTTCGACGCCGGCCGCGTAGTCGCAACCCAAACGCCTATCTGCGCCCGGAGAGCAAGGAGCCGGGGCTTTCGCCTTGATTCAAAACGTGAACCCTTGCTGTGTCTGCCGCTTGCGCAAAATTCAGATATAAAAAAACCGCTCAGTGGCGGCTAGTGGCTCCGTGCTATCTTCAGAGCCCCTACGGCAAGATGATGGACGGAACCATGGCAAACTTTATCGTTACATTTCATATCAAGTCGGACGCGACTTACAGCGAGAGATACAACTCATTTAAAAGCAAGATTAACGAACTGTGCGAATACAAGCATTGGGACGAGACCACGTCGTTCTACTGCTTCGAATCGGAAATGTCTGCCGACGATTTGTGCACCGCTCTGTGGGTTGGCAGCAAATTCAGCGCAATTACCGATATGATGGTAGTGATTGATGTTTCGAACAGGAGCCGCGCCGTCAAAGGACCGCTTGTATACCCAGGGCTGCTTGAGAAATACCTCGGTTTTTAATTCTTCAGCCCCGCCTTGAAAGCTGCGATTCAATCCTTCCTACGCGATCCTCGTAACGAGCAAGCGTTTCTTGATTGAGTCGCAGATCCTCAGCAAGTTGATTTTCACGATTGGCTGCTTCTGTGTGCATACGGGCGACTTCACTTACCTTTGCCTCTTGAGCAATGACCGACTCGACCGCCTGGCGGTATTCGCTTTTCATTATCAATCTCCCAAAAGCTGCCATAGAAAACCCCGCACTTAGCGGGGCTCAGAATGCGCTCACAATTTTCAAATATCTCGCTGGTCCAAATAGTCGTGCCCCGCCCATGTCATGGAGAAAACATCAGCACTGAAATCCTCCCCGTCGCGGTAGATCGCTACTAAACCTGCAGACTCCAAAAGCTCCAGATGGTAATCAATCTGGTCCCAGATAACTTCAGTAGGCACGCCATGCACCTTGTCGCCTACGTATTTGTGCCGAATATCATTGCGGGTTACTCCACTGCCTTCACATTCCTGGACTAAAAAACCTAGAAGGCGAACCGCCATCAACATGTCACGTTGCATATTCAACTCCCGTATGAGCTCAAGCTGATGTTTGAACTCGCACCGAGTCTACGCAAGAGGCGCACAACGAGAAACCCCGACACATGGCCGGGGTTTGGTGTTAGCCCATGCGGGGGCCTGCACTTGGTCTGGGAGGATTGTCATGTTCCAACTCTTGCTGGATGACGTCCTCCATTGCATTGGCGTACCACTGGGCGTCCGCTTCATCAAAGAACACTGCTTGAAAGCGCCCCTCAACTATAACGACCCATATCGCTTCGCAGCGAAGGTCACGCCATTCCTTGGGGACATCGGCCCCAGTCTTCTCGATTACTTCTACTGACATGGTCAAGCCTCGACGTATTGGTCGTCGGACGCTAGCACCTCGATGTAGAACCATGCAATCAGGCATAAAAAAAGCCCGGCTCAAATATGGCCGGGCTTCCTGTCTGCGGAAACAATGAGCCCCGCATTTAGATGGGGCTTGTAAAAGTCTCGATCAAATCAGTTCGTAGGAGCGCGGCTGTTGCGCCAGAAGAGATAGGCCAACCCGACAGGAGCGACAAAAATCGCCATCGTCCAGCACATTGACATGGTCATTGCTTTCACAATCAGCATCAATGGGGCACTCACGAAAAATACGTTGTCTCCCATGACGTAGCCGATGATGCTCTCGTAAACAAAACGTGAGTACGGGTAAAGCAACGTATTGATCACCGCGTAAACAATCAGTCCCGGTTTGGCGGAAAGCCCTGCAGGGGAGCTGCCGACTACCCAGAAAATCAGGGCGGCAAAAGCAGCCCCAAATAAAAACTGACGGACATAATAGCTTCCGTTAAGGCCACCGAAAGACTTGGCGAAGAATGAGTGCATAAGATCCCTCTCATAGGCTTGATTTAGAGGGGCTCGAACATACCAGCAACGCATTTCAGATGGTAGCCATCTTCTGGGTTCAGACCGGATTGCCCACCACTGAGCGCCACCTTCCAAAAATTTCTGACCTACGCCGTACCCGTTCCGGACCGCACAAACGACGACCCAAAGGCAGAACGCGACGAAGGCCATGATCACGACGTCATGCCAGCCCGTGATCAGCGCTGGCGGATATCGGTAACTGGATTCGTCGTATGCCTTGTGGGCGATGGTCAGGGCGATGCATAGAAACAGGCTCGGCCAGTAGCAGATGAAGCACCATGCGAGCCAGCTGAATATCCAAGGTGGCGTCATATGGAACTCCAGAAACAAGAAAGGCCATCGTGTGATGGCCTTATCTTCAAGCGAATGATCAGATCTTAGGTTTCAGCGAGCTTGCCAAAAAAGAAACCTTCCACCGATGAGGTTTTGAGCTGCCAAAGCACCCCGCCTGTTGGAACTCCTTTCGACATTCCATTGAAAATCTGAGCTTTTTCTAAATAAGCGAACTCTAGATCGGGAAAGCCATTCGCTTTCTCAGCGACAACGCGCTGAGCAAACACTTGCCCAAGAGCTTCGGCAACATGGGCAGCTTCACCTGACGCCTGGCTGGCGTGAGCTAGCGCCTGGGCGTGGTTATATTGCGATGACGGGATCAGTGTCCCACTCACCAAACTGCCAGCTATTTGCAGAGTTATGGGCAAATTAGCAGAGGTCTCGTTGACTATCCGCAATACTGCATGAAACGCCGCTTCCGTCCCTACCTGAAGATTCTCTACTTCGCTCACTGACCTGCTCCTGCACGTTTGAGAGCGAGCATGTTTAGCCTAATTTCACGGGGTGAGCAACATAAAGCCCCTCGTAAACATGGCCGTGCCGTCTGCACACGGAAACCCGCGCTTAGCGAGGTCGGATACACGCCATACGGTGATCAACCCGGCCACTAAAGCGGAGCTTCGCGTGCGTCTACTGCAGGACTCAGTGGCACCTACTTCGGAGCGTAATCCCGAAGATAGATCTCATAGCTCTTCATACCCTGCGACGTAATCCCGTGGATTATCGCCCCTTCGTGGATGGGCATATCAATTTTAGCCGTATCAGACAGCGCCAAGATATTCAGCATCTGGACCAGATGCGGAAACAACGCCTCAAATTCTGGCACGCCGCGGCGGCCAGGCATCTGAATATCCAAAAACTCACCAACTGTCAGCGGGGTCTTATTGATTAGCGTCTCGTAGATACCTACCAAGTTTTCATGATCTTGGATCAGCTTCGCTTCAGCAGCTCTGGCGTGATGCGCTTTGGCAAGCTCCTGCGCTCTTGAGTCGGCGTGCGATTCTGAGGCATAAGGCCCAGCGACTTCCTTTTCGCCAATGAATACTGCCCAAAGGGTCTTGCTTCCATGCTTCGAGGATCTTACGGAAAACATGCTTCGGATCGTCCTTTCGATGTTTGAAGGCTGACCATAACAGTTTTCATGAACCACAAAAAAGCCCGACTCAATGGCCGGGCTTTTCTTCTTTCGTGGGCTTCGCATCTCAAAGACGCAGAACCGCAATGTGGGAAACTATATTCTCATTTTCTCAGCCATTCAAGCGGCTTCGGCAATGAGTTGAGCTTCGTCCAAAACCACCGAGGCAGACGCTATGGCAGCGTCCCGTTCGGTGTTCAACCACTTGCGCAGATCTGTTCGCCACCGGTACAGCGTTTTCTCAGGCGTCATCGGCTCCGCGTTGTCCCACGTATGGATAACCATGAACGAATCAGGGATTCTAGGCGTTGCCCAGGCAGTCACGCATTTAGTCTTGAACAGGTGATGCGCCTTCCCAGGCGCAGATCGCGCCAGGTCAATGATAGCCGTCACCCGCTGCTGCTGGGTCGATCCGTCAAGGTTGACCATGAAGTGTGCGACCAGTACCGCCCAGTGATGCTTGGACAGACCACGACGCAGTATCGCCCGGGTCATGCTGTCCTGGGTAAGTTGGTCGAACTTATCCAGCGGGCATGGATTGTCGGCCTTCGGCGGCTCCCAGTTGTCCGACTGGCACTTGTTCTGCCAGCCAGCGCCCTTGTGAAGAGAGATTGAATCCACGTTCATTGCTCGCATGATGGCGTGCTCCGCCGATCTGTAAACACTCATGCTGCCTTCCTGATTCGTCGTGGCGGTGTTGGCTCGTCATCGAGGCCCAGCAGATCCCGAAGTAGGCGATCTGCAATCTTGCTCTTGGCGTTTCCCTCGGCGACCCAGCGTTTGCAGTACTCCCCGAATTCGATATCAACCCGGGTGGCGTGCCAACTGGCGACCATGTCGAGCAGGCAGGCCAAGGCGGCAGCACCGCCGAGCTTTTCTTGTGAGAGCGCATCCCCGGCAATCTTCAGGAATTTGCGCTCGTACTCTTGCAGGGTTTTGCGCGGCAGCGCCGCAGACACTCTACTCATTGCCGTCTCCTGGCTGGGTCTGGTTGGCGGTCGTTTTGTCTATTAACCTCCTCCCTTGGGATGGATGCAGATTGTCGCTACAGGCCACGGTTTTATTGGCTTGCTCGCTTTCGGTCATCGATTCGCGTCCCGCACATGTCCCGTTATGCAGTGGAGCAAGTCCGAGCTTGTCGAGGTGGTCGTGCCACGATTCCAAGGCTTGGCGTTTCAGCCCTTCGGCGGTGGTGTGGATGTAGGTGGCGTCGAGATCTTTCATCGCATGGTTGAGCAGCATCTCGCCCACCATGTAGTCCACGCCCAGATCGGCCCAAGCAGTGCGGGCGACCTTGCGCAGGTCATGGCTCGACCATTCACGCCCAGCCATCCCGGCAAACAAGGTGCTGGCCTTGGTCGCGCTGATAGCATCACCAGATCGGCCAGGGAACAGGAAAGGCCCTTGATAACCGGTCGCCAGTTGCATGGCCCGGTAACGTTCAATCAGGGCGCAGGCTTGGCGGGTCAGCGGCAGCATGTGCTCTGCCTTGGTCTTGGTATCTGGCGCCGGAATGAACCATTGACCCGTTTTTACGTTGACGTTTTTCCAGCGGGCCAGCCGGGTTTCCCCGAGGCGAGTACCGTGGCAAAGCATCAGCAGCGCCAGCATTGACTCCAACGGTGCGCGATCAATTCGCTCTTGCAGGTCCACCAGCAGCGCCGGCAGATCATCGCCCCGCAACCGCGCGGGTTTGGGCTTGATGCGCGTCCGGACAAAGTCGCTGTACTTGAGGTCGGCCATGGGGTTCGTTCCCACGAGCGCCAGGCGTGTCGCTTGCCGGAATGCTGCGGCCAGAACGCCATAGACCGAACGCACAAACGACAGCTCATATTTTTCCTGCATCGGCCACATCAGCAGCTTGTCGAGCGCTGCTCGGTTGAGGCTGGCCAACTCCACATGCTGAAGCTTTGGCACCAGGTGGCAACGGAGTGCTGACTGGGCGCTGGCCTTGCGCTTGGCAGACAGGCCACGGTCGCGCGTCATCCTGTCGGTGTACCAGGCCAGCACGTCGCCGACAGTCGTCCAGCTGCTGGTGGTCGAGGCCGCAGCGGGATCAGCCGAGCGGCGCGCGAGGATCGCTGGGAGCGTGGACTGCATCAGCTTGGCGTTGATACCGGGATAGTTACCGGCCTTGCCCCACTTGCCGCGCACCACCACATGCCATGACCCTCGGGCGCGGTCGACGGTGGAGTAACGAAAGTGCAGTGCTGGGTGGCGAGCATCGCGCAGAGCACGGACATGGGAGCGGTCCGCATGCCGGCGGATTTCGGCGTCAGTCATGATGACCGTAAGCGTTTTCACCAGGTCATTCATCGACTGGGCCCCGGGCGCGGCCAGTGAACTTCACCACGCGGCCCATCTCGACCTGTTCGTCTGAGGGTGGCTTGCCGCCAAATGGCACGAAACGCACGAATTGCCCTTGGGCCTGGACAAGACAATCGCCCGGCTTGCCGTGACGGCATTTGCCAACGATAAGTTGGGTGACACCATTGGCGCCCTCTTCGCTGTCGCCATCGCGGTGCACCAAGATGACGACATCGGCGTCCTGCTCGATCTGGCCGCTGTCGCGTATGTCGCTGGGCCGTGGTTTCTTATCGGGGCGATTGGTTGGCCCGCGGTTGAGCTGCGCCAGCACGATCACCGGCACCTTGAGCTCCTTGGCCAAGTTCTTCAGCGCCGTGGAAATCTTGCCGACCTCAAGCGTCCGGTTGTGCCCGCCCTCCCCGTTGATCAGGGTGATGTAGTCGACCACGATCACGTCCAACCCTTCACGGCGTTGGCACTGGCGTGCAATTGAGCGGATACGGGCAACGGTCATGCCTGCCTGATCGCACACATAGAGTCGGGCGCTGTTGAGCTGGTTGACGGCACTGGTGATGCGCGGCCAGTCCTCGTCCTGAATGCTCTCGCCCTCGTCCAGCCGGGTCAGATCCACGGAGCCAAGTGACGCGATGTTGCGCGTCACCAACTCTTCCTTGGTCATCTCCAGCGAGAACACCAGACCGGAACCGCCCAAACGAGTGGTGACGTGCTGGGCAATCTGCACGCCGAGGATGGTTTTGCCGGAGGCTGGAAGGCCAGCGACGACCACCATGTTCCCAGGGCGTAGCCCTCTGATCATCTTGTCCAGATCGGGCAGGCCAGTGCCCAGACCCTTGGGTGCCGTCTTATTGAACTTGGCATCGATCGTATCTACCACCCAGGGCAGGATGTCTTTCACCTGATGGTAATCAGGCTCGCCGTCGTCGAGGTCGCGCAAGTCTGCCATTGCCTGCTGCCCGCGCGCGATGATCTCCGCCACCGGCAAATCATCATTGGCTGACTGGCTGATCGACGTCGCCGTCTCGACAACCTTGCGCAGAACGGCACGCTCGCGGATAACCCGTGCGTATGTCTTCCAGCTCGAGGTTCCCTGAGCGCCTGCGTGGACCTGTGCGGCATACGCCAGCATGCTACTGCCATCAGGCATGTACTGGTGGTGCTCGCTAACCATCACGACATCGACCGGGTCGCCAGCGGCGTGACAGTCCAGGATGGCCCTGAACAGCGCGGCATTCTCGATTTCGTAGAAGTCGGAGATATCCACCTTGCTGGATATCTCGTCAAGCAGCGTCGGCTCGATGAAGATTGCGCCCAGCAGGCCGTGCTCGGCCTCGATGTTGAACAGGTCGCGACTCATGCTGCACCCCGCGCCGATTCCCAGCGGAACAGGGCCACAAGCCCGCCCTTATCCCTCAGTCGATCAACTGCACGATCTCCCAGGCATTGGCGCAGATCTGGCAAGCCAAGGTTGCTCACCACGATGGTGGGCTTCAGTTGCTCGTAGCGGCCGTTAATCACCTCGAACAGCACCGTGCGCTCAAAGTCGGTGCCGTGCTGAACGCCCACCTCGTCGATGATCAGCAGATGTGGTGCGATCAGATCCGCGTAGACCTGTGACTCGGTTTTGCCCTGATTGCCAAACGTGTCCTTGACGCTGCGGATGATGCCGCCGGCGGTGGCGTAGCGGCCGAACAAGCCCTGTGAGCCAAAGTTGCGGATCACCTGCTGCAGGATGCCAGTGGCAAGGTGGGTTTTCCCGGTGCCCACCTGTCCCAACAGCATCATGGAACGACCCACCTCGAAGTTTTCGCTGAAGGCTTCCACGTAACCGGTGGCGTAGTTCCACGCCTTAAGCTTGCTCGCGTCATCCCCGGCAGCCCAAGTATCGAGTGTGCAGGTCTGGAAGCGCGGCGGGATACCAGCATTGAGCAGACGCTCGTCCAGTAGTCGCTGGCGCTGCACCAATCCGGCCTTCGCCGATATATCCAGGTCGACCGAGTGGCGCGCGTCAAAGTGGCACCGTGGGCAGCCATACCAAGCCGGATCTGCGCCGAACTGCTCAACAAGGGAGTTGGGGTATTGCCCGTGGTGCTCGCACTCGCCGGCCCGGGTTTCGATTGTGTACTTCGGTCTGGTGGTCATTTGGCGTTACCTGCAATTCGATAGTGGCCGTGTTCGTCGAGGTCAAGACCTTCTTCGTAGTCGATCTGGCTGAGCGGGGTTTGGCTGGATGGTTTGCCGGTGCCAACACGGCTGCATGGGAATTCATCTTCCCAGCGCCGCGAGTTGAGCCAGCTCGCCGGGTGCGGAATGTATTGGCCTCCACTTTTGAGCCAGTCGATGCTGGTGGCCTGTTTGGTCAGGGCTTCCAACATCAGGTTGAACAGATCAGGCGTGACGGAAAGTTTCTTCCACGCTTTCTCAGCCGAACCCTTACTCGCCTTGCGGGGGTACAGTTTCCAGAACTGATCAAACCCTTCCATTGGGTCCGCTTTGCACAAAGGTTTAGGTTCAATGACTGGTTCAGAAGAGTGACTGGTTCTGGTGCTTTCTGGGCCTACCCCCCCTGTAGGCTGTGTGCCTACACCTGTGCTTTTTGTGCCTACAGCTATGCTTTTTTGGCCTACCGCTGAGAGCGTCAAAAAGTACAGGTTTGAGGAATTACCTTTCGGGCCGTCGCGATTTTCAATGCGCAGCAATCCCTGACTTTGCAGCTCTTTGATATGTCGGCGCACAGTGCTCCGATCTATCTCGCACTGGTCAGCGATGTGCTGATAGGAAGGCCAGCATTCGCCCTGGTCGTTGGCATTGTCGGCGAGCTTGATAAGCACCAACTTGCGCAGCGGGTTCCCTACCTTGGTTTTCATGGCCTTGACCATCGAATCCATACTCATTGCAGAGTCTCCCCTGGCTGGCGCTTGATCTTGGAGCCCCGCGCCGCCACTGATCCGCCAGAAAGGCGGAGTACCAACTTGCGAAGCGCGGTCGTGGCGTCAAGAGCTGTCACCCGCGCTTGGGACATGGCCAATGCTTTCGGCGAATGATCCATCAGCGATTCGTGCACCTGGTCGCTGTAGTTGAAAGCCGCGCACGCCAATTCCAGATTTGTCAGCCCAACAAAAGCTGCTGGTGGCATAGGCACAACGGGTGCGGTAACGAGCGGGATTTGCTGGTCAGGCAGTGGCGCACCCTCCAGTAGGTGGCGGCCCATCGCCTCCCAGTGATCTTTAGCGACCTGCTTGGCTTCGTGACCAGTCTTGCGCTTGAATAGCACCGACAGCGCGTAGAACGCTCGGATCAGGTCGATGTGTGTGTCATCCGTATCAACAAGACCGAAAGCGCTAAACCCAGAATGATTGTCAACGTAGTGCCCGATTTCGTGATGCGTTATGAACTTGAAGGCTTCATCGTCATCGAGGTTGGCCCAGTCGATTTCTGGGCGCACAACGCTGCGCAGGCGGGCCAGGTCGACGGTAGTAGCAAGCTCAATGACGACCCGTTCCTCAAGTTCATACTCAGGTTTCGAAACATCTTCGTGGACGGCAACAGCGAAGGGATTGAACATTCCCCAGGCGGAGCCAAGCTTTTCAAATGTCGAAAGCCCTAGGCAGCAGCCAGCCTGTTTTGCCAGACCGGCAAGCTCGCGGTACTGGATGCGACCGAGCCGAATAGTGGAGTTGGTTCTCATAGAGCCGCCGCCTTCTTAGATCGTTGTTGCATCCGTTCATGTCCGGTGCTATTTTTCGGGTGCATAAGTGCTGTCCTTGTAAATAGACGTAGTAGTACGAAGACCCCTGCGAAGGGTCTGGTTAAGAAGCCCGCCTGCGAAGCGGGCTTTTTGTTGCCTGCTGGAAAGTCAGCCGGTCAACAAATACTGGGATGGGCGCTTGTTCATTTCGGTATCTCAATCAAATCGACAAACGCCGATGGTTGGAAGGCCCTGGTCAGACCCTCGGTTTGAAAATTATCTGCAGAACCGGAATCCATTTCATCCTTACTGCGTGCAGTTGCTCTCCTCACCTGCGCCTGCGGGGTGATTCTCAGCTGGCAATAATGCTCGATGGTCTGTGCAGTCACTGCGGCTCACCGCTACTGGATGAATTCACAGCAGGGTTGGCGGACTGATCAGCAACTGGGATTGGGTTTATCTTTTGCTCCAAGGTGGGCAAGGCATTTGCCCCGGCAACCAGCGAGGCTCCCATGAGAATTTTTTCAGCGATGACGACCAAATCCGGCCGTAGACCGGCAATCGTGATGCTGCCGCTTGAGGCATCCTGCAAGCGTTCTGCCAAATCAACCGAAGCTTTTCGGTGTCCGCCAGACAACTGCCTCAAGTGACCGACCGTCGTCCCCGCCTTGAGGGCAACCCGTTCACGGTCATTTACGGTCGAGTTCGCCAACCACTTGCGTAAGTGGTCATTCATAAGATGTTCTCCTCGGTGCATACAGGAGAATTTAGCCCAGAGCTAACTGCCGATCAAGATTTATTTAGCTCAAAGCACATTTAGCACGCAGCTAAAGGATGGCATTCTGAACGGCATGGATATCTACGAAATCAGAAAAGCAAACCTCATCATGCTGATTGGCAAGCAGAGGAAGTCTGCCTGTGCCGATCGCTGGGGGATGAGTCCGGCACACCTGAGTCAAATTCTCTCAGTCAAAACGCCCAAGAATTTGGGCGACGACGTGGCCCGGAGAATTGAAGCGCTCCAGGGCCTGCCGCATGGCTGGCTGGATAGCATTCAGTCTGTATCCGAAGGTTCAGATATAGGGGCAGAGGCGCGGCCTCAGAAATCATCCTCCGAGATCGTGCGTGCCATGCTTGAAAAGCATGGACGGGGTTTATCGGACGAAGCTCGCCAGCGGCTTGTTTCAGCAGCGGAAGAAACTACTGAGAATGCGTCCAATATAACGCTAGCGAACCATGCAGCCCTACGCCCTAACAGCGAAGAGATCCTGATTCCCCAGTACGACGTGCGCGGGGCAATGGGCCACGGCCAAGTTCCGGCAGACTACAACGAGGCTGTGCGGAATCTGGTGGTACGTGAAGAAATCCTTCGCGAGAAAGGCGTTACTTATACTGCCGCCTCAGCACTAGCGATGATCACCGGCTGGGGTCAGAGCATGGAAGGCACGATCAATGACAAGGATCTGGTTATCGTTGATCGTGGCGTGAAGGACTTCATTGGCGAAGGCATCTATGTCGTTACCTGGCATCAGGAGTTGTACATCAAGCGGATGATGCGACTCGACGAAGATCACTATCGATTGATCTCGGACAACCAGCATTACGAAAATCAGACCGCCAGAGTCGATGACGTAACGATTCATGCCAAAGTACTGTTCATATGGAATGGCCGCAAGGCGTGAATACCTCATAAAAGCAACACATTCAGGCTCTTCATTCTTTTACTCAAGCCTAAATCAAGCAGAGTTTTACAAATGGCCAAAATGTTCGATGTAGAAATAGAAGAGGTTCTCGCAGTCAGTTTTGATGATTTCAACAAGTTCCTTGCAGAAAAAAACGCTGAACAAAGATGTGAGGCTTGTGGCTATGAGGGAGAATGGTACATGCGCACAAACGGCGCTAGTCCGCACCTCGTCCAAACCTTGCTCTTCCGGGACCCGTCCCAGCTGGAGCTGAATTTCGCTCTAAACTGTGCAAACTGTGGCAGTAGTAGATTTTTCAATGCGACATTTGTGGTGAACGAATTGAAACGGATGAGGTCTGCAGAGAATGGCGAAGGGTGATAATGTTTCACCAATCGGAAGTCGCCTAACCGGCAGCGGTAACGCCAGTGGCGCCGGCAGCGGTACCGGATCAAGCGGCGGACTACCGCCTGGGGGTCGAGAATTGGAAGCTCGCGTTGAAAAACTTGAGAAGGCTTTGCCTGAGATCCAGGCCTCATTAGCCAGGATCGAGGCGACGCTGGGTACTTTCGATAAGTACGTTTTCCCGAATCTATCGACGAAAGCTGATCTTATCAATGAGACCGCCGGTACAGGCCTCGCTGTCGCAAATTTTCGAACAGAAATCACGCGAGTTGAAGGCAGCATGATCAAGTGGTTTATCGGGACAGCTCTAATATTGTCAGGCGCTGTAGGTGCGATTGCTTTTGGTCTCGCTCGCTCGCTTCATCCGTGACCGCTGACAGCGATTCTAGGAATCAAAAAGCCCGCCACTAAGCGGGCTTTTTTGTACCCACTAGAAAGGCGCGGACTCCTCCACAGCCATAAATTCGTCGTGCACCTCAACCTGGTGGTCGTTCTCGGACGACGCCTCCCACTTGAGCGTGACCGACTCGTCCTCATCGTTGAATGTCATGTCTATACCATCCGTTTCTGACAGAACGCTCATGACCTCATCCCACTCCCTATCTCCATCACTGTCCATTCTGTGGATCGTCACCCAGCGCTGATCCTGTGCAATCGGATGATTGATCATTGAAGCCACCCTTAGGCCAAGCCGCTCGATACCACTCATTTCCTGCCGAACTGCCGGTTTAGCCAGCTTCTTAGCCATTTAATAACCCTCCCTTCTAATGCTGTATATCCATACAGGTTTCGCGCAGCATAACTGACAGGATTGAAAATGCAACAGCGCCTAAAGTGAGGAGAGTGCAACCTCTGAACAATTTATTTAGCTATCAGCTATTGTTATTTGTTTAGCTTGGGGCTAAATTAATTCCATCGCGATGCAAATCGTATCCGAGCAGCATGGAGCGGCAAAAATGACTATTACCTTCGCGGGACTGACCGGCCAACTCGGCAAGGGCGTGGCTCCAAGAGAGCTTCAATGCCTGCTGGCAGTCGCAGCAGGCATGACAAGCAAAGAAGCCGCCCGCGAACTGGGCCTGGCACCTGACAGTGTGGACAAGCGCTTGCTGGCAGCATCGACAAAGCTGGGCTGTACAAAGCGCGCAGCATTGGTCGCCAAGGCTTTCGCGATGGGCCTGATCAGCTTCTCAACCGGGATGCTGCCGACCCCGCCAGACCACCAGCAGGACAACCAGCATGAAGGCGTCTTTATCGCGTGAGCAGCGGTGTACCCATCCGTGCAGTTGGGTAGCCCAGTGTTCAGGCTCGATCTGACGCGATAACCAATTCAAATTTTTGCGATTGCCAACAAAGTGGCGGGCCTTTGTTCGCCCTCAAGAAAGTAGACAAGGAGTTCATATGCTCATTTTGACTCGCCGTGTAGGCGAAACCATCCGCATCAACGACGACATCACCGTGACCGTGTTGGGCGTTCAGGGTATGCAGGTTCGCATTGGCGTCTCAGCACCCGTTGGTGTGCCGGTAGACCGCGAAGAAATCCACCTTCGCAAACTGGCCAACCCACGCCAGCGTCCCGAGGTCTGTTAACTATGACCGTTCACACATCCGCCGGCGCTCGTATCAGCTTGCGCAGCGATCTGGAAAAGCTGGGCGATCGACTAATTCAGTTCGGGCAGGCGTTGCAGTCCCCCGAAACCACCGTCGGGGAATTGAACGCTCTAGCCCGCCGCTGCGGCATCGCGCTGAAGCTGCGTGCAGTGGTTGAATCTGGCGAAGCAGATGCTGATCCCTGACCGTACGCGCCACGACTCACCCACAGCGAAATCGTGGCGCAGAGCAGATCGGAACTGACTCGTCAGTTTCGAAGATCAATCAGAACCTGACGAGTCAGGAGTGCGGTGAAGTGATGCGTTACGTGACCATCAGGAAATTTGCCAGCGAGTCTGGCTATACGGAGGACGCGATCCGCTCAAAGATCCGTGACGGAATCTGGCGGCTCGGACAGATATGGAATAGAGCGCCGGACGGCCGGACGCTTATTGACGTTGAAGGATATGAATCATGGGTAGAGGCGGGCGGGGAGTTCGGGCGGTCTCCGATACGAGTATCGAAATCACGTTCATGTATCGGGGCGTCCGGTGCCGCGAGCGCATCACACTCAAGCCCTCCCCCACTAATCTAAAGAAGGCCGAACAGCACAAGGCGGCGATCGAGCACGCGATATCCATTGGCACGTTCGATTATGCCGTTACGTTCCCTGGCTCTGCCCGGGCAGATAAGTTCGCACCGGAGGCGTCGCGGGAAACTGTGCACGGTTTCCTAACCAGGTGGCTGGCTGCCAAACGCAAGCATGTGGCTAGCAGCACGTTCGATGGCTATCGAAAGCTCGTGGAGCTGCGTCTCATCCCTGCCCTGGGCGAAACCATGGTGGTCGATCTCAAGCGAAAGGCTATCCGTGACTGGCTCGATACGCTGCTAGTGAGCAATAAAACGCTTAGCAATATTCAGAGCTGTCTTCGCTCTGCGCTGAATGACGCTGCGGAAGAGGAATTAATCGACCTTAACCCTATGGCCGGCTGGACCTATACCCGGAAAGAAGCGCCTCCCAAGGAAGACGACGTAGACCCTTTTAGCCCGGAGGAACAACAGGCCGTGCTGGGCGCCCTTACCGGCCAGGCGCGCAACATGATGCAATTCGCCCTTTGGACTGGCCTGCGAACCAGCGAGCTGGTCGCCCTGGACTGGGGCGATATCGACTGGCTACGTGAAGAGGTAATGGTGACCCGCGCTATGACCCAGGCAGCGAAGGGTACGGCCGAGACTACAAAGACATCCGCGGGCCGGCGAAGCGTGAAGCTGCTCAGGCCAGCCATGGAAGCATTAACGGCCCAGAAGGCTCATACGTTCCTGGCAGACGCTGAAGTATTTCAAAATCCCAGGACGTTGGAGCGATGGGCAGGCGACGGGCCAATACGCAAAACTATGTGGGTACCTGCCATGAAGAAAGCAGGCGTCAGGTATCGGCGGCCTTACCAGACCCGACACACCTACGCTTCGATGATGCTTTCCGCCGGTGAGCACCCTATGTGGGTAGCCAAACAGATGGGGCATACCGACTGGACGATGATTGCGCGAGTCTATGGACGATGGATGCCCGCAGCAGATATTGGTGCTGGACAAAGAGCAGAGCTGGCATTTTTACAGCGCGGAGATATAAAAACCGATAAACAACAAGAAGATACCCTTGCGTCAAAATTAAAACTTTGACGCATTGCATGTCGTAATCGAGAATGCGCGCCACGTACAACGCCACCATTGGATATTGCTTCATGTCGACAAATGGATTTGATTTCCTCGAGCCACTACCAACCAGTTGCCCCCCTGCGGATGTAAAGGCTCCGACCGAGCCTACGCTCTGGAGGCTGTTGAGGGCTGGCAACCATACCGCCAATGATTTCGACTCTCAGCGGAAACGCTCGTCCAATCATAAATATCCGGATGAGTGTTCAGCAAGATCTGTTTCGCTGATGACTTCGCTAGCCGCCTGTCGTGCCGCTGCAAAAAGCCCGCGAATGACTAAGATGAAGTTCACTCATGCCGTTGAGGTACCGTTCAGTAACGACTACGGAGTGTGGCACAAGGACCAACCCACGCATGTGAACTGGTGGCCGTATAAGTCGGTCGACCCAACAGCGATTGCTGGAAAGGTGGAAGCTCTCAATGGCTAAGCTAACGGTAGAGAAAATATTACTTAGCTATGATGTTCCGCTGATCGCGCTCGCGAAGGCAAAAAACGGCGATAAGTATTTAGGTGTTAACTACGATGATGGTGAAACATCATTCAAGTTTTATTTTTCAAGAATAAAGACTGAGCATCTCAAGCAGCTATATGCCGAGAAAATTGACGTGCATTATGCTGTCACTAAGCTTCACAAGGGCAAGTATGAGCTCGGAGAGGTGTGGGGCACTGTAGGCGAGGAGTTTAAAACGAAAAGCACAGAAACCCTCCCGCACGATGCGTTGCCAGAACCTGGCATGTTTATACCAGGGCATGCTGAGGAAAGCTTGAACAGTGATTTCAAAGTTGTAGACATCGATGGTCAGTGGGAAATAAGCGATTTAAGGAAATTTTCTGATCTGGTACAAGATTGTTATTCCCTTGGATTTGCGCTTCTTGGTGCAACGGGCCAAGCCGCCACAAACAAGATCAACTCTTTGTTCCATAAACATCCTTGGAGAGGCGGCTTTAGCTCAGTAAATTTTTTCAAAGAGCTTTATAAAAACATTCCAAACGAAGATAGAGCTGCTATCAGAAAAATTGATTACGCGTCTCCAGGCGAAATTAAGTTCTATATGAACGGTGACGTTGCCGACTCCATACGAGAGTTAGTGAACGGGATTAATGATGACGATAGTCCTGCTCAAGAGGCTTACAAAAAAGCTTATGGCCATCTCCAAAATTTGGGCTGGCTAAGCAAATCAGATACCGACATTGATCTGTCAGACGAAGACATCACCGAGCTTGTCGAATTACTGGAGGATACGTGCAAGGCGTTCGGATTAGACGACAGCGCTTCACACATTCTCGAGCTCGCCAGCGGGGATCCGCTGTCTGCTATAAAAATCGTCCTTGCCTACTACCGTCGGCTTCAGGGTTTGGCGGACTACGTGGCGACCGGCAAGGCTCAAGATATTTTTCATGACGCGTAAATGACAGCAAAATGGCAGCCCTACCGCTAAAAGCCACGGCTTATAAGGGTTGGATGCGGGTTCAAATCCCCCCGGCTCCACCACATTCAGCAGTACAAAAAAGCACCTCGCGTTGAGCAGGTGCTTTTTTTGTGGCTGTCAGGATTGTTTTGGCAGTGCCAGCTTTATGACAGCATCTTTTGCTCATGCACCATCTGCCCCTACCGCCGTCACTGCAAAAGCCGACAATAAGTTCTCCGACGCTTTCCGAAGCAAACAGGCTGGCGTTAACTCGGTTGTCGCGGAGGAGGATGCCAGGCTCGAGAGCACAGTAATGAGCGGGGCGGAGTCAATCCGGATCTCATCAAGAGAGACGAAAATTGATTCAAAACTGCCTGCCAACAGCATATCCGAGCTCATACCTGCCTGGCTGACCGGTCCACCAGCGTTTCAGCTCAGCCTTCAGCGAAGTAATCACTGTCCAGCTGTTTCACTTCATACACCTGCTTAACGCTCACACCCAGGTTGTTCTCCACCATCAACCGAGCCAGTTCAACACCGTCGATCAATACTACTTTGATATCCAGCCCCAGCGCTGCAGTGCGAGCACCATCGGAGAACTCCGAGGTGGTGATGAACACGCCCTTTCGCGCACGCTGGCGAGTCAGTGCGCCGATAAACTTGTCGATCTCCGGACGATGCACCGTGTTGGTCCAGCGCTTGGCCTGGAGATAGATCACGTCGAGGCCGAGCTTGTCTTCTTTGATGATGCCGTCGATACCGTCATCATTGGTCGCTTGGGTCGCCTTGCCTGCCTCCTTACGCGAACCTCCGTACCCCATGGCGATCATCAAATCGACTACCAACTGCTCAAAGAAGCCGGGGGTGGCTACCCGGACTTGCGTTAGCAGCTCATCTGCCAAGGACTGCATCAGCGCCTGATGCGCCTCGACCAACTGCTCGTCTGGCGTGGTTTCGGCAATACCAACGTTCAGCACGGCGGGAGCGTCAACTGATTGCGGCTTGGCCGTATGGAAGTCCGCAAATTCGGGAAACTGTTTCAACCAGCTCACCGTGATGCGCGGCGGACCATTGGCCAAGGCATCAAGGCCACGCGGAGTGATTTGCACCATTCCTTTGGCCGGAATGCACAGCAGTCCAGCCTTATTCAAATAGGTGCGAGCCCAGCCCACTCGGTTATTGATCATCGTCTGCTGACCGGAGGGTAGGCGCTCCTTGCGTTCGTCCTCGCTCAGTTGGAACTGATCGGCCACACGCTCGCGCAGCTCGTTGAGCGGTAGCGGTGCACCGTTCTGCACGGTGCTCAGCACCGGGCGCATCACACTTTGAAAATCCGGAATTGCCACCGATAACTCCCTAATCCTGCTAGCCGCCTTAGACGCCGCGTCCGCCGCTCTCATCGAAAGCAGCCGCCGTCTTGAGCATCTTTAAAATCACCAGCGCAAACGCCCGGCTCTTCGTCTCGTTATCCAACACTTCCAGCGACAGCTTCTCGTGGTCGGTCATGGCATCAAGCACCGTATCGAGAACACGCTTTGGAAAAAGACCGTGCATCACCTGATCCACCGAGTGATTATTTACCTGAGCCATCACATCTTCCTGACGGCTGATGCGTTGGGCTATGCCGGTAAGGAACTGCAGTTGGTCGTCATCGCTCACTTCAGCACCAAAGATATCGTTCAGCGCCTCGATGATTTCCGACAAGCGCTTCTTCTCCGGGTCATGAGGCTTCCCGCTGCCCACGTCGCTGCCAGGCTTAAGGGCGTAGTCACCTTCTTCCTCGCTCAAACGCAGCTGGTGTTCGGCACGTTTACTCAGGCGGTAATGGCTCAGTTGTAGCTCGCCCACATCCACGTCGTCTTGTTGCAGGCGATCCACGCGCAGCAGCGGATGCAGGTGTTTAGCGTACACGCACAGCTGCTCAAGTTCGCGGTCCTCGTAGGGCACGATTTGGGAGAGAAACTCGTACAGGCGCACGAAGCTCTGCAGATTCTTGCGGAATAAATCGAGCTGATCCACCTGCTCGCCTGCTTCTTTCAATGCGTACTCGGCTTTTTTCAGACCAGCGCTGTCGCCATTGGCTTCAGCAGTGCGCTTGTAATCCAGTGCTTGCTGGCGCGACTCTACCGAGAAGATGTAGCGTTTGGCAAAGCGCTCCTTGGCCGGAGTGCAGTAGTAGCTGAGTTTGCTGGCTGCCGCCTTGGGATCGAAGAAAGCCGTGGCGAACGCCTCGACCTCTTGCCAATGATAGATCCCCTCTGCATCCAACTTCTTCTGCAGGTCATAGATGATCTGCGGGTCAGTCACATCGGTCAGCTCGGCCTTGGTGTAGTACGGCAAAAACGCGTCGAGAATATCCTGCGGCTCGTTGAAGAAGTCGAGGATGAAGGTTTGCTTGCTGTCACCAAAGGTGCGATTCAACCGCGACAGGGTTTGCACGCAGTCCACGCCTTGCAGCTTCTTGTCCACGTACATGGCGCACAGCTTGGGCTGATCGAAGCCGGTCTGGTACTTGTTGGCCGCGATCATCACGTTGAAGTCTTGGGTGTCGAAGGCGTCCGCCAGGTCGCGGCCATTTAGACCGGCGTTGAGCAGGTTGCTGTTTTCCGTCACCTCTTCGGGAATCACCTCATCCGGTAACACGCTGCCAGAGAACGCCACCAGCGGATGTACATCGCAGTAACCCATCTGCTGAACATAGGCTTTTACCGCCAACTGATAACGCACCGCTTCCTGGCGGCTGCTGGTCACCACCATGGCCTTGGCTTGGCCATTCAATAAACCGCGGATATTGGCACGGAAGTGTTCGACGATTACTTCAACCTTCTGGCTGATGTTGTACGGGTGCAAACGCACCCAGCGTGCCAGCTTGATGCGAGCCTTTTTGCTATCTACCTCATCATCTTCGCCATCCGGATGGGCGATCTTCCAGGCGGTGCTGTAGGTCGTGTAGTTGCGTAGCACGTCGAGGATGAAACCCTCCTCAATGGCCTGGCGCATGGAGTACAGGTGAAACGCCTCTGGTTTATTGCTGGAACTGGCGGGCAGCGTTGGGTCGGCCGGGCGTCCGAACAGCTCCAGGGTCTTGGCCTTGGGCGTGGCAGTGAACGCGTAGTAGCTGATGCGCTCGTTCGGCTGGCGCGCCTGTACGGCGGCGTCGAGCAGCTCTTCGGCGCTGACTTCCTCGGCGTCCAGCGCATCGCTACCTAGAATTTGTTTCAGCTTGCTGGCGGATGAGCCGGTCTGTGAGGAATGCGCCTCGTCGGCGATCACTGCATAGCGCCCGCCTGCCAGCTTGGGGTACTTGTCCAGTGCATCGAACAGCGCCGGGAAGGTCTGGATGGTGACGATGATAATGCGCGTCTGTTCAGCCAGCGCCTCAGCCAATTGTTCAGATTTACTCTGATTGCCAACATCACGGCTGATCGGTTTAACAACACCTTGGGCATGTTCGAACTGGTAGATCGTATTCTGCAATTGGCTGTCGAGCACTGTGCGGTCGGTGATAACGATCACTGAGTTGAACAGCCGCTGCCCGTCCGCGCTATACATCGAGGCGAGTTGGTGTGCAATCCATGCGATGGAGTTGGACTTGCCTGAGCCAGCGCTGTGCTGGATCAGATAGCGTTTTCCTGGCCCTTCGGCATGGGTGGTTTCAATGAGCTTGTTGACCACTTCCCACTGGTGGTAACGCGGGAAGATCATTGTTTCCTTGGTAACCAGCGTGCCGTCGAATCCTTCGCTGGTTGTTTTCTCCAAGTGTAGAAAGCGCCCCAGCAGTTTTAGCCAGGCATCTGGCTGCAACAGCCGTTGCCACAGGTAACCTGTTGCGTACTGACTATCGTCGGCAGGCATTGGGTTGCCGGCGCCGCCCTCCTCGCTACCGAGGTTGAATGGCAGGAAAAAGGTGTCCTTCCCGGCCAGCTTGGTGGTCATGGCCACTTCGTTTTGGCCCACGGCAAAGTGCACCAGCGCGCCACGCTTGAAGGTCAGCAGAGGTTCAGGCTTGCGCGTCAGCGGGTCCTTAACCGGCCGGTCGTCACGGTACTGGCGCTTGGCGTTTTCCACCGACTGCTTGAACTCGCTTTTCAGCTCCAGCGTGGCGGTGGGGATACCGTTGACGAACAGCACCAGATCCAGACGCGGGTCGTAGCTTTGCCCACCGCTCCCGGCTTCACGTGCGTGTGGCGAATAAGACACCTCCGGCACCACGCGTAATCGGTTGCACTGGTAACGCTTGAGGGTGTCCGGATTCATGCCGTGGTCGGGCTGAAAGCTACACAGTTCCACCTTCACTGCTGGCAGCTTGAAGCCATGGCGCAGCACATCCAGCGTGCCGCTCTGCTCCAGCTCGCGCACCAGCTTTTGCACCAACACATCATCCGGATTATTCGGGTTGGCCTTGGCGAACTTGTCCCAACGCTCCGGCCAGGCGTCCTTGAAGTAGCCCAGTACATCTTCGGTATACAGCGCCGTGCGGCGGTCGTAGCCGTTGGCGGTGCCGACCAGCCAGCCTTGGGCGGCCAGTGCGGCGATGATGTCCTGCTGGAATTGCGCTTCCTTGCTGTTCGCCATTACACGGCCTCTTGGGCTAATTCGGGAGATGGTGCGCTGGCTGGAGGCTGCCAGCCGCGTACGTCGATTTTGCCGGTGACGGCGGCGGAGATTAGGGCGGAACGGCGTTCTTGCATCAAACCGATTGAGCGCTGCGAGTAATCCTCTAAAGCATCAAACTCGTTCAACTTGCTCTCAATGTACTTAACAATCCGACTTTGCTCTTCCATACAAGGCAATGGAATACGCAACGCTGAAACCAGCTCGCAGTTGAGCGCCGCCTGGTTTGCCCCTCGACCAAAATCTCTCAAAGATTCGTAGATACAGTGCAAGTAGAGGTGCAAATAGTCAGAAAGCACCTTCTCTTTATCAGGTACAACTGCGCAAACATTCTGGTTTATCGTTGCTTCAATGTTTAGTAGCGCAGCCAACCCTCTAGTTTTACCTTGTCCAACCAAGCCAACCAATATCGCCCCGCGAGGAATCATTTCTACAGAGCATTCCTTGAGAGCCTTCTTAGTAATGAACTCCGATGCCAAGTCAATGCGATAGTCGTTCAACGAGCCGGACGCTACCCAAGGGATATCACCATCACTCCAGTAATCCATATTCTCCCGACTCGGAGTCGAACCATTCAACACCCTTGCTAAGTGGCCAAGCTTTGGCAAAGGCCAATGCGCCGGCACCTCGCCTAGCCACTTCACGCCGGAGTCTTTCATCGGCACCGCGGGGTCGAGACCTTTGGTGACGGCGTGGGATATCTCGGCCTGACGCTTTTCCTTAAGCAGTTCGATCAGCCGCTGCTGCTCTTCGATCAGCGCGTCAATGCGGGCGGTTTCGTGATCGAGGAAGCGGGCGATTTGGATTTGCTCTGCTAGAGGAGGCAAAGCATAAGGTAGACTTTCAAATGTCTCTTGGTACAAATGAATAATGGTGCTTCCGGTTTTATTCAAACCAATAAACTCATGAAATACCGATGACTGCATAATCCAGAAGTAGAAGCGCGTTGAGTATTTTTGCCGGAGTGGCCGAACAACAAATATTCCACTATTCAAAGTAGCCTTGCCGGGAAGACCCTCAACAAGAATCAGTTTCCCGATGGTTCCGTCTTTCGTGATGAGAAGATCACCTTCCTCTAGCTGTATGTATTTGTCCTGCTCAAATCGCTCATTTGTGCAGTGATAACAACTAGCCCACTCAACCGCTCTATTCTTGAAGTCACTTCCCGTCACAAGATAAGGCCCTACGCCTGTGAACTCATCAGACTTAAGGCCATGCCATCCTACGCGAGCCTTAACATAGGAGTCGTACTTAACCTTTGATAACGCCCAGTCAATAGGGACATCACCGAGCCATTCCACGCCAGAAGTTTTATATGCTGGATACGCAGGAAAACTCATGCCGACAACCCCTCAATCATCTTTTTGATGCGGTCGGTACAGATTTTCAGATCGTGGTCAATCTCGGCCAGCGGGCGCGGCGGCTGGAACACATAAAAGTGCCGGTTAAAGGGAATCTCAAAGCCGACAATGCCGACCTCGCCGTCCAGCGCATCGGTTTTGCTCTCGTCGATCCAGGCATCCGGTACATGGGGGATGACTTCGCGCTGGAAGTAGTCGTATACCGACTCGCCCAGCGGCACGTTCTCGTTGTCGCGCAGGCCGGCGTCTGCTTCCGGTTGGCCTTTGGTCACGCAGATATCCGCCTCGGGGTCGCGCTCGCTTAAGGCATTCAACAGGGCTTTTAGCTCCGCCGTGCTGAGGCTAACGCTGTGCGCGGCCAGGGCTTTTTTCAGCAGCTTGCTGAACTGCTCGCGGTTGCGGTGCAGTGTGCTGGCGTCCAGCGCTTGCAGGGCTGTCATCAGTTGCTGCTGAACAACGCTGTCGAGTTTCTGGATGGCCTTTTCTTCCAGCACCTTGCCAAGACGTTCGGCGCTGCTTTGGAAGTTCAAACGTAACGGACGTTCGACGGTGATACGGCGGTAGCCGAAAGCATCAATGGTAAAAAATTTTGCTCTGCGCGGTTTGCTCGAAGCTGCCATACAGGCGCACCAGCTCACTGATTTGATCCTCGGTGATGTACTGGCGCTTGCTGCCCAGCGACTTGCGCATTTTGGCGTAGTGCTGGGTGCCGTCGATCAACTGCACTTTCCCTTGGCGCGCTGCGGTTTTCCTGTTGCTGAGGATCCATACATAGGTGGCAATGCCGGTGTTGTAGAACATGTCCGTCGGCAGCGCGACGATGGATTCGACCAGATCGTTCTGCAGCAGGTAGCGACGAATCTCCGATTCACCCGAACCTGCGCCGCCAGTGAACAGCGGCGAGCCGTTGAGAATGATGCCGATGCGCGAGCCACCTTCACGCGGGTCACGCATCTTGCTGACCAAGTGCAGGAGGAATAGCAGCGAGCCGTCAGACACACGCGGCAGGCCAGGGCCGAAGCGGCCGTCGAAGCCCTTGTGGCTGTGCTCGTCGGTGATCTGCTTTTGTACCTTCTTCCATTCCACGCCGAACGGCGGGTTGCTGAGCATGAAGTCGAAGGATTTGCCGGCCAGTTGGTCGTTGGACAGGGTGTTGCCGAGCTTGATGCTGGCCACGTCCTGGCCCTTGATCAGCATGTCCGCTTTACAGATAGCGTAAGACTCGGGGTTGAGCTCCTGGCCGTGCAGCGACACGCTGACCTTGTCGCTGATGGACTGGATGTACTCATCACCCTCAGACAGAAAGCCGCCGGTGCCAGCGGTTGGGTCATAGATGGTGACGATGCTGTTGGGCGCGAGCTTGTGGTCCTGATCGGTGATCACCAGCGAGGTGGTGAGGTGCACGATATCGCGCGGGGTGAAGTGCTCCCCGGCGGTTTCGTTGGAGCTTTCGGCAAACTTGCGGATCAGCTCTTCGAAGATGATGCCCATGCCAAAGTTGCTGATGCGCTCGGGGCTGAGGTCGGTAGCGGCGAAACGTTGCACCACCTGATACAGCAGATTGGCACTCTCCAACTGCTGAACGAAATCCTCGAAGTGGAAGTGCTCGAAGATCTCCCGGGCATCCTTGCTGAACGCCTGTACGTAGCTCATCAAGTCGGCGGCAGTCTGTGTGTCGGACAGCGTGCCAAGGGTCAGCGGCGAGGCGTTGAAGAACTGCTGACCAGCAGCGCGCAGCAGAATCATCTCGCGCACGGTATCCGGGCGGCCTTCCTGAGCGAAGGTTTGCTTGATCACCTCATCTTTGGTCGGCGCAAGCACGCACTCCATACGGCGTAAAAGGGTGAACGGCAGGATGATGCGCCCGTACTGGGACTGCTTGAAATCACCACGCAGCAGGTCGGCAATCGACCAGAGAAAGGCGGCCGTCTGGGAATGATTTTCCGTATTCACGCAACAATTCCTTGGAGTAGGAGCAAAACCGCGAGTTTAACACTCGAGGGCGCCCATCAGGAGCTCGCTGAAAACTTGTCCGGCTGAGGAGAATTATTTTGTGTCGATCGATACAAAACCCTGTGTTATGTTCGGCGTCACACCGACAGAGCACCATCCGATCATGGCCCGCCCGCGCACATTTGATGAAGCAGAAATCCTGACCGCCGCCGTGGATGCGTTTTGGGTTCGGGGATTCGAGGGCACTTCGACCAGAGATCTGGTCAAGTGCACGGGCCTTAACCAGCCCAGTCTTTACAACGCCTTCGGCGACAAGCGCAGCCTTTATCGGCGCTCCCTTGAGCACTATCTGGAGTGCAGCGTGCGCGCCCGCATCCAGCGTCTGGAGGGGTTGCCGCACGCAGGAATGGCCATCAGCGGATTTTTTGCGGAAGTGCTGGACCGCACGCTGAACGACCCACTTCATCGTGGTTGTTTGCTGGTGAATTCCGCCTTGGAAATGACCGCAGAGGATCCCGACCTGCGCAAGGCCGTGGCCGCTGAACTCGAGACAATTCGCCGTTTTTTCCGAGACCGTTTGCATGCTTTCAGCGACCAAGCAGACGGCGCCGCAGGTATCGATGCGAGTAAGGGCGCGAATCATCTGCTCAGCGTATTGCTGGGCGTTCGAGTGTTGGCGCGAGTCAATCCGGACCCGGCATGCGTCACCGACGCTATCGATGTGGCACTCAACAGCCTGGGGTTACCGCCCTTGGTTCATTCAGACGTTCACTGACAATCAAAGCCAGGAGTCAACATGATCAAGTTCTACTATCACCCGTCTCCCAACCCCGCAAAGATTGCACTCTTTCTGGAGGAAGCGGGCGTCCCGTATGAGCTCATTCCAGTCGATACGCGCAAGGGCGAGCAGCACGATCCGGCGTTCCTCAAGATCAACCCGAACGCCAAGACTCCCGCTCTGGTGGATGGCGATGCCATCGTGTTCGACAGCAACGCCATGCTGCTTTATCTGGCCGAAAAGACCGGGAAATTCCTGCCGGCCGACAGCCTGACCGCACGCGGTGAAATGTATTCCTGGCTGATGTTCGTTGCTACAGGTATCGGCCCCTACTCTGGTCAGGCGGTGCATTTCAAGCACTACGCTCCTGAACCAAAAGACTACGCCGTGACCCGCTACACCCACGAAGCCTGGCGTCACTGGTCAATTATCAACGAGCGCCTGGCCAGCAGACCCTACATGCTTGGCAATGAGTACACGTTTGTGGATATGGCAGTGTGGGGCTGGGCGCGCATGGTGCCGTTCATTCTCGGCGAGGGCGCTTGGGAAAAACTGCCGAACGTCAAACGCCTGCTCGATGAAATCAATGCGCGGCCAGCTGCCCAGCGTGCCGAAGCGCTCAAGACTCAACACAGTTACAAGACCGAGATGGATGCTGACGCCCGTAAAGTCATGTTCCCGCAGATTACTCAATAGAGATCAGCTGATATTGCTGACCGACGCCTGACGGGCACAATAATCGGAAGCCACCACGGTTCGCTGAATAACCGCGCGACAGAGCTGAAAGAGGCCGATGCATGATGATGAAAATTACCGTTGTGGGTGCAGGAGCCATCGGTGGATTTCTGGCGTGCAAGTTGTTTGCCGCTGGCCATCACGTCAGCGTTGTCGCTCGTGGCGCGACGCTGAATGCCATACGCGAGCAAGGACTGCAACTTCACACCGGCAACGATCTAGTGATCGCGCCACTTTTCGCGACATCGGCCCCCGAGGAACTGGGGGTTCAAGACGTGGTGATATTTGCCGTCAAGGTGCCGGCATTGCCAGCAGCCGTGCAAGAGGCGAAGGCGTTAATCGGCCCACAGACCATCGTCGTACCCGCGATCAATGGGCTTCCCTGGTGGTATTTCCTGAAATCCACTGCGGCGTTGTCAGGTACCCGCTTGAAGGCCGTGGACCCAGAAGGCCTGGTTGAAAAGCATATCCCTACGGATGCGATCATTGGCTGTGTTGTATTCCCGTCTTGTACGGTAATAAGCCCCGGCGTCATCCGGCATATGTCTGGAAGCAAAATTGTTTTCGGCGAACCCGGTGGTGGCAGCAGCAGTCGCGTGTCAATGATGACTGACGTTTTTCTTGAGGCCGGTTTTGACGCTCGTGGCCACGAAAACATACGTGAGGAAATATGGTTAAAGCTGTTGGGGAACGCATGCTTCAACCCTGTCAGCTTGCTGGTCGGCTGCTCGACCGATGAGATGATCGATGATGCATTCCTCAGCGCTTTGTTCATTGAAATGATGGGGGAGTTACTGGAGCTTGGGCGCCAGCTGGACATCTCCCCCGACATTGACCCGCAGCAGCGAATTGCGATCACGCGCAAACTAGGAAAGGTCAAAACGTCGATGCTGCAAGACGTTGAGGGACACAAGCCCGTCGAAATCGAGGCAATCCTGGGAACGCTGATAGCGGTGGCTGATCTGGCGGAGGCATCAATACCGCGAACACGCACGGTGTATGCCTTGTCCCGCATGAGGGCAAAGGCCCTTGGACTGTTGCCTGGTTAATCGTAACCGTCCTCAGCTTTACCCGGCTTTCGTTCCGGGACAAAGCAACCCCCTCAACGCCTCACCCAATTGCTCTTCCCCAAAAGGCTTGGCGATGCAATGCCGTTCGGCCCAGACCTCGGGTATGCCGACGCGGCCGTATCCTGAACAAAACACGAAAGGTATGCCGCGCCCGGCGATTGCTTCGGCGATGGGAAAAGAGGTGCCGCCGATGATGTTGATGTCGAGGATGGCCAGGTCGTATTGCCCGGTGACTGCGTACTGCAAGCCGTCGGCGAGGGTGCTGGCGTGGAATGCCGTTGCGTAACCGAGATCATCGAGCATCGCCTCGATGAGCATCGCCAGCATTGTCTCGTCCTCGACAATGAATACCTGAGGCAACGCGACTGCAGACGTCATAGTGCGTTTGTCGGCATTTCAAGCCATGGAATATGCATCGAACAATGCAGCCCTGATTCCGGGAAGTTCATCTGCACCTTGCCTTGCAGTTCTCGCTCGATACTGCGGTGGATCAGTTGGAAACCAAAGCCTTTGACTGCGCTGGCAGTGATAGCCGGCCCACCTGTTTCAACCCAGTCGATTTTCAGCGACTGCGGGTTGTCGGCGGCATTCAGCGTGGCGATAACGGTGACGCAGCCGCTGGGCGACTTCAGGGCTCCATGCTGCAACGCATTGGCCATTAACTCGTGGAGCACCATTGAAAGGGTCAGCGATGTTCTGGGCTCCAGAGTAACTTGAGTGCCTTCGAACCTGATCTGGTTTGTGCCGGGACGCGTGGCCTGTAGCTGGGCGATCAGATCCGCGAGCTGGCTGGACATCCATTCGGCCTGGGCGAGCGCATCGTGTGCCTGGCTCAAGGCAAACAACCGGGCATCGAAGCTTTTACGAAATGACGACAAGGAGTCAGAACTGCTGGCGGTGAGCGAAGCAATCGCCTGCACGGTCGCCAGGGTGTTCTTGACCCGATGATTCAGCTCGTTGAGCAGTGCCGCGCGCGCGGTGCTGTCCTGCTGCTGTTGGCGTTCCAGCCTGGAGGAAATCGACTGCGCCAGGCGTTGCGCAGTGCCGCTTTGCTTCAGAAAAGTCGCCTCGCCAGCACTGGCCTGCCCTGCATAAGCGCGCAGGTTGAAGGTGAAAACACTTCCCGGCCCCGGCCCGCTCTGTACCTGTAACTGGCCACCATGTGCGGCAATGATGCCTTGGGAAATGTACAGCCCCAAACCGTTGCCATGGGGATTGCCCTTTTTCACCGACCAGTAGCGCTGAAAAATATAAGGCAGGTCTTCTGCGGGTATGCCGATGCCATTGTCACTCACGCGGAACAGCACATCGTCCCCTTCGCGGACGACGGCAATATTGATCTGACCGCCCGCCGGCGTGAACTTGATTGCGTTCCCCACCAGATTGGACAGCACCTGAAAGATCCGCTCCGGATCGGCATCGATCACCAGGCCCGGTTCAGCGGTGCAATTGAGTTCAATGTCCTTGTCCGCCGTCAGCGTCACGAGCAGGCTGCAGGTTTCTTCCAGCAGACTGGTGACCGTCAGCGGCAGGCAAGACAGCTGATAACGCCCAGTGTCGATTTTCGCCGTATCGAGCAAGTCCTCAAGCAGGCTGTTCATGCGGGTGGTGGCTTTTTCGATAGTCCCCAACGCACGCCGGATGCGGCCGTTCTCGACCGTGGCGTCACTGGTCGCCCAGCGTTGCAGCATGCCGCACTGCATGATGATGATGGACATGGGATTGCGCAGGTCGTGGGAAACCACTGCAACCAACTCGTCGCGCAGGCGCACCGCCTCCTGTTCGCGATGCACCTGGCGTTCAAGATCGTGTTCCAGCGCCGAACGACGAATATCCTCGGCGGCATACAGATCGCCCCGCGACCAGGGCTGCGCGATCCCGGTGACTTGCTCTTCCCAGAGTTCAAACGACTGCCGAGGATGCAGGCGATGGCTGGCAGAGCCCACCGGACTTGGGCTCAAGTGCTGGGCCGGGTTGCCGCTCCAGTTCATCGTGGACGTAAGCTGGGGGCGAAACCACATGACGGCGTTGTCGATGGGCTTGGGCAGGATGAAGGCAATGACCCCGCTTGCCACGTCTCGATAGGCAGCACTGGCGGGATTGTCCTGATGCATCGAGTTGGAATGGAAAACCCCCAGGCCTTGCAGACCCATGGCGCGCTCTTTTAATTTTTTCTGCGTCAGACCGACATCGCGAATCCAGAGGTAGAGCGCTCGCACCTGTTCCTGAGTCGGGCAGTTTCCGAACAGGTGAAGGCGATCCTCAATCAAGACGGCGGCACCGTCGGCCAGCGTCAGGGACTGAAGCAGCTCGGGCCGACTCACCAGCCCATCCAGGATTTCCCGCTCGGCACGACTCATGGCCGACGCCAGCTCGCCGAGCAAGACAACTTTCTCTTCTCGCTCACGCTGGATCTGGGTGGCGACAATCGCGGCGATTTTCACCGATAACAATTGGCCGATCAGGGTGCAGGCATCACGCACTTCACGAGGGACCAGCAGCGGCTCGGGATGCCCACAGGCAACCAGCCCCCAAAGCTCGCCATTGTCCAGCAACGAAATGCTCATCGACGAGCGCACGCCCATGTTCTTCAGGTATTCGCAATGCACCGGAGAAACACTGCGCAGGGTCGAGAAGCCCATATCAAGCGGTTGCCCCGTCGCAGGCCTGAGCAACGGCACCAACGGAACGGGCGTGTAAGTCGCGTCAGGAATCACCCTGATCCAGTTCAGGCGATACAACTCCCGCGCCTGCGCGGGAATGTCAGCACCGGGAAAATTCAAACCGTGGTAACTGGGCAAACTGCCGGTCAGCGCCTCGGCCACGACTTTGCCATGGCCCTCGGGTTCGAAGCGGTAGATCATCACCCGGTCATAACCGGTCAGCGCCTGGATCTCATGCACGCTGATATCGAACAGGGTCTCCAGCGTGTTGACCGCTTGCAGGTTGCGCAGCACCCGGGCAATGACCCTGGACTGCTCCTGGCTGGATTCGACGAAAGGCTCCAGCTCGATGATCAACACCTCATCGCTACGGTGCAGCGAAGCGGTGTAGTCCGAATTGCCGAAGGTCAGGCGAATCGGATCACTTTCACCCAGCCGTGGCCCGGAACACGCCATTTCAACGAGGTCGGCCTGTTGCGGCGACACCAGCATCGACATGGTTTTGCCTAACAGCTCGCTGCTGTCCAGGCCTAATAGCCTGGAACAGTTAGCGCTCACCTGCTCGATACAGAGCGGCTTGCCGCTGAGGGTAAGCAAAACGCCATGTGGCTGAATGGCCCCAGGGATGCGGATCGGCTCACTTGCGCAGTCGGCCAGCGCAGCCTCAAGCTCAAGCTCGTGCACTGCATCCAGGCTCGCGTCCTGCGTGTAGTCGGTCATTGCAAAACTCCTGGTCTTTCAGAAGGGAACAGCCGGACGGTGCTCGCGATACGATTGGCAATACGAACGGTAAAGCCAATACAGCCCGGCCACAGCAAGTTTTGAACGACCCGAGGCCAATTTGACGTGCATGAATAAACGAGAGTGCCGCCAAGATGCGGCGTGGATACCTGAAGCGTAGTCCGGCGCGGCAAAACAGTCACCTACGCGGCCTATTGGGTGTAACGGTGCACCATACAGCAGATCGAGACATTCGGGCCTTGTTTAAGCAGTGGGGGCCGGAGCCGGATGGATCCAACCGGCTTCAGCAGGCTATTCAGTAAAAATCGTAGTACATGACCCACTCGCCAGAGTGCCTGTGTTTCCAAAACATCAGGCTGCCACAATCCACGATATTCAGATTGATATCCGCGTCACTGGACAGCTGCAATACAAATTCGAAATCATCGCCCAGGTCGATACCCGGCTGGCAGAACGACGGATATCCGCCAACCTTGTGGTCATAGATGTGGCGGCCCAGATCGTCAAAACTTTCCAGCTTGCCAGCGTCCTCCAGCTCACAGATTTCTGCTGCGAGATAACCCGGAATACCGCCACCATCCCAGAGCGGAAAGTCATCGGCGACCAACTCAGCGTTCAAGCGAGAGGGTTTGATAGTCGAACCGGCGACGGGAAGATCCTTGTACACCAGCACATCCTCTGCCTTGTATTCCCTGATCAGCCAGTTATTACCCATTGGTTCAAGTTCACCAGGTAACGGGTCCGCTACAAACAGCGTGAGTACGCTAATCCCCTCAAGAAGCGGGCTATTGAATGGAAGACTTGGCAGGTAGAACTGCGCATAAGGGTACAACTCAACGCCGGCCTCATTCCTGGGAACCTCTTCGTCAGCCCGGAACAAAAATACCTTTCCGATCCAGCTCTCTTCGTTGTGAGGGACAATGCTGGAACGATTAGTGGTGAATTTGGTGACAGGCTTGATCAGTAGTTGCTGGATTTCCTGAATATCCATTTTGCCAGGTGACTCCTGTTTTTGAGGTGTGCAGGTTGGGTCGGCTGGTTTAAAACCGGGCAGGCCGTTGGCCGAACACCACTCTCGGATGGTACGAACCACCCCTTCATCCGAGTAATCAGCGCCCGGTTCCGGAAAGTACAACAGGTCAGAGCCTGCGGGATGCGGTACAACTTTGTTAAAGTGCCCCACCAACATATTTCGCTTGCGTTCCGTAGCGGCACCGTCTAGCTCACGAATTAAAGTTATAAACTGGTCCTCGGTATAGTCCGAGATACTGTTTTTGTTGCGTATTAAGTCATTCATAACCGTTCAAAGCCTCGATTTGAAGCCGGGCAAGCCATTGGCTTCTCGCCATTGCTTGACTGTTTCGGTAATTCCCTCGGGCGTACATAGACTTTCATCTTCTGTATAGTAGATAAGATCTGTTCCGGCAGGATGTTCAGTTATACGCTCAAATGCCTCCAATAATGGATCAAGCACCTCATCTGGGGCACTGTCATTTGCAGCGAAAAGCTCTTCCATAAATTTTATGAACTGATATTCCGTGTAATCCGAGAATGATTTCTGCACGAGATATTACCGATGTTGGTCAATGTGATTTTTAGGGGTGTTGATTCTCAAATTATCGATATCGTAGACAGCTCCACCTTTTGATATCCAGTCAATGTGATGCATCTCAAACGATCTTCTCTTACCGGCACGGTCTGGTTTGCGAACTTTGGGTGCGTAGCCCTCCTCCATACGACGCTTATTCGAAGTGGTAAACTGCACTCGTAAATAAGCATCCTGCTCCACCACCCTCCAAAACGCAGCCCTAAACGTATCAAAACTCGAAAAGTGGCGTTCTCTGAATTTATCCGCAATCCGCACAGGAATCGGCACTCCCTCACCTTCCCCAGCACCTGCCAGCCAGATCCCATCGACATCCTCGCCTTGACCCGTCACTACGCCCGGCGCGTCGCGCAGGCTGACGGACAGGTAGATCGGCGACATTTCCGGTCTGGTGGGAAACCAGATGATGAAGTCGCGAAAGTCTTCCGGAGCGATGGGATGTTCGTAGAACCGTTCGGCCTGTTTGGCTTCGGGCCAGACGTAAATACCCGGCAGTCGCGGCGCGCCTTCCAGTGCGGGAATAGCCGGCTTGTCGCGCGTGCTGGCGGCCGGGGTCCAGATCAGACCAATGCCTTCGCCCAGGTCCGCAACCAGTTGCTCGCCCTGCTCAGTGGCAGCAATCAGCGGCACGCTGCGCCAATGCGGATTGTTGCCGGTGTAGACGCCGAACGCCGTGACCGACTGTTCGGGCAGGTATTTGATGTTGATCCGCACGCCGGTATTGGCGACGGTCAGATCGGCGAAGTCCTCCCGACTGTAGAACGCGGCGTCAGATGCCAGCGAATTGTTCGGCAACAGCATGGCGATGGTGCCGGCGACCGCCGCTGAGAAAACCGTTCCGCCCGCCACTGTCCCGCCATTTGCAGTGGCGGGCAAAACCCTGCTCAGCGCCAGCGCTCCACCGCCCAGTTGCTTCGCCAGGGCCCGTCCATCAACCGAGCCGTCAATCAGCTCAAGCGGCGTACCTTGCGCAGTGATGGCTTCGCTGGTGCTGAGCACTGCATAAGTGCCGTACTTATTGAGCCCTTCGAAATGCGCGGAGCCTGGTGGATAACAGGCGTGTCCCTTAGGGACGTTAATGGACTTGGTGACCGTGCATTGTTGATTGTCGGGGGGCGGCGGAATTGGCGCAGGTTTTCTCTTTTCAAGTTCGGCCAACTCAGCTGCTTTGCGTTCGCGGGCCTTGCGTATCCGTTGCTGGCGTTGCAGTTCCAGTAACTCCTCGTCAGTCAGCGGAAGCGGACGCTTGCGTTTGTTTCGACACTGAGGACAGTCACAGCCGCCGTAAATCGTATTCGGCATTGATCACTCTATTTCTGAATGGCAACTCACCATTCAGAAACCCCTGAGAAAAATGGTCAGGGCATGAAGTTAATAGTTTGCAGAGGATATAAAGGCGGCGACTCTTATTTTATATTGAATGATAAATCGCACAGCAATGTAGGACCGATCTGAAGGAAATACCCCATCGCAACGCAACCGGTGTTTGGTGGGAGTGGCCTCTCGGGGACAAGTCCCCTCCTACCGGATTGCACAAATCAGGTAGGACCGCCCGGGGTGGTGCTCCACCTTGTCCGGGAAGGCGTCAGCGCAAACACCGGGTCAGTGTCAGGCGAAATGATGTCGACGAATCCGACGCCATCGGGGACAAGTCCCCTCCTACCGGTTTTGCACCGGCCCGGCAGGATTGGACGCCAACAAAACCGGGGGCTTCACTCGTCCAGCGAAGATCCAATCATCGCCGCCACTTGCCGATAAACCTGCGGACTGGCAACCAGCAGCGGGTTGCCTTGGGTCAAACCCTGGTTGCGCAGGAAGTCGTTTTGCAAGCCGCCCGCCTCTTTGACCAATACCAGCCCGGCCAGACAATCCCAGCTGTTGATATGGGTCTCGTAGTAGCCGATCAGTCGACCCGCCGCGACATACGCCACCATCAGCGCCCCCGAACCATTGCGGATGAAGGTGCCGCCTTGTTCCAGTAACTGGCTAATGAACGGAATGAAATGCTCTTTGCCGCGCCGCAGGGATGTGCCGACGCCCATCACGCCGTGGCGGATATCGGGCGCCGTATTGACCCTCAGCCGCTGCCCATTGAGCCAGGCGCCCTGCCCCGAACAGGCGTGAAACAGCTCGTCATGGATCGCGTCAGCAACGGCGCCGACCATGGGCTCGCCATCCACCAGCAGGCCAATGGATACGCACCAGGCGTGCAGGCCGTTGACGAAACAACGAGTACCGTCGATGGGGTCGACGACCCAGATGCAGCGCGCATCAAGCGTCGCCCCGCCGGTTTCTTCGCCGAGAAACCCGTCGTCCGGGAAGCATTCGGCCAGCCGTTTCTTGATAAAGGCCTCGGTCTCTTGATCGACGACACTCACCAGATCCTGCGTCTGATCACCCTTGTGATTGACGATTAAACTTTCGCGTTCCTTGTAAGGGCCAAGGGCACGACGCGCAGCTTCCATTGCCAGGTCTCGGGCGCATTCATACCGGGCCTGCAAGGCCTCGGGGCTCAATGGAGCATCTATTGAAGGATGACGCTGCATGGGTCGCTCCTGGTCTTGGCCATGTCGAATTCAAATGAAGGTGAATTCTTGGTGGAAAACAGCGGACAGGACGTATTGAAAGGGAAGCCATTCTGGCAGCGCATAAATCTGAAGTCGACCCTCGCAAAACCGGATGACTGGCGCGGCCATCGCGCTTGAAGCGACATCGGCGGTGGCGCGATGACGAAATATCACCAGGCTTGAGCCAAAACATTCCAAACACTTGCTCAACTCATTTGCCAGCCTGACACCCGTAAGTTAATCAAGCCTTTACAGGCAAGATTAAACTTGTGAATGGCAGGTACATCAACGAAGCACCTGCCGAAAGTGCCAAACAACCAGCGCCATATTTTTGGAAGCAAAGAAATGGCCAATTGCTAGCCAAGCAGTATCTGGATAGACTTACTTTCTATAAGGTATTAATTCTCATCCATCAGCAGCTCTTTATTTAAGAATCTATATGCCAGTAGTGATCCATGAAGTTGCAGTTACCGAAGACCGCTTGAAACGTCTCCCGCTGATAGTGCTCACGGTTTTCTTCATCGGATTCGTCTGCATTGCCTTGCTTGGCCTACTTGCACTGCACCTGGCCGAGGCCAAACGGCATGAATTGAAGCAGGCCGAGATATCGTCATCCAATATTGCCCGCGCGATGGCGCAGCAAGCTGAAGATACCTTCGATGAAGCCGATTTCGCTCTGCAGAATCTGCTTGGCTGGCTGCAAGCCTACGGTCACGAGTCGCCCCAGAAAATCCGCCTGCACGACCTGCTGCTCAGCCAGGTTCAAGCGCTGAGCCAGCTGCATGGTCTGTTCGTCTTTGATGCCCACGGCAACTGGCTGATCAGTTCATTTGCGCAGATGCCTACCGAAACGACTGTCGCTGATCGCGCCTATTTCAAATACCACGAAACTAATCCCGATTTGTCACCGCATATTGGCGCGCCCATTCGCAGCCGCGAGAACGGCGAGTGGATCATTCCCCTGTCGCGAAGGATCAATAATGCCCAGGGAGAGTTTGAGGGTGTGGTACTTGCGGCGCTGAACATGACGTACTTCGATGATTTCTTCAAAGGTTTCAATATCGATACCAATGGCGCCATGTTGCTTGCTTCGGCCGACGGCACATTGCTCACCAGGCGGCCCTGGACCAGCAAGCTCGTCGGGGTATCAATCGCCAACGGTGAGATATTTCGTGAGCATAACGCCAATCCCCTGTCGAATACTGCGCTGATCAAATCAGCCCTGGATGGGCAAGTCAGAATCGTGGGTTACAAATGGCTGAGCAAGTACCCGCTGGTGGTGGCCGCGGCCGTTTCAGAAAGCGCCATTCTCCACGAGTGGTACAACACCGCTTATCGCACTAGTTTGATCACCGGCGGCGTCATTGTAGTGATATGTCTTTTTGGTTTTCTGGTGATTGTGCAAGTTAAAAACGGCATCAGAGTCGAGGCTGATCTGCGCAAGGCGCAGAGCGCTCTGGAGCTGCTGGCGACCCATGACGCTCTGACCGGGCTCGCCAATCGCAGGTTGTTTGAGACGTCGTTCAAGACCGAATTGAAACGCGGTGCGCGGCAACGACAGCCTGTCAGCCTGATCATGATGGATATCGATTTTTTCAAGAGCTTTAATGATGCCTACGGGCATATTGCGGGGGATCGTTGCCTGGCACAGGTCGCCGAAACCGTGCAGCAGTGCAGCCAACGGCCTTCCGATCTGGCCGTCAGGTTCGGCGGCGAAGAATTTGCCGTGCTGCTGCCCGGTACTGATGCGGCGGGCGCATGGGTTATTGCCGAGCTGATTCGCAACCGCGTTGCAGACCTGAATATCACGCATGACGCCAATCCCCTCGGCAAATTGACCATCAGCCTCGGTTGCCACACGCTCATCCCTGCTGGCGACGAGAGCATTGCTGAGATTATCGGCAAGGCCGATGCAGCTCTTTATAAAGCCAAACGAACGGGCCGCAATCAGACCAAGGTGTTCGAAAGCGAGCCCGTCCGCCAGGCATGAGCATCTCGGCCGTCACATACCGACATGTTTTTTGAATGAGTGGGGAGCATCCGGCACATCCATGTTGATCCTGCGCCACATCGCTTCGGCAAAGCTGTAAACGGCAAACGCCATCAGCCCGACCGCAACCACCGACAGCACCAGCCAACCCATTGGCAGGTTTTGCAGACCGTTCATGGCGTCCTTCATTCCGGGCGGGTGCATGGCCTGGTAGCTGGAGCCGCTGACGGCCAGCAGCGCCGAGATTTCGATGAAGGCCACGCCGCGAGCAATCAGGCCGAAGCGTGAGATGGGCCGCACATAGCGCATGACCTGTTCGTCGGCTTCGAAATACTTTTCGAACGTCGCTTTCCAGCCTTTGACGATATGAATAATCCCCACCACCAACGGCACCAGCGCCACTACATAGATCAGCAGGTTCGACTGATCCCATGACAGCAGCGTCGTCAGAAAATCTTCGGTCTTGCCGCCGTCCTTGGAGCCGCTTGAGCTTTTCAAACCGCTGATCAACAGGCTCAAGGCAAAGAAGGCCAGCAACGCATTGCTGACGGCACCCGCCAGCAGGCCTGCGCGAATGGCGATGCCTTTAAAGCCTGTGCCGTGATGGTCCACATCCCGGGTCGCTTGCAGCAAGCGCCAGGCGGAAAAGGCAATCAGGCCCACGACGACAATACCGACCAAGGCGTGGCCAAACGGCTGGCCGAGCAGTTTTTCCAGGCTGCTGTGGCTGTCTGCCGGCTGCCCGGAACCCAGCGCGGCAAGCAGCGCAAAGAAACCGATGATGAGATAAACCAGGCCACGGGCGGCGTAGCCACCACGGGCGAGCAATACAAGGCCACGATTGGGCGACATGTCAAAAGTCCACAACGAGAAGATAAGGGATAGACAAGAACAGGGAGCAGTTCGTTGCAGCGGCCTGCGCAACTGTCTCGCTCAGGTTGACAGTCAAACGCTCGTCAGCCGCTTTATCACATTCCTGATGAACACTAATCTACGTTCATGGTGCTGACACAGCCCAACCACTACTCACTGATCATCAAGGACTATCATCATGAACTTCATCCAGAAAGCCGCTTCCCTGACCGTACTTGCCCTGTCTATCAACACGGCGTTCGCTGCTGAAAGCACTTATGTCGAACACCAGACCCAAGGGTTTCTCAACGCCTTGGCAGCAGGTGGCGGCAAGCCGCTTGAGCAGCTGAGCCCGAAAGACGCTCGTGCAGTGCTGACCGGCGCGCAACAATCGGTGAAGGTGGATCTTTCCGGAGTTCAAGTCAGCGACCGCTCCATCAAGGTGGCAGGCGAATCCATCGGTTTGAAAATCGTGCGTCCGGCCAACGTCAAAGGCGACTTGCCGGTGTTCATGTTCTTCCACGGTGGCGGCTGGGTGCTGGGCGACTACCCGACTCACGAACGCCTGATTCGTGACCTGGTGGTGAATTCTGGCGCGGTGGCGGTTTATGTCAATTACACGCCGTCCCCGGAAACGCATTACCCGACTGCGATCAACCAGGCTTACGCGGCGACCAAATGGGTTGCTGAACACGGCAAGGAAATCGGCGTCGACGGCTCACGCCTGGCAGTGGCCGGTAACAGCGTCGGCGGCAATATGGCAGCGGTGGTCAGCTTGATGGCTAAAGAACAGAACACCCCGAAATTGCGTTTCCAGCTGTTGCTGTGGCCGGTGACCGATGCGAAGTTCGATACCGGCTCGTATAACGAATTCGCCGAGGGTCACTTCCTGACCAAAGGCATGATGCAGTGGTTCTGGGACAGCTACACCACTAACGCCAGCGAACGTGCGCAAATCCATGCCTCGCCCTTGCAGGCCAGCACCGAGCAACTGCGCGGCCTGCCGCCAGCGCTGATCCAGACTGCCGGGGCCGATGTGCTGCGTGATGAAGGCGAAGCCTACGCCCGCAAACTTGACGCCGCCGGGGTCGAAGTGACTGCGGTGCGTTACAACGGCATGGTTCACGATTACGGTCTGCTCAACCCGCTGCATCAGATCCCGGAAGTGAAAGCCGCCATGCGTCAGGCCGGTGCCGAACTTAAAGCGCATCTGAACTGATAGAGCCTCAGCCTCAAAAAAACGCCGCGACCCGCAATGGTCGCGGCGTTTCATCGGTTAGGTAATTTTTTGCTGGCTCATCCACCCTATTCGGCGCAGGATTTTCTCGCTGATTTCTCGCCGCTGACGCGCGGCATGGTGTTCACCGACTTATTAATGGAGATGCTTACTGATGCTTATCCAAATTGAAGAAGGTACTCACGGGGCCAATTGGGTCGTGAAGCTGGACAACTACCCGGTCAAATGTCGAAGTTTGATTGAAGCCAAGGAATTCGCCGACCGAATGGCGTCGAGACTCAACGCACCGCATACCTTTCCAGCGAATGCTCAGGGCCAATCGGCGAGACAGGCGTCTGCTCAAGCGCGCTGAATATGTTCGACGCTCTACCAAGCCCGGCGATTGCCGGGCTTCGCGTTTCTGCGACATCCATTTCACACACCTTTCACGTTTGCGCCCCTAACCTGAAATCACTCCTGTTGAATCCCATTGGCCCGCCGCGTAGCGGGTCTTTTTTTGTCTGGAATTTGTGGGTCCGTTGCAGCGAGGCTTTCTGAATTTAATTTCATTTGTAAGTAGAAATTTCGGGATATTTCCGTGGTCTTTAGTTCATCACTTCAACTAACGGTCCCAGCAATGAAATTTTCGAAGTTTTCCCAAAGCCTTTCCAAATGGGCCGGCAGCGCCAGGACATTCATGGCCGCGATCGTGCTGATCGGGTTATGGGCCTTGAGCGGGCCGTATTTTCATTACAACGATACGTGGCAGCTGATCATCAATACCTCGACGACCATCATTACCTTTCTGATGGTGTTCCTGATTCAAAACACACAGAACCGTGACAACGACGTTCTGCACATCAAGATCGATGAGTTATTGCGGGTGACCAAGGACGCCCAGAACGCGCTGTTGAGCCTGGACAACCTGGATCAGAAAGAACTCAAGGCACTGCGCAAGGAATACAAGGCATTGGGGGAAGGTGAAACTCTGGGCGATCCAGCGAAGACCTCGTAATCGCCAACCAGTGGGAGCAAGCTTGCTCGCGAAGCTTTGATTCTGATGACTCAGGACCATCGCCTCGCCAACAAGCGGCTCCCACAACACTGCTTTACGCCGCCTTGTTAACCGCCGACAGCTGTTTTTTCAGCTCGGCTTTCAAGGTTTCCATCTGCGCGCCAATTTCTTCCAGGCGCTCTTTGCCGAGCAGGTCCTTGCACTGCGGGAACATCTCGGTTTCTTCTTCCTCAATGTGATGCTCAAGCAGCTCTTTAACCACCTTCACACGACCGGCAAATTCGGCCGAGCCCGGGTCGGTGACTTTCAGATCCGGGAGCACCAACGAGTCCACGGTGCGGTGCTCTTCCTTGGCTTCGTAGTACATGACGTCCTGCTCCTTGCCTCCGGCTTCCTTGAAAGCGGGATAGAGGATTTCTTCTTCAAGCTGGGTATGGATGGTCAGTTCCATTTCCAGCTTGTTCAGCAAGTCAGTACGTTTTTTGATGGCGCGGTCGGTTGATTCGCTCAGCTGAGTGAGGATGTCTTTGACGCGCACATGGTCTTGTTCCAACAGTTCGATAGCGTTCATCAGGTTTCTCCGCGAGAGTGACGACTGTATACGTCGCCTTTGATTTTTTAGTTGCCGGTGCAGCTTCAATACTGAAACGTGGAGCCACTTCACAACATAACTAGCAGAGCAGTTTCCATGCC
>Ga0247814_10000224_pt1 | contig 50983 bp, 42 predicted proteins | sample UWRJL179409R1_FD_179947 | JGI IMG/M metagenome (GOLD analysis project Ga0247814, IMG submission 179947) | Plant litter microbial communities from Arlington Agricultural Research Station in Wisconsin, United States - UWRJ-L179-409R-1 | ecosystem: Environmental > Terrestrial > Plant litter >... | reverse complement strand
GTGAAGATAGTTAAAAACAAAGTGGCCCCCCCGTTCCGTATTGCCGAGTTTGACATTATGTTTGGCGAGGGTATATCAAAAGCAGGCGAGATAATTGACCTGGGTGTTGAGCACAACATTATTAAAAAGGCAGGATCATGGTTTAGCTACGGCGACACCCGTTTGGGCCAGGGCCGCGATGCGGTTAAGCAATTGATATTGGATAACCCTGAATTAATGGATGAACTGGAAGCACGAATTAAAGCCGAAGTTACCGGTGATAAACTGGTAGAAGAGGCAGAGTAATTAGTTTTTAAGATTAGTTAATTAGTGATAGTTTTAAGGGGCCGCTCCAATTGAGCGGCTTTTTTGTTTTTTGTTCGATAGAAAATATATCTGCTAAAAATCCGCTTAAGGTTAATCTGAGCGATAATTTGCGCGATGTCTTGGCCAACCACCCGCAAATCAACTAATCACTAATCAACCAATCGCTGGTCAACTAATAATAGCTATATTAGCTTTGATGAACAGGCTTACCGGATACTTTTATTTATTTCTTTTTTCTGTTGCTTTTTCATCGTGCTGGTCTGCTGATGATAATAGTTCAAAAACGGTTTTCAATTTAAATCTTGACGAGGGCCTTACTTCATTAGATCCTGCTTTTTGCCGCAACCGTAATACCATTTGGATGGATAACCAATTGTATAATGGCCTGGTACAAATAGACGACAGCCTGCACACCATTCCGGCCATTGCCAAAACATGGGAAATATCTCCGGATGGTTTGATCTACATCTTCCACCTGCGTAACGATGTTTTTTTTCATGATGATCCGCATTTTAAAAACGGGAAGGGTCGCAAGGTAACTGCTGCCGATTTTGCCTACAGCTTTTCAAGGTTGATAGACCCCAAAGTGGCATCATCCGGTTCGTGGATCTTCAGCGATAAAATCACGGGCAAAGAAGCTTTTAAAGCCGTAGATGATTCTACCTTCCGCATTACATTACGGCAACCCTTTGCCCCCTTCATCAGCATGCTTACGGCGCAGTACTGCTCGGTTGTACCGCATGAGGTAGTTGAGTTTTATGGCAAGGATTTTCGCAGCCATCCTGTAGGCACCGGTCCGTTCAGGTTTAAATACTGGAAAGAGGGCGAAACCCTGGTGCTGTTAAAAAACGAAAAGTACTGGGAACACGATGCCAACGGTAAAGCACTCCCCTATCTGGATGCTGTGCAGGCCGGTTTTATTGACGACAAGCAAACCTCGTTCCTGGAGTTTATGAAAAAGAAATTGGATTTTCTGAATGATATTGACGGCAGCTACCGCGATGACATCCTTACAAAAACCGGCGGTATCACTAAAAAATATGAGGGCAAATTTCAGTTAAGCACCGGCCCGTTTCTAAATACGGCCTACCTGGGTATGCTGGTTGATACCAACCTGGCCATTGTTAAAAATTCGCCTTTAAGAAAACTTAAAGTAAGGCAGGCCATTAACTATGCTATAGACAAACGCAACTTGATAAAATATCTGCGCAACGGGCTGGCAACCCCCGGCGAAGCCGGATTTATACCCAAAGGTATGCCGGGGTTTGATGCCGATAAAGTAAATGGTTATAGCTATGACCCGGCTAAAAGCCGCCGCCTGCTGGCCGAAGCAGGATATCCAAACGGTAAAAACATGCCGGTTATAACACTTAACAGCACAGTTGCCTACCATAACCTGATTGAATACGTGCAGGGCGAGTTGGAACGTGCGGGGATAAAAACCAGTGTGGAGGTGGTGCACGGTGCCAGCCTGCGCGAGATGATAGCTAAAAATGGCATCAACTTTTTTTACGGCAGCTGGATAGCTGATTACCCCGATGGCGAAAATTATCTTTCGGTATTTTATTCAAAAAACAAGATCCCATTTGGCCCTAACTACACCGGTTTTAATAATAAAGCTTTTGATAAGCTTTACGAATCATCCTACCATGTAAAGGATGACGCACAGCGCTATGCCATCTACCAGCAAATGGATAACCTGATTATGGAAAAGGCCCCTGTAGTGGTTTTGTATTATGATAAACGGGTAAACCTGTATCAGAACACCATATCGGGCTATGGCACCAACGCGCAAAACCAGCTTACCTTAAAGCGGGTAAAAAAGATCAATTAAATTAAAAATTTCCCCTTTCATAAAAGACTCATATAAAACAAAAAAGGATGGCGTTTGGGCCATCCTCTTCACTGTAAATTCTTTTATACTTACGCCTTTTTAGCCGGGCCTTTCTTTCGTGTCTCGGTGTATCCGGCAGCGCCAATGGCTAATACCAACAGTACTGATCCGGCCAATGAGATCCCTTCGCCGGTATAATAAGATGCCGGGTGGAAGACAAATTCAATATCATGGTTACCCACCGGTATTTTAGCGGCACGCAGCAAATAATCTGCACGGAAGTACGGTGCTTCTTTGCCATCTATGTACATGGTCCAGCCTTTGTCATAATAAATTTCAGAAAAAACGGCAATCTGCGAAGCCGTTGAACCGCTTTTGTATTTTAATGTATCGGGGCTGTAATGCACCAATTTAATGCTTGCGGCAGGGTCAAACTGGGTTTCGTTACCTACTAGTTTTTTATACTGATCACTAACTATAGCTTCTTGCTTGGGGTCAAAGCTACTAATGGCCTGCATTTCCAGATCGGCAGTTTTTGCATATTTAACGCTGGAAACAAACCAGGCGTTGCCGCAAGCTGTATTGTTTTTCTGCATGGTTACTGACTGGCCCTGCTGATCGGCGGTTAAAATATATTTAACATTGAACATATCCAGCACATCCTGATTTACACTTTTGCTGAACTGTGCGTCAATTATTTCCTGAAACCGCTTTAGTCTTGCCGCCGAGTATCCGCCGAATGATTTATGGAAGAAAGGATTATAAGTATCTTGCAATACCCCCGCAGTTGCGTCAAATACCCGGAAATTCGGGTCTGAGTCGCGCGCTATAAAGGCATCAACCTCACGGGGCTCGGGTTTGTTGGATATTTGCTTATCTGCAAAGTTCTCATCTCTTAAATAACGTTTATCAACCTGCCAAAGGTCGATCAACACCAAGGCTAGGAAAGCCAAAGACAAGACGGTAACATTAATTTTTTGTTTGATGTACAAAAACACTATACCGAAAGCCAATGCAACAAATATCAGTGTCCTGAAGGCATCCATCCGGGCCAGGCTAATTCTATCCTGAACAACGCCATTAGCTATTTCCGAAGCTGAGGGCAAGCTGGTACTGCCCTGTAAAGCCTGCGTAAGCGCAGTAATACCTTCTGCCTGATCTGATGGGCGGAAGCTTAAAATTACATCAGGCAATACCGCCAGTATTAGCGCTATGCCACCTGTTATATATAATGATAAAAGCGCCTTTTTTTGTAAGGCCTGTTTATCAGTATTGTCTATCAATTCCTTTACAGCCAAAAGAGCCAGTATCGGAAAGCACAACATGGTTACCGCCAAAATAGACTCCACCGCGCGGAACTTGTTATATAATGGGAAATAGTTAAAGAAAAGATCGGAAACGAACGGGAAGTTTCTGCCGAATGAAAGCAGCATGGTTAATATAACCGTTGCCAAGATCCACCATTTTAGACGGTCCTTCACAATTAACAATCCTAATACAAACAGAAAACATACTACAGCACCAAAATACCATGGCCCGCTGGTTGACGATTTAGGCCCCCAGTACATGCTAAACCCAGGATACTGATAGCCTATTTGCGTAGCAATTCTTACCGCATCTGCTTCGGGTACACCTTTGGCAATAAAGGCTTTTGTTATATTAGATTTTTGATCGATAGGTTCAACGCTTGATCCACCGTAAGCGTTTGGCACCAAAAAGGTGAGGCTTTCGCCAACGCCCTGGCTCCATTGGTAGGCGTAGTCTTTGGCTAGGCCGGTACTTGGCTCGTCGGTTGTAGCTTTTAAGTTAGATTGGCCGCGGATGGTTTCTTTGGCATACTCTGCATTGCTCCAAAGCATTGACGCGTTAACCGCTACCGCTATACCCAAACCAGCCACCAAAAAGCCTGCGGACTTGAGCAACTGAGGCATTGTTTTAGTTTTTACGGCATGATAAACTTCTACAATAACTAAAATTAATACCGCCAACATAAGGTAATAGGTCATCTGCAGGTGATTGGCACGAATCTCCATCGCCAAAAAGAACGCTGTTAATGCACCACCCAAAACGTGCTTACCCCGTAGCGTTAATATTATACTGGCAATTATAGGCGCGAAAAAAGCTATGGCAAATGTTTGGTTGGAGTGCCCCGCCACTATATAAATAATATTGTATGATGAAAATGTAAACGCAACCGCGCCCGCTGCCGCCAGCCAGGGGTTAAGCTTTAATACAATAAACAAAAAGTAAGCCCCTACTAAAAGCAGCATTATGGTATCAATAGGGTTAGGGAAAATGGTTTTTAGTGCAACTATAACATGGCTGGTAATGTTATTGGTATATGGCACCCAGATCTGAAAGACGGGCATACCACCAAATATCTGGTTGGTCCATAATATGGTTTGGCCCTTATCTTTATAGGTGTTTATTTCTGTTTGTGTTGATTGCGCGCCGGTTACGTCTGTTTGGCCTAAAATTTTACCCTGAAAAGCGGGCGTAAAATAAATAAAGCACATTATAAAAAATATGCCGATAATGGCAAAGTGAATGCCATTGCGCTTGAACCAGTTATTCATCTATTTGATTTAAATTGGAATTAATTGTAACGCTCAAAAATAGAAATTTACGCGAGAATTGAAACCGCAAAGCTAAAAGGATTTGCTTTAAATGTTGCGGGTAACAAAATACAGCAACACTATGCCTGCCCAACCTATGGTGTAGGCAATAATGTTTATACGGATTATCTCATCGCGGTTGCGGCGGATGGTGTAATAATTATACCAGGCCAGGCCTGCCAAAACCACGTAAAAAAACCAGTTTGCGGTACTTATAGTGGTAAAAAGCAGCGTTGCAACAATGTAGTTGGTCATGATAAGAACCATAACAACGGGCGTATTGTCATGCCGGCGCCGGCGCTTATATAGTTCTTCAGGGATCATTTATTTTTTGATCTCTTCGTACTCCACAAAGTCGCCCTCGGTATCAGGCACCTTGCTTTTTGTGGCTTCAACCGGGATGTAGTCTATTTTTACACCACCTGAATGCTTATGTTGGTTTGGTGCACTATAATTTTGCTGACTTTGCTGTTGTGCCTTGTTTACCAAACTTTGAAAAAGCATGGGCAACAAATAGCGCAACAATGCGCGCACAGCATATAAAATAAGTATGGATACTAATAAGAAGCGCAGAAATACTGACATGCGGGTATGCTTTTAATTTACAAATATATAATATAACGTGTAAAATGATTGCTTATGATATTAACACGGTTGTTTGATATAGGTTTGACGAAGGTTGTTACATCATGTGAATGTAATTAAAGGTAGTTTAATGGTGTAGAAGCTGTGCAAAGTTTTTTATTTTCGGATATAATTAAACTTTATCACAATGAAAAAGATATTCAGGTTGACGTCTTTATTATTCCTGCTAAATAATGCCGCTTGCTCATTTAAATCAGACAAGCCTTTTGATAAAAATACAGAAGGCGACAGTATTTTTTTCTCAACGGAAACCGAAAGCTCTGATCGGGTAAAGGCATCAGGGCTTTATAAAACATCAGAATACGCGTCATATTTACTTGATACTTCCAAGCTGCGTTTAAAAAACATCAAGTCTGCTATAAATGGGGAATATCAAGCAGATCCGGAATTGGAATGGGTAATCAATGTCAATACTGTAAGTGGTATGGGGTTCACAAATAAAAATGTGGAGCGTATCTTTGATGCTAAATGGAGGACAGATTTTCCGTCAACAATTTACGGTTTTTCACAGCGAGAAGGCAAATGGACCTACGCATTGGCGGGTGATTCGCCTGAGTTATTTAGTAAGTTACAAATAGGAATTGACTTATTGGAAACTTACAAAGCAGATAACGGCGTTTTTGACCGGCAAAAGCTTTTGAAATATATTGCAGAATTGACGATACGTGCTGAACAATATGGCGAAAAATTAAACATAGCGCCATCAGTTAAAATTGACTTTGCGTTGCAGAAAAGCCGTAGTTTGGTAGCACTGTTTAATCAGTTTAACAGCGAAGCATTGTTGATTTTACAGAGCGAAGGTAATTACGACGGCGAAAAAGTTTGGGATGTATTACAAAGTGCCGGTTTAAAATGGGGAGATGGCGACCTTTTTCATTGGAATAATAATTCAGATATTGGTGGTGATGTTTTTTTTAGTGTAGCGACAAGCACAGAACCAGGCTATTTTTTACCCGAATCTGTAAAGGCCGGGCAAATGAATCCTAAGAATTTGTTATTTGGTTTTACCATACCGCGTAACCCGGATCCGGAAAAAGTTTTTGAGCAAATGTATAAAGTAGTTGAGTATGCTCAAAAACGTTTAGGGGGACACATTTTAGGTGCTGACGGAAACGCGCTAAATTATAATCAGGAACAGCTGAAAATTTCAGAAATAGTAAAAGCAATGAATAAAGCTAAGATAGTGCCCGGCAGTAATAACGCTTTGCGAATGTTTTAATATCATAAACCCCGCTGGTTTAATTTAGGTAGAGTTAGATTTGGGCATTTTATCCCTGATTTTTTGTTCCGCCTGCGGAGCAAAATCAGTTGATTTAATATATGCACTTATAGTCAATCACTTAACAAAATTTTACAGCTAATGTTACTGACGAATAAGTTGCTTCGCTTTGTTCCAGACAAAACCGCAAACCGCTATATGCCAACTGATTACTAAAATTCCTGCTCCGCTTTGTTCCGTTTGTTTCACCCACACACAGCGGAGCAAAATGCTACAGCATGGCTACGAAAACTTCTCTTCCATCATTTTCTCCAACGCAAACATTTCATCGCGCAGTTTGGCGGCACGTAAAAAGTCCATATCCTTGGCTGCGGCCAGCATATCTTTTTTGGTATTGTCGATAGATTTTTTCAGATCGGCTTTGCTCATGTACTGCACAATAGGGTCGGCAGCCAGGGTAAGCGTATCGGTTTCCACGTAAGCTTTCTGCACGCCACCCTTGAAGTCCATAACAGAGGTTTGTTCCATAATTTCGGCTTTGGTTTTGCCTACAGTTGTTGGCGTAATGCCGTGCTCGGTGTTATAAATGATCTGCTTTTCGCGGCGGCGATTGGTCTCGTCCATTGTTATCTGCATCGAGTCGGTTATCTTATCGGCATACATAATTACCCTGCCACGATCATTACGCGCGGCGCGACCAATAGTTTGTATCAGCGAACGCTCCGAACGCAGAAAGCCTTCTTTATCCGCATCTAAAATACAAACCAATGATACTTCGGGCAGGTCCAATCCCTCGCGCAGCAGGTTAATGCCTATCAGCACATCAAACACACCGAGGCGCAGATCGCGCAATATCTCTACCCGCTGCAAAGTTTTCACTTCTGAGTGAATGTAACGACATTTTATATTGAGGCGGTCCATGTATTTGGCCAGTTCTTCGGCCATGCGTTTGGTGAGTGTGGTTACCAATACGCGGTCGCCTTGTTTTATGGTTTTATCCACTTCGTCAAGTAAATCATCCACCTGGTTAATGGCGGGGCGCACATCAATCAGCGGGTCAAGCAAACCTGTGGGGCGTATCACCTGCTCTACCACCACACCGCCCGATTTCTCTAACTCAAAATCGGCAGGGGTAGCGCTTACATAGATGGTTTGCGGTGCCAGCCGCTCAAACTCCTGGAAGTTAAGCGGACGGTTATCCAGCGCCGCAGGCAAACGGAAACCATAATCAACCAGAGAGATCTTCCGCGACCTGTCGCCGCCGTACATGGCCCGGATCTGCGGTACGGTTACGTGGCTCTCGTCAATCACCATCAGGTAATCATCCGGGAAATAATCTAACAAACAGAATGGCCTCGCCCCCGGCACGCGGCCATCAAAAAAGCGGGAATAGTTTTCAATACCCGAGCAATAACCCAACTCACGGATCATTTCCAGATCGTAGTTTACCCTTTCCTCTAAACGCTTGGCCTCCAGAAAGCGACCATCGCCTATAAATTGTTTTTTACGGCTCTCCAACTCTTCCTGTATGGCCCAGATGGATTGCTGAAAGCGCTCGCGCGGGGCCACATACAGGTTGGCAGGATACAGCACCATATGCGTCATTTTCTCAACCGTTTTGCCGGTGCCTATATCAAAGGTACTTAGCTCTTCAATGTCATCGCCAAAGAAGGAGATGCGATAGGCGTGGTCCATATACGCCGGGAAAATATCCACAGTATCACCCTTTACCCTGAACGTACCGCGTTTAAAGTCTGCCGTGGTGCGGGCGTATAAAATCTCTACCAAACGGTGCAAAAATGCGTTGCGGCTTATCCTTGTACCCACCGCGAATTTGAATACTGAAGCGGCAAAATCCTCCGGGTTACCCATACCGTAAATGCAGGAGATGGACGATACCACAATCACATCCCGCCGCCCACTCATCAATGCTGATGTAGTACGCAGGCGCAGTTTCTCTATCTCCTCGTTTATCTGCAGATCCTTTTCTATGTAGGTATTTGTAGTGGGGATGAAAGCTTCGGGTTGATAGTAATCGTAGTAAGATACAAAGTAGTTCACCGCGTTTTCGGGGAAGAACTGCTTAAACTCGCCGTACAGCTGCGCGGCAAGTGTTTTATTGTGGCTCAATACCAGCGTAGGCTTTTGCGTTTGTTCAATAACATTAGCAACAGTAAACGTTTTACCCGATCCGGTTACCCCTAGCAGCGTTTGGTAGTTTTCGCCGCCATTAACGCCTGCTACAAGCTGTTTAATGGCGCCGGGCTGATCGCCGGTGGGTTGGTATTGAGAAGTGAGTTTAAAATCCATGTTTGTTGCAAAGATAAGTAATGATTTTGCCTTAGTTGTAAGTTGTGTGTTGTATGTTTTGACAGGTGGCTTACAACCCACAACCTATAACATACAAGTTGACACCTTGTTCAAAGAAACATATGGTTAATGACAACGGTATGTCAGCAGCGGGATAATTATCAAAAGCGATTGGTTTCAAACCAGGAATGTTTGAAAGATCAATTGATCATTACAACCCCTTCCTTTGGGGAAGGGCGCGGTCAGATAAATTTTATACTAATGCTTACCCCGAACTTACATTAAGTTAAATTTTAATTAGCCCGGCTTGTCACTATTTCTTTAGCCGGAGTTGTCTCTTTGATAAAGATGATGGCATCGTAACTATTAGCCAGTACACGGGTTGACACATTTGGTTCTTTTTGCGGGATGTAGCCCGCTCCAATGAAATAATAGCCCGTTTTACTATGAAAATATGTGTTAAGGATTGGATTGTTTAACGCCATCTTCAGATCAATAATAAAATTTGGTGCATTAGCGGCCGCAAATATGCTGCTGCTAAAACCTGGTTGGGCCGAGGGTAACGTCACGGTTACAGCTTTGCCTGCCCTCACATCAAACGAATTCATTTTACCGCTGAACAGCTCAAATCCCATGGCATAATAGTCATCCTTCCACACTTTTGATAAATGCATTCCCATACGTACGTAACTGTAGCTACCGGGCGCCCGCACTATATGTTCATTGTGTGCCCAGATCATCATTTTTTTATGCCCGGTGTAATTGTAGATCCAGCGGCAGTTTTCGGCCATGTATCTATCACGCACATCGCTTGATCTGGTCGGGAAAATTTTTGACTTTGAATCAAGAAGTTCTGCAGTCTGTTTTATCGCGGTTATATAGTGTTTATAAATAGCGGTGTCAACGTCATTGAATGATATCCGCTCCAACTCGGCAATGGCAGTGTTCAGGATTTTTTTGTCGGACCTTGATATTTCTATCAGATATTTATTCAATACTTTTAATCCTTCCTCCATAGCCGGAGAAAACTGATTCCCGGGCAGCAAATGCGCTTTTAAAGCTTGCATAGCAGTAGCGCCCCATTGCATATCGCACCCCCAAAAGGTTACCTTATTGTCTGGTGTTTGAGTTGCATTATAGGCTTTCATCCAGTTGGCCATATCCACAACTTCCTGCGTCATCCAAACACCAAAGCCTATGCCCATTAGGCCCTTATTAGCGTCGCCCTTGCCATGCAACACATAATCATTCATTATTTGCGCTCCCGCAAAATCTCCTTCTATTACAAAGGTGCGCACGCCCATTTCCTTCACCAAAAATTGCAGCATGCGATGCTTAAAGCTAAAAAACTCGCTTGTTCCGTGTGTAGCCTCCCCTAGTGCAAACACTTGTTTATCTTTAATAAATGGCTTTAATGCCATCATATCTGCAAAGCCGGTATCAGGCAAAACCGTTCTTAGCGGAATCAGCCGCGCATTAACTGCCTTTACTAAGGCATCTTCAGACTGGGCAAATACAGACGATACATTAATTAAGATAATAAAAAGCACAAGCGCTGCTAAACCCAAAGATTGCTTAAGTATCCGCAAAGTGTAGGTTAGCATTTATAGCAGATATGCTTTGTAATATAATTGTAGTATATTCTCGTCACCTTGCCCTTTTAACAATTTTTCAAGCGTTCCCCTAAAGTCTTTGTTAGTAGTGGGCTTGCCCTTTTTAGGAGCAATAAGCGTAGTGGTTGGCACAGACGCATCTGTAATTTTTGTGGCCAGCCAACTAATATTCTCATGGGGCAATGCCACTTGTAAAATCATTCCAGGTAAACCGTTGAATGATTCAGGTCCGCCGGACACTGGTATTTTTTCTGCATAAAAGGCTACTACATACACAGAATCCATAATAAGCGCGTTTGCTCGCCTACATGTGTAGCCTAAAATTTCGCGGGTTTCGTCAGTAATCTTCCAGTTTATTTTACGCACGCTGTCGGTTAATAACAACATCTCACCATAAACCTCTTTTTGTGTAACGGCTCTACTTGCAGCCACATCGGTGTAAATAGTGTTAAACTGCTCCATAATAGGGAGGTTTAGTGTTGGTATCTTTCCCTCAGGCGGCGCAGGCGTATACAACGTTTTGCTATCTCCAAAAACCAAGGTGCTTTTCAAGTTTCTGAATTGGGGCTGTGTGGCTTTTAACTGCTCAAATGCCGGTTTGTAAAACGCTTCATTACTTTTGGTGAACATGCGGGGTATAATGGCGTGAGTGTTTGAGCTTTTTTGATACTCAATGGTTCCCGAAGTTGTAAACCTGGCGTTTTGCGCATGTGCTACACTGCAAACAGCAGTTAAAATAAGTGTTAGTGTTTTTATAATAATTTTCATCGTGTTATTGTTTAGGTGTTCCACCGCCCATTTTATTAAAATCCCAGCTAACTGATAGCATAAAGTATCTTCTGATGGTAGTGTTAGTATTTTGGATGATCTGGTTGCCATTAATATTCCGGCTGAATCCGGTGTTTTGATTTAACAAATCGTTGGCAGATGCTGTAACTTTTAAAGCATTGCTTTTTAAGAACATTTTAGATAATGAAGCCGTAACGATAGTTCTTGAAAAACCATCTAAACCATTAGTAGCACCGGTGTAGGTGTAGGTGGCCTCAGATGTGATCTGTAACTTGGCAGGCAGGTAATACCCAAAGTAAACATTTCCTCTAAAATCTTTACTGTTACTATTTTGCGTTTGGATAGTTGATTTCCTGATACTATACATAGGCCCGCCTGAAACGTAAAGATCATATTTATTAGCAGCGTATTTTGATAACGAGAAGTTTAATGAGTAATTGCCGTTTTCAGACTGATTTAACGTATTTGTAGTTTTTTCAGGTTCAATTTGATACGCCCTTACAACCCGGTTAAAAGAAATGTTATTGCTTGTACTCGCAGTTAAACCAGCCTGTATACCTCCCCATATGTTACGGCCGTAGTTAATGCTCAAATTGTAACTGTAAGGGGTTTTCTCTGAAACGTTAACTGTTTGAGATATTGTCTTACCCTTGTCAACACCATCCAAATAATTTGTTGTATTGCTCACAAACGCGTTACTTGTAAAATTATAACCTCCGCTTACGTAGAAGCGCTGCCCGCTTAAAGGCTTATAGTTGGTGTAATACAGGTTAAAACGGTTAGAGAATGATGGTTTAAGATTTTCGTTACCTATACTTTGAAAGTAAGGGTTTGTATTATCAAGCACCGGCTGCAACTGGCTTATGCTTGGCTGTTGCGTACTGCCATTGTAATTAAAGTTGAAAACCGACTGTTGGCCAAAACGATATTGATAGGTGGCCTGCGGCATCCAGTTAATAAAGTGCCTTTCAAGAATCATTCCTTTCAGCTCATTATCCTGTTTAAACTGAACATCCGTTACACGTGTACCAAAATTCACAGTTGTTTTACCTTTAATATAATTTAAAATAGCGCCTCCCTGGTGGGCTACCTGGTTTAATTTGAAGCTATTGCTGAACCTTGGGTCAAGGTTATCATACTGACCGTTGCCTGAGTTGTTGTAAGCCAACCTTTCAGAAGTTGCATTATTTAAATTTAAGCCATAATTTACAACCAATGATAAGCTTTGCGTAAACGGCTCGGTATAAGTAAAGTTAGAATTAAAAACAGTGCTCTTGCTTGATCCGGGCTTTTTTTGGTCAACCTTTTTGCTCGCTATAGCAATATCGGTTTCTATATCGTACGTTTCTTCAAAGGTTTTAAGCGACTCGTCTCTTTGAGCTTCGTCAATTGTGGTACCTAACAACAATGATATTGTACGGCCTTTCTTTTTAAGCTTTTTAGTATAAAAAGCGCTGGCATTAAAAGTCTTCTGATCGGTTTCTACATAATTTGAAGTTGTAGAGTAGTTTTGACGCTTATCGCCATTAAAGATGGTTTGGTCGCTTTCGGTATTCTGAGTAGAATTTTTTATTGAACCATCTACCGTAATTTTTAAATTACTTACAGAGTCAAGGGTAATTATTGATGCCGCGTCCAGCTTTTGTCTGAATCCGGAGTTGCTAAATCTCTGATTTGAATTAGTAGTATTTTTCTGCGTACCTAAATCATTAATATTTACGCCCTCTGAAGTACCTTCAACTTCCAGCTGGCCAATTTTATAATTGGTGTTTATAGTAACCTTGTCTTTATTCCACTTGTTATCATAGTGAACACCACCTGAACGTGATATTGGGAAGCCCCTGCCATCATAGTACAAGTCATTACCACTGGTAGTGATCATTATACCGCCGCCATCCATAACGGTTACTGTTCCTGCGTCGCCATATTTCTGCTCATCCTGAAAGCTCAAACCTGTACGTCCGTTGTTTGATAAAGTGGCGTTAAATGCAAGTTTTTCTTTATTCTGAAACTTGTTAAACATAGCCTGACCGGAATAAAAATCATTCGTACCTACACCAGCATCCACCTTACCAAAGTAACCGCTCTTTTTATCGTCTTTTAAAACCACGTTCATGGTAAGCGTTTTTTTGCCGTCGTCAATTCCGGTAAAGGCAGCCTGGTCGCTTTTCTTTTCAAACATTTGTACCTCTTTTACCATATCTGCGCGTATGTTTTTGGTAATCAATGTGGGGTCATCGCCAAAAAACTCTTCGCCCCCTAAAAGCATTTTAGTTACAGTTTGCCCATTGGCAGTTATCTTGCCATCTTTATCCACCGTAACGCCAGGAAACTGTTTCATCAGGTCCTCTACCTTGGCATTGGGTTGTACCACAAAAGCCGAGGCGTTAAAAACCGTGGTATCACCCTTAATTTTAATGGCGGTGGCTTTACCTTTAATAACAATGTCCTGCAAAATTTTTGATTTAAGCAGCATGTTGATCTTGCCAAAATCATGCGTGGGGCTGGCCGCGTTTAATGTAAAAGAATCAGAATAGTCGGCATACTCCGGATAGGTGATGAGGATAAGGTATTTACCTTCGGGTAAATTGTTTATGGCAAAGTTACCTTGCTGATCTGCCCGTGTATACTTCACCATTATTGAATCCTTGGCACGTAAAACTAGTGCCGATGCGTTGTGTAGCTTACTTGCCGATGCAGTATCGGCCACTGCGCCCTTAACCGAAAAAGCATTTTGAGCTTTTGAAGAAAAAGAGAGCAGAAGCAGCAACGAAAAAATTGTGTAAGGTATTAATTTCATATGAGGTTATTGGTTGTGCGAATATATAACTAAGGTTTTAGGAAATAGTATAGCAGTGATATTTTTAACATAAATTAACAGAAATAATACATTTATTATGTGCTAAACTACACCTACAATACTGACGATTTTGATAAAAAGTTACCAATGCACTAAAAAAAGGGATGAAACTTATAATAGCATTGCAGGTGCCATAAGGCTACAACCCCTGCACTGCTATGATACAGTTTTTGACGGCCTGATTTTAAAAAAAAAGCGCAACTTTGTAATATGCCCTACGGAACGCTGTTTTTGATACCCGTGCCGCTTGCTGAAAACGCCGCTGCCAAAACTTTTACACCTTATTTGGTTGACACCATAAACAGTATAAATGAGTATATAGTTGAAAATGAAAAAACTGCCCGTAGATTTTTAAAAGAAGCAGGACTTAAAACCCCACAAAGCGAGCTGGTAATACATGACTACGGCAAGCATAACCGCGACAACCTTAAGGAGTTTTTTAAAGGATTACTGGCCGGTAAAGATGTAGGCATGATGAGCGAGGCAGGCTGCCCCGGTATTGCCGACCCGGGCGCTGATATTGTTGCCGCGGCACACCAGCGGGGCATTAAGGTTGTACCATTGGTTGGCCCAAGTTCTATTTTGCTGGCGCTGATGGCATCCGGATTTAACGGGCAAAGTTTTGCTTTTCAGGGGTACCTGCCTATTGATAAGGCGCTGCGGGCAAAAAAGATAAAAGAGCTGGAAAGTTTTGCCACAAGGTTTGACCAAACGCAGCTGTTTATTGAAACACCTTTCAGAAACAACTCTTTACTTGATGATATTTTAAAAACGGCCCAACCTAAAACGCGCTTGTGCATTGCCTGCAACCTTACCGCTGCCGACGAGTTTGTACAAACCAAAAACGTTGCAGAATGGCAAACACAAACGCCTGATCTGCATAAAAAACCTACTATTTTTATACTAGCGCGGTCTGTGTAAAATGCCCATAAACGAACAAAATACCGATGTTTTAATAGTGGGTGCCGGCCCATCGGGATTAATGATGGCCGCGCAACTATTGCGTTATGGCGTTCAGCCGGTAATAATTGATAGCAAGCACGGGCCCACAGACCAGTCAAAGGCGCTGGCGGTTCAGGCGCGGTCGCTGGAGATCTACAGGCAAATGGGCGTTATTGATAAAGTATTGCCCGCGGGCAAACAAGCAGGCGGGGTATCATACACCTTAAATGGCGAAACGTTGATTGATCTGTCTTTTGCCAACATAGGGGCGGGGCAAACACATTTTCCCTTCGTTTTTTTATATCAGCAAAGCAAGAACGAACGCCTGCTGTTGGACGTGCTTACCCAAAACTGCTGCCCTGTTTATTGGGATACCAGCCTTACATCGTTAACGGAAACAACCGACGGCGTAGCTGTTACCTTAACAAACAGCGACGATACCGAAAAAACACTCACCTGCAAGTGGGTAATAGGCGCCGACGGCGCTCACAGCGCGGTACGCAAGAAATTGCAAATACCCTTTAAAGGCGATGTTTACGCTAAAGACTTTTTTTTAGCGGATATTGAAGTTGAAAGTAAAAATTTAAACGCCGAAAAGGTATCGCTCTATCTCACCAAAAATAACATGGCAGGCTTTTTTCCATTGCCTGAACCTAAAAGGTACAGAGTAATAGGCAATATTACCGCCGACATGAATTTTACCGCCGAGGTAAAGCTTGATGATGTATTGCCCGCTTTAAAAAATACAGCAGGCGTTGCATTTGATGTTACCAAAGTACATTGGTTCACCACTTACCGGCTGCATCATCGCATGGCCGAAAAATTTAGACAGGGGCGATGCTTTTTAATAGGCGATGCGGCGCATATCCATTCGCCGGTTGGCGGGCAGGGCATGAACACCGGCTTGCAGGATGCCTATAACCTGGGCTGGAAGTTGGCGGGCGTAGTAACAGGGCAATTTAACCCAAGCATATTAGATAGCTATGCTACCGAACGGATGCCGGTTGCCAAAACGCTGTTAAACACAACAGACAAAATGTTTAAGGTGATCATGTCTGGCAATTGGTTAACGGCACTGTTCCGCGAATGGATTATGCCGCGTGTAATAAATGTGGCATGGCAGAAGCCTGGCTTGCGCGGGTGGTTTTTTAAGCGATTGGCCCAACTGGATATTGGCTATCGCGATAGCAAGCTAAACCTTAATCTAAGCACTGCGAAAAATATAAAAGCGGGCGACCGGCTGCCTTATCTGAAAGTTTTTGATGAAAAAAAACAGGAGGAGACTGACTTGCATCAATGGTGCCTTAAGCCGGGTTTTACATTGATGGTATTTGGAAAACTGAAGGAGATAGACCTGTTTACTCTTGCTAAATGGATAACCCAAAACCACCCCGGCCTTAACTTTTACTACCTGCCACCATCAGCAAAAAACACCGCCGTGTTTAGTACTTTAGAGATAAGTGAGGGCCGTAAAAAAGCAATGATAGTGCGCCCTGACATGCACATAGGCTTTTTGAATGATGTTGTTGATATTGATATGATGGATAATTACCTGCGCAATGTTTTGGGGATGAAGGGTTAATTACCTTAAAACAGTAACAGAACCCGATAATTTCATACCGTTTATATTCAGATCTACAATATAATAATAACTACCTGCCGGAACATTTTTGCCTTTAAAGGTGCCATCCCAGGGCGTAGCGCCCACCCCTATACTTTTAAACATTAATTGCCCCTGCCTGTTATATACCTGTACACTGGGGTTTGGGTAGGTGTTAATGCCACCAATAACCCATTTGTCATTAATGCCATCGCCATTGGGGGTAAATGTGTTGGGCATTTTTATTTCATCGGCCACTATAACAGTTGCATACGTAGGGGGCGGTTCATCTCCGCATGTGTTTTTGTCGGGGATTGCGTTTAACCTGTACGTTGTTGTTTGGTTGGGCGTGGCCAGCGGGTTTAATACTGTAGTGCTGCTCAAAGAATTGATATCACCACCTGGTTCTACCGTCCAAGAAAATTTGCTGGTGTTGGTACTGCCCTCCAATATGGCGGGTTTGCCGCCGCGCAGGTAAAACTTATTAGGCCCTGCATTAGCAATTACCGAGGGTTCTACCACAATCTCTAATTCGTTAGATACCACACTGCATGAAAAGTGGATAAGTTTTTCAGGTGGTGCCGATGCGACCCTGTAATTCCAAATTCCCGGCGTTGTTTCTGATGTTATAGCGAAACCTGGTTTGTCGGAGTCATCAATGTCAACCCACGCACCGTTGTTGAATTTTTTTTGCCATTTTATATCATTACCGTCCTCGGGAGGCGTTACCGTAACACGAAAAGGTCTGGGGCCGCTTGCACATGCTGTTCTGGATGCTCCGGTGACGTTAAAAAATGCAACATCTATTTTTTTTCCGGTTGCATAAAGACTAATATCATCCAGCGCAATGTCGTTAGTGAACGGGCCACCGGCTGTTACCATTACAATCTGCAATTTTGCGTTTATCATATTTGCCGGTGCTATAAATGGCAACAGAGGGTGGTCCCAATTGGCAGTAGTGGGGCTTTCGGAAAGTTGCGCAATTGGGCCAAATTTTTTTGCGGCTATGATATTACCCTTAGTGGCAGGAGTAGAGTCATCCACCAAACGCACAATTATTTCGGGGGCAATACCGCCTGCATTTTTTGATAAATTAAGAACATAGGCGCCAATCTCGTAGGTTGTGCCTTCGCAAAATCCATTTACAGTAGCCTCAAATAGCACCTCGTTGCTACTGCCATTGCGTGTTTTTGCAACCCACATATAACCATTGTCTCCGTCTGTTCCTGAGTGGTCTGTAGCTGGCCACCATACATTGGGCGCTACATTGCCATTGTTAATACGCACATAGTAACCAAAAGGTGGTAAATTAGAAGAATACAGATAATTGCTGTAGCCCGGAAACGGAGTGCCAAAAGCGGGAACACCCGAATTAAAGGATTGGTAAAATAACGGGTCGCTGATGCCGTATTGTGCAAATACACTAATTGTGCTTAAAACAAAAACAGCTATAAGTACACAGAACTTTTTCAACATCAGGGGCAACCACATATTACTCCGCTAAAATAAGCATTGCGCTGTAATTTTAGCGGCAGCGTGCCAATAAACAAGCTGTTTTGATTAATTTGAACCAATTTTTGCAAGTATTCTACTGCTTCTTCCCTTCCATTTCCAATAACATGTCGTCAATAGCAATAGCCAGTGCGCGGTCTTTTGCGGTTATGGTATCGCCGGCATCGTGGGTGCTAAGCCATATCTCTACCTGGTTGTAGGTGTTGGTCCAGGTGGGGTGGTGGTTGTGTTCCTGCGCCAGTTCGGCAACGTTACTTATAAAATTAAACGCGTGCCTAAAATCTGTAAAGGTAAAAGCGCGGTATAGTTTGTTGTTTTGTTCCTGCCACATGATATTTAATAATTTAAGTTTAATATTCTTTGCTTTCCCCATCAATTAATTACCCATCCGCTACCCTTGCTTAACTCCCAACAAGTTATACATTTGTTTTTTATGAAACACTCTTTTCAACTATTAGCCGTTCTGCTTTTCATGGCAAAACTATCAATTGCGCAGGCACCAGTCAACGCAAATAATAACCTTAAGCCGCGTATTATTGTTTTAACAGACATTGCACCGATAGATATTGAGCCCGATGACATGGAATCGCTTATCCGCTTACTGGCGCATGCCGATCTGTTTGAAATCGAAGGGCTTGTATCAGGTACAGGTTGGAGCGACTACGGCGATAAAGAACATCCGGAAATCATCAATGATGTTATCAATGCTTACGAAAAGGACCTGCCTAACCTGCAAAAGCGCTCGGCACAAAAGGTATTCAAAGCAAACGAATCGCGGCAGCAAATGGGCTATTGGCCAAGCGCCGCTTACCTGCGCTCGCGTACGGTATTGGGTAGCACTAAAATGGGCGTTGCCGCACTTGGCGAAACCAACAACTCTTCAGGGAGCGATCTGATCATTAAAATGGCTGATGAAAATGATGACCGCCCTCTATGGGTACTGGCATGGGGAGGCGGCAACACCGTGGCACAAGCCATATGGAAGGTGCAAAAAGAGCGTTCGCCTGCTGAACTGAAACGGTTTTTACACAAGCTGCGCATTTATACCATTACAGATCAGGACCATGTACAGTTCCGGTTTAAGGCTAACGCAAGTTCGCATTACTGGATGCGTAAAGAGTTTGCTGATGATCTGTTTTTTGTTTGGGATGAGTCTGCCTGGCTGTTTCAAAATAATAACGGTAAGAAAAATTGGGAGCAGTACGCCAAAGATATTCAAGGCCACGGCGCTATGGGTACCATCTACCCGAAATATAAATGGGGTGTAGAAGGTGATACACCCTCGTTTTTATATGTATGGCCAAACGGATTGAATGATCCTGAAAATCCATCAGGCGGCGGCTGGGGTGGCTTTTTTCAAAGAGGGGTAAGTGCTGATAGCGTTACTACAGCATGGGTAAATCAAAAAAATACGCCCGCAAACGCTATCTCAAAAAAATACGAAGAGAAATTTTATCCGGCACTTTACAGCAACTTTGCCGCGCGGATGGAATGGGCACGCGACGGCAAGGGCAACCGCAACCCGGTTGTGGTGGTAAACAAGGATAAATCAATAGCGCCTATACGTTTATCAGCAAAGATAAATAGCAAATTGGTTCTTGACGCTTCGGCATCATCAGACCCCGATGGAGATAAACTTACTTACAACTGGTGGGTACTTACCGAAGCAGGCACCTATCAGCAGGTTATTGAAATTGCCAACAACACAGCTTCAAAAATAACTTTAACTATTCCTACGGATGCAGCGGGTAGGAGCTTTTCTATTATTTGTGAGGTGACTGATAACGGAACAAAGCCACTGACATCTTATAGAAGGATTATTGTTAGTGCGGTGGGTCAATAAAAAAAAGGGGGGGGGGTAGCTCAGCGTTATTGAGCCCACCTGAGCCCACCGTAAACCATCGTAGAATCGCGTAGAGCCAGCCAAAACAATTTAACAAACCCATGTCAAAACCGACGAGGTAATTACAGATATTTGCCCGCTTAAACATTTATAACAAAGGTTTGAATAACAGCAAATACTACCTGTCGGCAATTGTAGCTTATGTAATATGGGGCTTTTTTAGTCTGGTGCTAAAGCCATTGGCAGTTTACCCATCTGTTGATATATTATTCTATCGGGTATTTAGCTGCGCAATTTTGATGCTGGTTATTGTGGCGCTGTTTAAAAGGCAGGTGGTTAAAGATACGCTTGCCGCTTACAAAGCGCTACCGGCACAAAAAAAACGCAACGTATTGTTTTTGAATATTGGGGGCAGCGTGTTACTAACCATTAACTGGTTCTCGTTCATCTACGCCATGAACCACGTGAGCATCAAATCAGCATCATTAGCTTACCTGGTTTGCCCTATACTTACAACGTTACTGGCCTGGGGTTTTCTGCGCGAAAAGTTGAGCAAACTACAATGGGGTGCTGTTGGCCTGAGCTTAATAGCCTGTTTATTGCTCTCCTATGCTAACCTGATGGATATGTTTTATGGCACACTGGTGGGCCTTAGCTATGCCTGCTACCTGGTTAGCCAGCGGCAAAATACCGGCTTTGATAAGTTTGTTGTGCTTGCTTTCCATATAGTGCTGTCGGCCGTTATGCTGCTGCCGTTTTATCCGGTCTTCGGCCACCCGCTACCTGCAGAAGATAGCTTTTACATTTACATGCTGATTATTGCAGTGTTGTTTACTATTGTGCCACTGTTTTTAAACTTGTTTGCGCTTAAGCGGCTTACTTCATCTACCCTGGGGATGCTGCTAAATATCAACCCAATTATAGGTTTTACACTGGCCGGGGTTATTTATCATGAACATATGAGTACAGTCCAGATCTTATCCTACTCCTTGATATTTGTTGCAGTGGTGGTGTTTAATATGGGCAAGGTGTTGGGTGGTAATCGGAAGGAGCTTGGTTTAGCGCGGTGAGGGTTTAATCCTGGCATAGTTTGCACACTTGTGGGACATGTATGCAGTCCTTCGGATCTTCCCCTATCAAGGAGTTTTTATGGCAACAAGTCTTTCAAAAACTGTATAAAACTAGAAATCCTTATTCAGCAGCTTCTCCAGTTCAACAAAACTGATGTTCATTTTAACGCGCCCTTGTTTGGCGTATGATAATTCACCTGTTTCTTCGGATACAATAATAGCAGTGGCCTCGTTGGCTTCCGTAACACCTATGCCCGCCCTGTGGCGCAGGCCAAACTGCGCGGGCAGGTCCTGCTTATCGGTAAGGGGCAAAATGCAGCTGGCCGATTTTATCTTGTTATCGGCAATTACCACGGCCCCATCATGCAGCGGACTGTTTTTTTGGAAAATGCTTTCCAGCAATCGCTTGGATATTTTGGCCTCCATTAACTCGCAGCTGTTCTGGTAAAACTGCTCATCGTAGTATTTGGCGAACACTATGAGTGCGCCTGTGCGGGTTTGCTTAAAGCTTTTGCAGGCGTCAATTATAGGTTTTATGCGGGCGTAATTGTTTTTTTCTGCTTCGGCTTTGCCAAAAAAGTATTGCCACCAGGCTTTGTTGCGTTGCAGTGAAGCATTTTTACCGGCCAAAAGCAAAAACCTGCGTATCTCCTGCTGAAAAACCACCACCACTATAACAATGCCACCGCTGGTAAAATAACCTATTATGCGCGATAGTAGCCGCATATCCAGTTTCTCTACCACAAAACCCAGGGCATATAAAATAAGCAGGCCTATCAGTATGTTGGCAGCTATGGTTCCGCGGATAAGGTTGTAGATCTGGTAGATGATAAAGGCTACCAGCACTACATCAACCACATCAATAAACGAGGGCATTACAAACGAAAGATCACGCAGTTGCATGTGCCTAAGTTAGCATTTTAAAGTGAACAACGTTTTAAGCATGCGCATTTTACCCCATATATGGCCCGCCGGGCACACCCCAGCCCCATTGCGGCATAGGGATGTCTTCGGGGCCATCAACCTCATTGGTGTTGGAGTTGATAACGGCAATGCGGGTTCCCCACTCCAGGTAGGCCACAAATGCCGAGCGGAATTCGGGATCATCGGGCAGTTCCAGTTCGTCGGCCGTTTGCAGTAAAAGCTCCACCCAGCGTTTGCGGTGCTGTTCGGTTAAATGCCGCGACAAATGTTTTTGGATCATTTTAAAATGACTGCCGCCTTCTTCGCTGTACAGTTTTGGTCCGCCCAAAACTTCGGCTACAAATTGGGCAACGTGCTGCCGGTGCTCATGAGACATGTGTTTGAATACAGGTTCCAATAGTTCATCGGCCAAAACCTTATCGTAAAATTTGTCGAAAAGTTTTTCAAAAGCAGGCATGCCCCCGGCCCACTCGTATAATGAAGGAATTTGTTGTGTGCTAGTGTTTTCCATAAGTGTTTGTTATGGTAAAAATAATAGATTACAACTAATTTACACCAGTTTCTTTTTCGGAAAAACGAGCGAAGCCACCACGCTTATTGTAAGAATACCAAGGATGATAATCAGCGAGACGCCCGTTGTTAAACCTATCTGCTCCGCATAATGCGATGCCAGCATTTTTAGCCCGATAAAAGCCAGCAGCGCGGCAAGCCCCACTTTAAGATAATGGAACTTCTCTATAATATTCACCAGCAAAAAGAACATGGAGCGCAGGCCCAATATGGCGAATATGTTGGAGAAAAATACAATGTAGGGATCTTTAGTAATGGAAAATATCGCCGGGATAGAATCCACAGCAAAAATAAGGTCGGTGGTTTCAATAATCAGCAATACCAGGAAAAGCGGCGTGATCATTTTCTTACCGTCTATCTTTACAAAAAACTTATTGCCTTTAAAGTGCGGATGCACGGCAAAGAAACGGGCCGCAAACTTTACAACGGGGTGGTTTTCAGGGTCTATCTTTTCTTCTTTGTTACGGTTAAGGTACATGCTGATGCCTGTATAAACCAGGAATGCCCCAAATACATACAGTATCCAATGAAAGCGATCAATAAGTGCGGAACCTAAAAATATAAACAGAAAACGCATTATTATGGCGCCAATAATGCCCCACAATAAAACGGTATGATAGTTTTTTGGCTCAACACCAAAGGCGGTAAATATCAGCACCATCACAAATATATTATCTACAGATAAGGCATACTCCACCACATATCCGGTTAAAAACTCTAAGCCTAGTGTTTTGCGGTAGGCCTGCAGGCTGGTAACCAGGTTATGATTGTCAATAACAAGTTTATGAAAGTGTTTTTCATTGATCTCGTGCAAACGCCGCAGTGTATTAACATCGTGCAGCAGGTGGCCAAAATTTAAGATCAGCACATAAAAGATAAGTGCCAGTGCCACCCAAACTCCGCTCATTATGCCCGCTTGTTTAAGGCTTACAGGTTTGCTGGCTTTGCCAAACAGGCCAAGATCAATAGCCATCATTAAGCCAATGAATGCTACAAACCCTGTTATGAAAAGAAACTCTGTAGACATTATTTATTACGTTCGGTAGTGTATCTTACTAATTGCTCCAAGCCGCGCCTTGCATCGCCTTCCGGAAAGGTGTTTAGAATTGCAAAGGCTTCATCCTGGTATTTTTTCATCTGTGTTTCGGCGTATTGCAAACCGCCGCGTTGGTTAACAAAAGCTACAATGGCAGCTATTTTTTCAGGGTCGTCATTATGGTTTTTCACCAGGCTTATCATCCTTTTCTTCTCGGCACTATCGCAGTTGTTAAGCGCATAAATAAGTGGAAGCGTAACTTTCTTTTCCTTTATGTCTATGCCAACAGGTTTGCCAACATCATCTGTGCCAAAATCAAACATATCATCCTTTATCTGGAAGGCGATGCCTGTTTTTTCGCCGAAAAGCCTTAGCCTTTCCACCGTCTCAGCATCAGCCCCGGCAGATGAGGCACCGCAGGCACAGCACGATGCCAAAAGCGAAGCGGTTTTTTGGCGTATCACATCATAATACACTTCCTCGCTAATATCCATGCGCCGCACTTTTTCAATTTGCAGCAGCTCACCCTCGCTCATTTGCCGTACCGCCTCTGACACGATCTTGAGCAAAGCAAAATCATTGTGCTCAACAGAGAGCAGCAAACCTTTTGACAGCAAGAAATCGCCCACCAGAACAGCTATCTTATTTTTCCATAAAGCATTGATAGAGAAGAAGCCGCGGCGCTGGTAAGAGTTATCCACCACATCATCATGCACCAGCGATGCCGTGTGCAGCAGCTCAACCAGGGCTGCGCCGCGATGCGTAGCATCAGTTATACCCCCGCAAACGCTTGCCGAAAAGAATACGAACATGGGCCGGATCTGTTTGCCCTTGCGTTTAACAATGTAATGGGTTATACGATCAAGCAGTGGCACCGAGCTTTGCATGGAGGCCTTGAACCGCCCCTCAAAAACGTCAATGTCGGCGGAAATAGGTTTCTTTATGTCGTTAATGCTCAGCATGTTGAATTACACAGGCCTTGTGTGCTAATGGCTGTTATTGCCGGGAACAAACATAAGGTAAAAATATTTATTTGTGATGTGTTGTGGGAGGTTTAGTTGTTTACAGAGGGAGGTAATTATTTACGGCTGTTTTGATAAACCAATAAACGCAATCCATTAAAAACAACAACCAAAGTAGATCCTTCATGACCAATGACCGCGGGCCCGATATGAGCTATACCTAAAATTGTTAAGGGGATAAGTATGGCTACCATGCCTAAACTAATCACCAAATTTTGCCGGATGATTCTTCGCGACTGGCGGCTTAGTCCAATAGCAAAGGGCAGATTATCTAATCTATCGGCCATTAAGGCTATATCGGCGGTTTCTAAAGCTACGTCTGAACCAGCTGCACCCATTGCTATGCCTACAGTGCTTTTAGCCATAGCCGGGGCATCGTTTACGCCATCGCCAATCATGGCAACTTTCTTTTCTTGTGCTATTAAATCTTGCACGGCTTTAACTTTTTGCTCGGGCAATAAACCACCCATTGCATCAGTTATGCCAATTTGCTTCGCCACAGCCTCAGCTACCTGCTGGTTATCGCCGGTAAGCATTATCATACGTTTAATGCCAAGGTCTTTAAGTTGTGTCAAAGTTTTTTTAGCCTCCTTACGTGGAACGTCCATCAAAGAGATCAAACCAATTATTTCGCCATCCTGCTCCACCAGCATGGTTGTATTGCCTTCTTTTTCCAACTTTTCAACCCTAGCATGTACATCGGCTGAAAGCTTTTTGAAAAGACTACGGTTGCCTATGATGATAAGTTTGCCGTTAATCGTGGCTTTAACGCCATGCCCGGTAACAGACTGAAGGCTTTTAGCGGACGAAATATCCTTTTGTTTTAATCTTTCCAATCCACCTTTTACAATAGCGGCAGCTAAAGGGTGATCGCTTAATTTTTCAACAGCGATTGCAATTTCCAGAACATCTTCTTCAGAGAGTTTGGCTAACGCTACTACACCGGTTAATTTTGGTTTGCCTTCGGTTAACGTTCCGGTTTTATCAAAAGCTATAGCTGTTAGGCTACCTAATTCTTCTAAAGGCCCGCCACCTTTTATCAACACACCACCCCGCGCCGCACGGGCAATTGCGCTTAAAACAGCGCTTGGTGTTGATATTGCTAAAGCGCAAGGGCTTGCCGCAACTAATACGGCCATAGCCCTGTAAAAGCTTTTATTAAATGATTCATCAATAACAAGATATGCAAACAACAGCACAACAACTAATATCAAAACTGCGGGCACATATACCTTTTGAAGTTTATCGGTAAATAATTGAGTAGGCGATTTCTGTGCTTCTGTATCATTTACCAGTTTCACTAAACGCGCCAAGGTAGAATCGGCCGCCAGTTTGGTCACTTTCACTTCCAGTACCTGGCTGCCGTTAATAGTTCCGGCAAATACCTTGTTCTCTGCTTTAAGCGCTTTATCATCCTGATCTTTATCAGGATCAGCTACCGGCGATTTATCAACCGGCACACTCTCACCAGTTATCGATGCCTGGTTCACGCTGCTTTCACCTTTAATAACTGTACCATCTGCAGGTATTTTGCTATTGGGTTTAATGATGATAATGTCGCCCAAAAGTAGTTCTTCAATTGGCACTTCAGTTTCTTTATCATTTCTGCGTACAATTGCGGTTTTAGGAGCCAGGTCGGCTAAAGCCGCAATTGATTTGGTAGCCTTACCCATTGCATAGTGTTCCATGGAGTGGCCTAAGCTAAAAAGGAAGAGTAATAACGCACCCTCCGCCCATTCGCCCAAAAAAGCCGCACCTATAGCGGCAACCAACATCAAAAAATCAATTTCAAACTGCCCTTTGCTAATAGCGTGGTAAGCCTCTTTAGTAGTATAAAATCCACCAAAGAAATAGCCGGCAGCATAAATTGTAGTGCTGGTTAAAGGCGGTAAATTATGTATAAATGACGACGCGAAACCCAGAGCAAGAAAAACGCCCGAAAGAGCGGCAAAGATCAATTCTGAGCTTTTGCCAAAGATGCTGTTGCGCTCATGGTTATGCGCCGCTTCTTTTCCTTCGTGGCTATGGTTGTGCTTATCTTTCCCATCGTTGGTTTTAAAGATATCAGCGCCCTGCTTTTGCGGGTTTGCCGGGCTTGATTGATTTTGTCTTTTTGCCATAAAAAGTTTAAAGTGACCTGACCCTTATTCTAAATTTAAAAAGACTGTAAGTTACACAGTTGTGAGGCGCTTTGTTTGGAATGATACGATTATGTTAAAATATAGCACCCTGATAAGCTGATTGCCACTTGAGGGACCTATATTGTTATTGTATTATTTATCTTCGCAGCCACAACACAAAACAACCATGAACCAACTTGCCCCCTGCCCTGTATGCAAATCAGCATATACCTACGAAATGAATGACCTGCTGGTATGCCCTGAATGCGGGCACGAGTGGATTCCCGCTGTGGATAGTGCGGAAGCCCCCGGAACTTTTGTGGTGAAAGATAGCAATGGCAACATCCTGGCAGATGGCGATTCGGTAGTTACCATCAAAACGCTCCCGGTAAAAGGCTCTTCGCAAAGTATAAAAGCAGGTACCAAAGTAAGAAACATCCGTTTGGTTGACAGCGACCACAACATAGACTGCAAGATAGATGGATTTGGCGCCATGGCATTAAAATCAGAATTTGTTAAGAAGGCGTAGTAAAATGCTTTTATCGCTTACAACTGATGGGTATTGCTTATAAGTGTCAATACCACCTGAAAAGTTGTTTTTTTCTCGCAGCGGGCTATTAACCAGGCAATAAAGCTCAGGCTAAATATATCATTGTTTCCCGCTTCATTAAGTTGGTTTACAACGGCCTTTTTATAGCTTGGTTCAAAAGCAATATCTGGCTTTATCAGGTATTTTTCCACCAGTTTCAGAAAAACCAGTACGCGTTCTTCTGAAGTTTTAAGCAGATATTTTTTATACCGACGCCTGAAACTATTGAGGCGCGACATGGCCAGTTCAATGTTCGCGAACTGCGCCTGGATCAAAATTTCCATCAGGTTTTTTCGGATGGCCCATAACATGCCCATTTGCTTTTCATACCAGGCATCGGTACGGGTAAGTAGCGTTAGCTGTTTCAGGCTGCCTTTGTTGTTACATAGCGCTAAAAACATGGCCAGGCATACGCGGGCATCCTCAACATCTTCAGGTTTAGATGTATGCTTTGCCCCGGAAAGCGATTTCTGCAGCAGCAAGATCGCGTCATCAGCAAAGCCGGTATAAAAGGCATTAAGCGCAGCAAGCAACTGGTGTCGCAGATAAAACAGCGAATAATAACGGCTATCGGTTTCCATCAAAGTCATCATATCATTAAGATAAGTTTTGCTACCGGCAAAGTTTTTACGCCTGAGATGGAAGTTTGCCAAAAAGTATAAAATGGACAGATGGTAAAAAAGATAAGGCTGTTTATTCTGCGTTTGGCCCTGAATAAACTGATTGGTTCTGTTAATATGCCGCTCAATCAATGCATAGTTTTGTTGTATGGCCGCGTACTCGTTAGCTATAAAAAGAATTTGATAAACAGATTTGTAAGTCATCAATTCCTGCATAGAAATTTTGTACCTGCGGATGGTGGATATAACCAGGGCCGTTAAATTAACTATCTTCCCTTTTTGATGGATCTGTTGTAACTCCTGCCTTAAAAAGGCATAAGCCATGTTTAGTTTAGCCTCGCGCTGCATATACAACTGGTTTTGCATAAACCGCGTTGTTAAGGCATCCAGGTTTTCTGCACCGGATAAATGGGCGTACTGTATTTTTAAAAGCAAAACCTCGTTCAGTAAATTAAACTGTTCCAGATGCTCAGCCAGGCGCTCTGCTTTCTCCAGGCATTTAAAAGCGGTCTTAATTACATCGTTTTCTAACAAAAATCGCCCCACTACAACCAAACGCAATGCATTATGCGTTTCAGAATGATTGCTTTCAAAAGCTCTCTGCGACAGAAACAACAGCAAGTTATCCTGCAATCTTTTACGCAAGGCATGGTAAGCATCGTCAGAATTTGCCGAATTGTAAAGATTTTTTAATCCATCTATATCGTCAGTTTCTATTAATTTAAGTAGCTGAAGATTTTTAACATCTGCTCTTTTATTTTTTCGCTCTAAAAACTGCTTAAAAAGCTTTTTATCATTGCTATTGAGCAAGTTTATTAATTCGGAAAGTGAATCCATTGGCATAAGTTAAGCAGATAAAAGTAGTGCTATTGCATAAATATATCGTCAGTAATTTTACTTATCTGCTTTTTATGGGTGATTATTACACTGCACATTTGCTTCCATATTAATCATTAAAAAAAACAAAAATGGAACCGCTACAACACAAAACAGACGAGAATTTATTCATGGCAAAGCATGGCGAAAATCTTAGAAACCCGTTTAAACCCACCGCAGCTTTTATAGGTGCATCGTGGTTTGCCTTATTAACCGGCACGCTTGGCTACTGCATAGGCTTATGGAACGCCAGCATGCAGCTGAACGAAAAAGGGTATTACTTTACGATATTATTATTCGGCTTATTCGCGGTTATCTCGGTACAGAAAACCGTGCGCGACAAGTCGGAAGGGTTAGCCGTTACAGATCTTTATTACGGACTTAGCTGGTTTGCCACTATTGCAGCCTTAGTTTTATTAACCATTGGCCTGTGGAACGCAGATATGTTATTAAGCGAGAAAGGCTTTTACGCCATGTCATTCTGCCTCAGTATGTTTTCGGCCATAGCCGTACAAAAAAATACCCGCGACGCGAAATTGTTAGAGGATAAAGAGCTGTAACGTAGCGGTTGCCACCCCGCAGTGCTTTGCCCCGGCAGGCCTGCGGGGTTTTTTGCGTTTGTAACAAAATAGCTGGTGTATTTTATATATCCAATTTGGAATATTCTGCTTAATAAATTTCTGAACCTATTACTCAAAAATTAAGTATTTTGGGGCCACCAATTAATTCCAGCAACCAATTAGTAGTTAAAATGAAGAAGCTATTCTTACTCCCTTTAATATTTATATCAACGATAAGCTTTGCGCAAACCAAGCCGGGCATGAAGCTGTGGTATAAAACCCCGGCCGGTAAAACCTGGGAAAATGCTATGCCCATAGGTAATGGCAGGCAGGGTGCCATGATATATGGCAATGCCGAAAAGGAAACCATCCAGTTGAACGAGCATACAGTTTGGAGCGGGGGCCCTAATCGTAATGATAACCCCATGGCACTAGATTCACTGGCGCTGATACGCCAATATATATTTGAAGGGAAAAGAAAAGAAGCGGAGAAGACTGCAGGCCGATCCATCATCACAAAAAAATCTCATGGTCAGAAGTTTGAACCGGTTGGCAGCCTTCAATTGTATTTTGACGGTCACGACAAGTTCTCTAACTATTACAGGGAGTTGGATATATCAACAGCCGTAACAAAAACAACCTATACGGTTGGTGACGTGACTTACACCCGCGAGGCGATAGCATCCTTCCCCGACCGCGTGGTAGTAATGCGTTTAAGTGCAAGCAAACCAGGCATGCTTTCTTTTAACGCCGGTTTTACAACGGTTCAGAAAAGAGCAACCATTAAAACAACGCCTGCTAAAGAACTAACCATTTTTGGCGTTACCTCTGACCATGAAACAGTTAAAGGCGTGGTTAATTACAAAGGTATTGTAAGAATGAAACTGGACGGAGGTACTTTGGCTGCGACAGATACTTCGCTTGCAGTAAAAAATGCAAATGCTGTAACCATCTACATTTCTATTGCTACTAACTTTAATAACTACAATGATGTTAGCGGCGATCAGGACAAGAGAGCGCTGGATTATTTGAACAAAGCCTATGTAAAATCATTCGCGGCTATGTTACCAACGCATATAGCGGCGTATCAAAAATATTTTAACAGGGTAAAACTTAATTTAGGGGTTAGTGACGCGGCCGCCGCCGCTTTACCGACAGACGAGAGGTTGAAGAACTTTAACACCACTAATGATCAGTCTTTCGCTGCGCTTTATTATCAGTTTGGCCGCTACCTTTTAATTTCTTCTTCTCAGCCCGGCGGGCAGGCAGCTAACCTGCAAGGTATCTGGAACGATAAGATCAATGCATCGTGGGATAGCAAGTACACGGTTAATATTAATGCCGAAATGAATTACTGGCCGGCGGAGAAAACCAACCTACCCGAAATGCATGAGCCATTTATACAATTGGTGAAAGACATGTCCGTAGCCGGCCGGCAAACAGCAAAAGATATGTACGGTGCCCGTGGCTGGGTGGCGCACCATAATACTGACATATGGCGAGCTACCGGCGCAATTGATGGTGCTACTTATGGCTTATGGAACGGCACAGGCGGCTGGACCAGCCAGCACCTTTGGGAGCATTATTTATACAGTGGCGATAAGGCTTATCTGGCAACTGTGTACCCGGTAATGAAAGGTGCCGCAACATTTTATGTTGATTATTTGGTAGAGCATCCGCAATACAAATGGCTGGTAGTTAGCCCGGACGAGTCTCCTGAAAACCCTTCAAAGCAACACCAGAACTCCGCAGTTGATGCAGGGGTAACCATGACCAACCAAATAGTTTTTGAGTTGCTTAGCTCTACTATAAAAGCCGCAGAGGTTTTAAAGAAAGATGCCAAATTTATTGACACCTTAAAGCAAATAAGAAAACGCCTGGCACCTATGCACATTGGCCAATACGGCCAGCTGCAGGAATGGTTAGATGATGTGGATGATCCGAAAGATAATCACCGCCATATTTCTCACTTATATGGTCTGTTCCCATCTAATCAGATCTCGCCTTACCGCACGCCGCAATTGGCCAGTGCTGCTAAAACCACATTAATTCACCGTGGTGATGTATCAACCGGTTGGAGCATGGGCTGGAAAGTTAACTGGTGGGCACGTATGCTTGATGGTAACCACGCTTATAAACTTATCCAGAACCAGCTTACACCGGTAGGATCAGGTGGACGTGGTAGCGGCGGCACCTATAACAACCTTTTTGATGCTCACCCGCCATTCCAGATTGATGGTAATTTTGGTTGTACATCGGGCATTACAGAAATGCTGATGCAAAGCGAAAATGGCGAAGTGCATCTGCTTCCGGCGTTGCCGGATGTTTGGCAAAACGGCAGCGTTAGCGGCTTGCGTGCTATGGGTGGTTTCCAGATTGTAAGTGTAGAGTGGAAGGATGGAAAGCTGGTAAAAGCGGTTATCAAATCTACCTTAGGGGGTAATTTACGATTACGCGCACCTAACGCTATTAAAGTAACCGCAGGGGCTTTAAAGACAGCAAAAGGCAAAAACTCAAATGCGTTTTTCCAGGTTGAGGATACCCCTGCAGCAATTATATCTGAAAAAGCAACCATTACGCCACTAACATTGAAAGAAACAGTGGCTTACGATTTGCCAACAACAGCGGGTAAAACCTATACATTGGTTGCACGATAGATTACGCTCCTGATAATTAAATTAAACAAGCCTGCAATGAAAAATTGCGGGCTTGTTTGATTTATGGCTTATCCCGGCCCATAAACCTGTTCTCTCCAAGCAGAAAACCTATTGCCAGTTGTATATTCCTGGCCCTGCTTTCAGTTGTTTTTAAAGCAGAAATATAACGGATAATCTCTTTTTTGCCTGATGGTGGAAGGTTATTGAACACGGTTTGGGCGGCAATTTTTTGAGAGAGTGCTTTTATCAGGTCGGGATGTGGCTGCAACGTGCGGTCGCGTTTGTCAAATTCAATGGTTATTTCTATAAGTTCACCTATCCTTTTTGGTGAATTGCGTAACATCTTGGTGTTGATGTACAAGCGCCATTCTCCCTTGTAACGCAACAAAGTTTGCTCAAACGGTTTCCCGTTAACCATTCCGCATACCGGGATAGCCCCCTTGTTTTTTCCGGCGGCTTCAAACAAAGTTGATAAGATGTGTTGCGGAACAAAGACAAAGGGGTTGATTCCTATAAGATCTAGTAAGGCTGTAAAAGTTAGCATCTACCGCAAGATACAGCCTGAATGACATTAAGGGAGCGCATTTAAAGAATTTTTTCGTAATTGGTGGTGTGTTGTTTACCGGTATAGGCAAGCAAATGCTTTTAAAGTTTTATCATTTTGTAAACAACGTTAATAACATTATGCGGCCAGGCACTTCGCTATCTTTACTAAAAGACGATCAATATCAAAAGGTTTGGCAACAAAGTCATTTGGTGCCCCGGGCTGCCGGAGCGACGCGGCAACATCATGCGTCCCCGATATCAGAATAACAGGCAGTAAACAGGTCAGTTTAGTTTCTTTAATCTGCCGACAGATAGATCGACCGTCCATTCCGGCAAGCATAACATCCATCAATAAAAGGTCAGGTTTAAAAGCATCAATGTCTACAAACACGGTATCCCCGCAGTTTACAGTCATTATTTCATATCCCTCTTCCACTAACAATAAAGAAAGAATCTCTAGTATGTCATTGTCGTCGTCCAACACAAGTATTTTTTTCGGCATAATTATCTTATCAGCAATATTATATATTACACCGCTCCATTATGGTGCCAGTATTATATAATAGGATTTTGATAAACATTTATACTAATGCAAAGCTCGCTGTCAATGGGTCAGGTTGCGCTTTTAAATAGATGCGAAAATCAGACCCTACCCCCAGCTCGCTTTTTACTTCTATACTTCCCCCGGCAGCATTTACAATTTTTTTAGCGAGATATAATCCAATGCCATGCCCTTCAACATCATGGTTAATGCGCCCATACATTTCAAATATTTTATCCATGGCACCTTTTGCCATACCCTTACCATTATCCATTACAGAAATAACCACCATTTCTCCTTCCATCCATGTGTGGATAGTTATCTGAGGTGCTGCCTCCCGCCTGAATTTTATAGCGTTGGATACCAGGTTGTAAACAATGCTCCGGATGTTCTTTTTAGAAAATAAAATATCCTTTACTTGCAGATCTCTGGTTATCACTGCTTGTGCTTCTCCAATTTTATTTTCAAGGCTCCATTCAATGTTGTTGATAATATCGTCCAGATTCACCATTTCCATCACCATCATATCACCTTCCACCTTTGCTATAGCAGCAATATCGGTAATAAGCGCTCGGAACTTCTTTATGGATGCATTAATAATATTCAAAAAGTCCATCAGCTTGTTATCTGTCAAGGGTATCTTGTTCATGATATTGATGCTGGTCTCGATATTTCCCAATGGCGCCAGTAGATCATGAGAGGCCGCATGGATAAAATGATCAAGGTCTGCGTTAATACGCTGCAAGGTTTTATTTTTTTTATTGATCTCCGCCTGTATCAGTTTAAGTTCTGTAACATCGTTAAAAGTGATGATAGCGCCATTATTTTGATTGGTAGACTGTTGAACGTAGGGCATGGTCATGATCTGGTACCATTTTCCGTTGTTAGTTTCCACCTCTCTGGTAATTACTGTTCCGTTTTGGAGCACGGTTTTAATGTCATTTATTATCGTTTCAAATTTTATATTGGTAGATATGTTACTGAGCGGACGGCCAATATCAGACTCCAACAAATTGATCTGCTTTACCGTTCCCGGCGAGAAGCGGATTAATTGCAGATCGTTATTAATAAATAGCTGCCCATTTATATTGCTCCTGAAATAATTGTTAAGGTCATCATTAACCTCCAGCAGCTCTTTGTTTTTTAACTGATAATCTGCATTGATAGTATGCAGTTCTTCGTTTACAGATTGCATTTCTTCATTGGTACTCTGCATTTCCTCGTTAGCCGAGATCAGTTCCTCGTTAAAAGACTGCATATTCTCGTTAGAAGCGTCCAATCGTTCATCAGATAAATGCAGTTTATCCTTCAACTCCTTAAGTTCCGCTTCCAGGTTTTTTGTATACTCATCAAGATATAAAGAGCCGTCGTAAGTGCCAACGTTACTATCTTTTTCTTTCTTGCTTTGCGTAAATGTTGCAATTACTACTTTCTTATCGCCCTTAACGTTAAGTAAGCTAACAGAAAGGTTTACTTTCAAAACTTTATTTTCCTGTTTAATGGCAATTCCACGAACGGTACCCGCCACACCTGACTTAAATGCGTTATTACTTAAGGAATTAAAAACTACGGCAAGCGGTTTAGGCAATAACTCCATCAAGTTTGTAGTGAAGTGTTTTTGAAGCAGGTATTTTGATGTATCGCCAAAGGCGCTTGTTACCTGGTTGTTTTCATCAACGCATACTGCCAGGTAGTTAAGATCTTCGGCTAAGCAAATGTGCATGGCTTCCAACAAATCAGGATGATTGCTTACAGGACGATTTTCGACAACCGAGCGCGAACTGGCTCGTTTAACATCCAGCAGATCGGGCATTGCAAAAGCGTCAAAACTTATGCCTCTTTTTGTTTCCAGATTGCGGTATATCTTCCATTTCTTTTCCACCACCTCCAGGTTCTTTAATATAGGCATGGGATTTTCACTTGATCCTAAAAACAGGTAACCATCGCGTTTTAGTCCAAACAACAGCATACTGAATATTTTTTTCTGCAGTATAGGGGTCATGTAGATGAGCAGATTGCGGCAACTAATAAAATTCATGTTGCAGTAAGGCGGATTTTTTACCAGATCATGATGCGCAAAGATCACCATCTTGCGTATTGCGGGTGTAACGCGGTAATACTCGCCCTCCTTAATAAAGAATTTTTCCCGCCGTTCTGCTGATACATCCTTTTCAATAGCAATGGGGTAAACGCCTTTCCCAGCAAAATGGAGAGCCTCCGCGTCAATATCAGTAGCAAATATCTTTACCACTATATCTTCGCCGCGTTCATCTAACAGTTCTGCTATCATAATCGCCATAGAATACACTTCTTCCCCGGTAGCGCAACCGGCTACCCAAAGCTTCAGTTCTTCGCCGGGCGATCTTTTGTCAAGCACATCCGGCAGCACTTTAGTTTTTATAAAATAAAAAGCCGTCGCATCTCTAAAAAATGAGGTTACACTGATCAAAAACTCCTTACTAAGCGCTATAACCTCTGCAGGGGTAGTTTTTAAATAGTTGAGATAACTGTGTAACGAAGTAAAATTACCGTAGGATGCCCTGCGTTTTGTACGCCTTAATATTGTAGCATGCTTGTAATCAGAAAAATCAAGCGGAGAGTTGTCTTTAATCAGGTCAATGATGGCTTTTAGATTTTTATCATCGTCCGTGCTGTCTATAATAAGCTCTCCGGCATTTTTAACGTAATCCTCAATTGCCGACGGCATAGCTATCGGATCAAGAACAAAATCAACAAGCCCGGTTGCTATGGCGTTAGAGGGCATACTGCTAAAAGCGGAATTTGCCGGATTACGCGCAATTACCATACCACCACCCTTCTTTATATCTTTTATACCTTCCGTACCGTCGGTTCCCAAACCGGATAACACAACGGCGATAGCACGATTACCACAATCTGCGGCAAGCGAATGGAAAAACGTATTTATAGTTAAATGCGGCCCTTTAGCATTGCCTTTATCGGATAGGGTGAGGCGGCCCTCGCGGATCGTCATAAATTTATCGTTCGGGATAAGATAAACCTCATTCCGTTGAACCTTCATGTCGTTTTCAGCCTCTTTAACAACCAGTTTGCTGTGCCTGCCCAATAGCTCAACCATTCTGCTTTTAAAATCAGGCGATAAATGCTGGATAATTACGTAAGAAACGCCGTCAAGCGGGGTATGATCAAAAAAAGAATTGATTTCATCCATCCCCCCGGCCGAGGCGCCAATAGCAATGATGTGGTGAGGTTCCGCTAAGATCATAAATTATTGGCTTTTAGATGCTAAAGTAAAGTGAGGCTAAGAGCAATGTATAAATAAAAGCTAAACAATACGGTAACGTTTTGAAAATTATTTAATTATTAAACAAGATGACGGGGGATTGCAATTTATAACGCAATCGAATCGTTAGGTAAAGCCATGAGATCAATGCGAAAAATCAAATTCTGGCATTGTGTCGCTGCAATATTTGGTTGGCTGTAAAGCAAAGATTGTTTAATAGCCAAATCAAATTTTATCGCAATATTTACAATGGCTTTAGTTATTTGCATGCGCTGTTTTTTGAAACCTATTTTAAAGCTTCCTGCCATTAAATATAATGAAAACACTTTTCACCGTCCTGCTATTCGGAATTTCATGTTCCGCTTATTCGGCAGATCATAATATCCTCGCGTATGGCGCTAAAGCAGATGGTAAAACCACCAATACCAGGGCTATACAGGCGGCTGTTAATAAATGCAGCGCAGAGCGTGGCGGGCGGGTTATTATACCGGCCGGGGTGTTTATGTCTGGTACCATTGCGCTTAAAAGCAATGTGGAATTGTACCTGGCGGAAGGTGCCGAAATAAAAGGAAGTTCTGATAATAAAGATTACCCTCAACCGCAGTCGGCAGATGGTAAAAAAGCTACCTGGGCGTTGATAGTGGCGCTTGATGTGCACCACATTGCCATAACCGGGCGCGGAACCATTAACGGTAACGGCACAGCACCGGCCTTTCAGTTAGGTGATGACACCGCGCCGGGTTATAGCGGTATTAGGCCAAATATCATCACTATGGTAAATTGTAAGGATATTGAAATACTGAATGTTCACCTGCGCAATTCGCCGCATTGGATGCAAACCTACTTCCGTTGCCAGAACCTTCATATAAAAGGCATACAGATCTACAACCACGCCAATCTGAATAATGACGGGATAGACATTGACAGTAAAAATGTGCTGATAGAGGATTGTACTATTGATTCGGACGACGATGGCATTTGCCTTAAAAGTGATGATGATAACATTCCCTGCGAAAATGTCACCATCCGCAATTGCACCATCGCTTCAAATTGTGGTGCTATAAAGTTTGGTACCAGCTCGCACAGCGGTTTCCGGAATATCAGCATTAGTAACATCACAATACATAAAGCATCGCGGGATCTGTTTCGGCACTGGCAGCAGCACGTTCAGTTTGTTGATCAACCCATAACCGCCATAGCCGGTATCTCTATTGAAAATGTTGATGGCGGTAAAACCGACAATGTTACCATAGACAACGTTTTTATGGAAGATGTGCAAACGCCCATTTTTATAAAATTGGGTAACCGTGGTGCTGCTAAAAGTAAGGATCCGGCTTTGGTTAATCCCGGCCACTTGCGTAACGTTAGCATCAGCAATATCATCGCGGTTAGCCATAGCAAGATCACGTCAAGCATCACCGGCTTTCCGGGGTATAATGTAGAGAATGTGATATTAAAGAATATTACCATTAGCACGCCCGGTAACGGCACCGCTGCCGAAGCCAACGCCCCACTCCCTGAAAATGAGGCAGCTTACCCGGACGCCCGCATGTTTGGCGTTACATTGCCATCAAGCGGGTTGTATGTGCGCCACGCAAAAGGCATTGTGTTAGAGAATATCACCCTGAAAACCCGTAATAGCGATGCCCGGCCGCAAATTATTATGGATGATGTAAAGGATGCACAAATTAGTTTGTTGAATATTGAGCAACCCGAAATCACAAATTCGGCTATAAAATTGGTGAATTGCGAAAACGTACTGTGGCTAAACCCTAAAGCTACTAAAGCGCCGTTCCCGGTTTTAACAGTTGACGGTGCTAAAAGCAGCGGAATAGTTGTTACCGGACTAAAAACGTCAGCAAATAAAATAAAAGTATCTGCCGCGGTGCCTGAGGGTGCGGTTAGTTTTGATTAAAAAACAGGGCCGCTCATTGCTGAACAGCCCTGTTGGTTCAATAATTACGGGCAAATGATCGGGCAATTTTATTACGTTGGCCTCGCCTTGATTAAATTTAGCCTTAATAATTAGGGTCAAACTCCACAATCCATTCAATACCATATTTGTCCCGGAACATGCCCGCATAGGTACCCCATGGGCTGTCGCCAATTGGTCCCTCAACGTCTCCACCTGCTGATAACCCGTTAAAAATGTGGTCGGCCTCTTCCTTGCTTTCGGCATTAATAACTATTTTTGATCGGTTTTCATTTTCGTTTACCGGCCCCATAAACTCCGGCACATCATTGGCTATTAACACATTGTGCTTGCCAAGTGGCAGTGCAATGGTCATTATTTTATTGGCTTCGTTTTCGGGTACCTGAAATTCCTCGCTCGCTAAATCTTTAAAACGGACGATCTTTGTAAACTCTCCGCCAAACACTGATTTGTAAAAGGTGAACGCTTCTTCGGCATTGCCGTTAAAATTGATCCAGGGGTTAATTGTTCTCATAATTTTTATGTTTTAGTGTGATTTGTGAATTTATTTTATGATAAAGTAGCTAGCAGATCTTCCAGGTTTTTCAAGGTCATGTTGAAGCCGATCTTGAAGCCCTCCAGTAATTTTTCCAATCGCTCAAACGATTCATTAAAAATCACGATGTGTACCTTGGTTATACCATTTTGCTCGCTAAAATTATAGTCCCATTCAGAGCCCGGCAGCTCACGGTTTTCGTCTTTATCTGAAAACGCGTTGTACATCTTAAAATTGGTTTTTGGGGTAATAGATGTAAATTCCTGCACGGCCCAACGCTCCTGCCGGTCGGGGCTTATCATAGCGTAAAATCTACGTCCCCCTACTTCAAAATTCATATACTTGGTTTTGGCGCGCATAGGTGCAGGTGCTCCCCATTGGTCAAGCAGCTCGGCTTTAGTAAAGGCATCCCATACTAATGCTTGCCCTGCATTAAACTCCCTGGTTATATAAACCGTTTTCGCGGTTTTATCAACGTTAAAATCAAATAGTAAATCGTTGTTCATTATTGCTGTGCTTTAATTGTTGTTAATAATTGGTCAAGTTGGTTAAATTGAGTTTCCCAGTTTTGTCTGAATTGCGCTAACCAATGGTCAAACTCCTGCATTTTTTTGGCGTTAAAATGGTAATAGATCTCCCGACCGTTCTGCTCGGGTTTAATTAATTCACACTCGTGCAATACTTTAATATGTTTTGATACCGCCTGGCGGGTCATATCAAATTTTTCTGCCATTGCATTTGGAGTTAATGCCTGAATGGCCACTAACGTTAAAATTGCCCTGCGTGTAGGGTCTGATATGGCCTGAAATATATCTTGTTTCATTTATGGATTATTAAATTAGCAACCTGCGAGTTGCAAATATATATGCAACTTTTGAGTTGCGCAAATATATTTGATAATTTTTTTTCTGAAGTAGGCTTAGCTGTTTATGAACAGAGATAGTTCAAAAAAATAGCCTGCCAAGAAGCATTGCTCCGGCAGGCTATTGCCTTAAAAAAATAAGATAAGTAAATAACAACTATTTTAGCACAACCTTTGTAGCGCCATAGCCAAACTTTTCTTTTTGCGCATCCATAAAGGTTTGCACTTTAGGGTGCTTGCTTAATATTTTTTGCAGCTCGTGGCGTAAAGTGCCGTTTCCTGCGCCATGGATAAATATAACATCGGGCAGTTGGTGCACAATGGCTGCATCCAATGATTTGTTGAAATGAGCCAACTGGATCTTCAGCATTTCGGCGCTGTTCAAAAACTGAAAATCATCCCGTAGCTTTTCTATATGCAGGTCAATCTCGCGGCCAGGTTTGGTTAAAGTAATTTTTTCTTCGGCAGATTGAAAGAAGCTTTCTTTTAACTTTTCTGCATCAATAACTAATTCGGGTTCATCCAAACGGATCTGCCAACCCTGTTGATTGATTACAGGCAGGCTTTTCTTACTACCTGAAAAATCCTTCGCTTTAAACTTTTCTGCAAATGTTAATGGCGATGGCGCTTCAATATTCTGTTGGGTAAAATATAATACATTGATAAGCACCTTTGGCCAAATCTGCAGATCGGCCAATTGTGCCGAATAAACCTTTGCCGAACTGGTCGGGGCAATAATGCCTGCATATTCGCCTTTAAAGCCCTGCTTATCGGTAGTAAATGTTGCCAATAGCTGGAATGAGGTATCATTGATCAAATGAAAATGCACCACCGAATTTGCCTTCACATCCGGCACAACACCAATGTAAATGCCTTTGGTTTTAAATTCCGATACAGGTATTGAAGGCTTATCGCCCGCGCTTATAATTTCTGTACCCGGTGGTTTGTAACCATGTACCAAGGTAACTTTAGCGGCCGGCACAGGTATTTCAAAATCATCCTCTACGGTTACGCCAATCATTTGTTCATCTATAATGCGGGTTATAAAACCCTCCAGCTTCTCGTCAACAAAGCGTACAAAATCCCCTAATTTATATTTCATAGTAATGGTTGTTGAGCAAAGCTACTTTATATAAGTATAAAAAAAGCCTGCAAATATTTCATTGCAGGCTAAGCGGAGAGGGAGGGATTCGAACCCTCGATACACTTTTGGCGTATACACACTTTCCAGGCGTGCTCTTTCGACCACTCAGACACCTCTCCGTTATAAATGATATTTCCTTAGAATAAGTTCACTCAGACACCTCTCCGGGAAAATATTTCGGACGGCAAATGTAACAAAAAAACCGCCCCGAAACGTCGGAGCGGTCAAAACTAAATTATAACCTAAAAACTATACTCACTTTATCACCATCATGGCAATTGCGGTGTTATTGTTATAGATAGATAAAAACGCATTTGGTTTAATGGCATCTCATCTTTTACTTTTTCGTTCAGAACCGGGCTTTGCCGTATCCTAATTTACCCCCGGCGTGGTTCGTACTGCCCCCGGCGTTGCCGGTGTTGAGCCGGGCATTGGCGACGGGTTAACACCAGGTGTTACGGGTGTTGGCATAGGTGCCGGTGTTACCCCCGGCGTTACGGGCGCGGTTCCGGGTAGCGGTGTTGGTGTTACGCCGGGCGTTACATTATTGGGTGTTACTCCGGGCATGGGTGTTGGCGTTGTGTTTGGATACGGCACCGGGTTAGGCGTAACCTGGGGCGGCAACGGGTTTACCTGGCCGGGGCGTGGTTTTTTAACGTCGCCGGGTAAGGTATCTGTTTTAGCACTTGCGTATTGTTTACCAACTTTTATTTCCGGTTTTGCAGCTATCGCACCAAAACCCAACATGGCCGATACGGCTAGTGTTGTTGCTATTGCACTTATCTTTTTCATAATTATTTCCTTCTGTTTAATTAATTTAACTTAATATTTAACATTGAGTATTAAAATTGGTTTCCTTTATTTCATTATTTAATCATTTTTAACAATACAGCAATGTTTAAGCCGTATTGTTAACAAACGCTTAACTATCTAACTAAACTGCCTTAATATGGTGCTTATAGTTTTGCGACTTATATATAAAACATCATCATGAAAAATTATTTACTTGTGTTTATCCTGGCCATAGGGTTATTTGGCTGTAAAAAGAACTCTCCCGAACCTACGCCTGAGCCGGAATTCTTTGTAAACGAAGACCCGGCCAGCTTTGCCGAAGTGGGCTCATATAAAGTTGGCGAAAAAGGCGCCGCAGAGATCTCAGCATTTGACCCACTGACCAAGCGACTGTTTGTTGTAAACAATGGCGCGGTTAATAAAATTGATGTGGTTGATTTTAGCAACCCTACTGCTATGACGGTGATCAAATCAATCAGTATGGCACCTTATGGTGGCGCAGTAAACAGCGTTGCTGTTTTTGATGGTAAACTGGCCGCGGCTATTGAGTCGGTAGATAAGCAAGCTAATGGCAAAGTAGTTGTTTTTAAAACCGATGACTACAACGAAGTGAAAGTAATTAATGTTGGCGCACTGCCTGATATGGTAACCTACTCTAACGACGGAAAATATATAATTACCGCTAACGAAGGCGAACCTAACACTGATTACACAAATGACCCAATGGGCACTGTGTCTATAATCTCAGTGAGCGAAAATTACGCAGTTACTACGCTTGATTTTTCGGGTTTTGAAGCGCAAAAAGCCGCATTAGTAGCAAAGGGCTTCCGCATTTTTGGGCCGGGTTTAAACTTTGCCAAAGATATTGAACCTGAATATGTAACGGTATCTGAGGATTCAAAAACGGCATGGGTAACCCTGCAGGAAAACAACGCTATTGCAAAAATAAACCTTACCACAAAAACCATTACAGACATCTTCCCTTTAGGATTTAAAGATTATAATGTAGCAGGTAACGAAATAGACGTAAGCGACAAAAACACCGGCACGCCGCTTGCAAAATGGAATGTAAAAGGCATTTACATGCCTGATGGTATTGCCGTATCAGAACTTAACCGCGTGCCATACCTGTTTACCGCTAATGAGGGCGACGCCCGCGAATATGCTGCTTTTGCAGAGGTATTGCGCATTGGTTCAAAAGATGTTGTTCTTGACCCCACTGTATTCCCTAATGCGAGTGATTTGAAAAAGGAAGACCAGTTAGGCAGACTAAACATTACCAAAACCATGGGTGACACAGATGGCGACGGCGACTTTGATGCACTATATTCATTAGGAGCACGCTCTTTCAGCGTGTGGAACGGCAATACCGGTACACAGGTGTTCGATAGCAAAAACGAACTGGATGTTAAAGCGATTGCGGCAGGTGCCGGCGTATATGATGATGGCCGCAGCGACGATAAATCTATTGAACCGGAAGGTATCACCATTGGAAAAATAGGTCACAAAAAAGTAGCCTTTGTAGGGATGGAACGGGCAGATGCAGTTGCCGTTTATGACATTACAGACCCAACAAAACCCGTGTTTTTGCAACTGTTAAAATGCGGCGACGCGCCCGAAGGCGTGTTAATAATTGCTGCTAAAAACAGCCCAACCAAGAAAAGTTTATTGGTGGTAAGCAGCGAAGATGATGGCGTTATAAAAGTGTACACACCTAAAACCTTATAGCAGGGGCATTTTGCAATGCAAATGCTTAACACAAGGCGGGGCAATTTTGCCCTGCCTTTTTTGTTGAGTTAAGGTACGTCCGATATAAGCAACATTAACTCGCAGGGCAACATTATTAAGCCAGGAACTCTGATAGTGGTTAAAGTTTAGTAGAAATTAAATAAGGCAAATTGAGACGGATCATATGTAAACAGGATAGGTAATGTACCAGCAGATGCAGCACATCTTCCATTTATTTTTAGCTACTTTTTACGGTTACAACGCATTTATTTTACATGAATCCTTAAGTTAAAGTTAATGACATTGCCTAAGGCGGGAATGGCACCACTCATCGCTTTCTTTAATTTTTCGGGCGCTTGTAATTTCTATCTCCTACCGCCATAATTACACTAGTTAAGCGTTAATTAATTGCGGGTATGGTTTTTGTGTACCTTTGCAGCGTTCTACATGGATATATTCAACTCAATATATAAATGGTGGGTAGCTTTGGCGCCGCCAATTTTACTTACCCTGCATTTTATGCTGATAGCAGGCGGGCTGTTTATGCTGTTCTATAGCTGGAAAAAAGCGCAATACCTTTATCTTAAAATTCAGCAGCGCTTTCCCTCAAAAAAAGATGTGGTGCGCGAGATAAAATACTCCATCTCTACCTCCATCATTTTTAGTGTTGTAATTGTGTTGGTAATGTGGGCCAGCGCCGAGGATATCACCCTTATTTACCGCCCTATTGATAAATACGGTTGGGGTTATTTTGTATTTAGCATATTGCTGATGATACTGATACATGATGCCTATTTTTATTGGACACATCGCCTGCTGCACTGGAAGCCTTTGTTTAAACGCGTGCATGTAGTGCATCACATGTCCTTAAATCCCACACCTTTTTCGGCATACGCTTTTCACCCGGTTGAGGCTTTGGTTGAGGTGGGTATAGTGCCCGTGATTGTTTTTATCGTTCCGTATCATTACATCGCCCTTACCATTTTTTCGGGCTATGCCTTGGTTATGAATATTATGGGGCACATGGGCTATGAGTTCTTTCCTAAGAGTTTTGCCCGCAACAAGGCCGCCAACTGGCATAACAGCGCCACACACCATAACATGCACCACCGGTATGTTAAATACAATTTCGGGTTATATTTTAACTTATGGGACAGGTGGATGAAAACTAATCACCCCAAATACGAGGAAGTTTTTGAGCACGTGGCAGACCAGCGCAAGATTGTTAAAACGACCTCACAAACAATTATTGCCGACACCGCAAAACCGGTGGACAAGCTTAACTCAGAAGTTAAAATACTGAGGGAGCAGCTTTAACTATTTAACCGTATTGCCGGTCGGCTCAACTTCTTTTTTATCAGCAGGTTTGGTCATTAAATAAATGCCATGCGGACGTTTGCCCAGAACAGGCATGTTATAACCCGTTCTGTCGGTTTGTACCACAGGCATGTTGGTGTTGCCTTGCATACGCGCAACTGGCATGTTATCTATATTTGTATTGGCCATTACGTTAAATCTTAATTCAGGTTTTGCGAGCAGGCTATCTGGTTGCTTAAATAAAAAATTATTCTTTGCTAAACTATCCGGCGAAAACCTGAACTGTTTTAAAGACTGTTGTTTTGGCAATAAAGGAAACTGCTGCGCGTTTACACTAAAGGCAAAACCCAATACTATTAATGCGATAATGATCTTTTTCATAAAAGCTTACAAATGGTTAATCTAATTTAAAAGCTTACAAAACAGCAAACAAGAAATTTAACACTTTTAACAAAATATAATCAATTTGTTATTTCAATTTAATTTTTACTATCTTTCACATATCAAAATCAATAAAACGTTATGAAAACATTAAACCCCTTTTTTGTGATCGGAACCGTAGGTATGATAGTTACAGCTATACTGCACATATTGATGGCATTTTTAGTTGGCACGCCAGCCGTTCACCGTACCTTTATGGTACTTTACCCTGTTTTCGCAGCATTTTTAACCATTGGCGGCATGCAATTATTGCAGGAAAAGAAAATGGTTAAGTTAAGAGTACGCGCAAAAAACAGACGTTAATTGCATCAGTAATTTATACCCTGCTTATATAAAACAAAATCGGCCCGAATTTCGGGCCGATTTTGTTTTATAGTCATCTTGAGTTTTAAACCGTGGCCTACAGGTTAAATAACCGTTCCATGCGGAATAACGGCCCGCTTTTTAACTACCACAATACCATCCTGAACGGTGTATGATCCATAATCGCCGTTGGCAAGCGTGGGGCCGCAATTAATGCTTACATCATTACCTATATAGGTATTCTTGTCAATAATGGCATTTTTAATCTTGCACCTGTCGCCAATGCCCATAATCGGAATGCCGTCAGCAATTGATCCATCAATCTGATCCAATGTTTGATAATTATCGCTGCCCATAACATAGCAGTTTTCAATATCGGTATCAAAACCTATGCGGGTACGTATACCAATTACCGAGCGTTTAATATGGCTGGCGTTAACAATACATCCATCAGCAATAATGGCTTTCTCTAAATGTGTACCCGATACTTTTGATGGCGGCAACATGCGTGCGCGGGTAAAAATGTAATTCTTATCAAACAGGTTAAACTCCGGTAAATCATCCGTAAGGCCCAAATTAGCATCAAAGAAAGATGGTATGGTACCAATATCTGTCCAGTAACCCTCGTACTGGTAGCTTAATACTTTACTGCGATGAATAGCCGCAGGGATAATCTCTTTACCAAAGTCTGGGTGATCATTACTTTGCAAAGTATCAAACAAAAGCTCACGGTTAAACAGGTAGATACCCATTGATGCCAGATATACCCTGCCCTGCTCTTTCATCTCATCACTCACTTCAGATACCAGCTTATCAAAGCCGCTTTTTGGCTTCTCAACAAAATCAGTAATAAAGCTTTCCTCATCGGTTTTTAAAATACCGAAGCCGGGCACATCATTAGCATGCACCGGGATGGTTGCTATTGATATTTCGGCCCCTTTTTTAACGTGATTGGCTATCATCTCCTCAAAATCCATCTGGTACAACTGGTCGCCCGACAGGATCAGCACATGGTCAAATTCGTGCACGGCTAAATGGTGCAGGCTTTGTCTAACAGCATCTGCTGTTCCCTGGTACCAGCCACCGCTCATGGGCGTTTGTTCTGCAGCCAGAATATCAACAAAAGCCTCGCTAAAACTGCTAAAGTGGTACGTGTTTTTAATGTGTTTGTTAAGCGATGCCGAGTTAAACTGCGTTAACACGTATATACGCGTTATGCCCGAGTGCAGGCAGTTAGAGATAGGGATATCAACCAACCGATATTTACCGGCAATTGGCACTGCGGGTTTAGAGCGCGATGCCGTTAGCGGCGAAAGACGACTGCCCTGCCCGCCACCTAACACTATACAAATTACATTTGATGTCATGATATTATTATGGAGTTGTTGTTGGAATTATGCTGTTATAAAGATCAATATATTGTTTGGCCGATACGTCCCACGAAAAATCAAGACCCATCATGCGTTTACGCAATTGCTGTAAATGTTTGTTGTTTTTATAGAGTGCTAATGCACGGTTTATGGCATATTCAATATCGGGCACGCTGGTTTGATCATACCTTATGCCGTAGCCGCCCTCATCGCCAAAATCAATAACGGTATCTTTCAATCCGCCGGCGCTGCGCACCATAGGCACGGTACCGTATCTGATGGCGTAAAGCTGGTTCAAGCCACAGGGTTCCACACGCGATGGCATCAGCAAAAAGTCTGAACCCGCATAAACCAAATGCGCCAGCTCTTCATCATAGCCTATAAACACATTGCAATCATCCGGAAATTGTTCTTTCAGCTCCTGCAATTGTATCTCTACCTTTTTATCGCCCGCGCCTAACAAAACAAAATTTACCTGGCCGCTCAGCTCTTTAAGGCTGTCGGCAATGGCCTGCGCCAGTACGTCTGCACCTTTCTCAAAAACCAAACGACCAATAAATGAGATCAGCGGTTTATCCGGCGATAAATTAAAGCGTGCGCAAAGCGCATCTTTGTTGGCTTTTTTGCCGGCGGCAACCTTAGTGGCGCTATATCCGGCGGCTATCATTGGGTCTGTTTGCGGATTCCAAACTTCGGTATCAATACCATTAACAATGCCCACGCCTTTGCCGCGCTCCATAACAAACAGGTTTTCTACCCCATTAGAGTTAAACGACAGCTCTTCTAAATAACTTGGCGAAACGGTGGTAAATTTTGTGCAGCAGCGCACCGCCGAAGCCAGCGGATTAATACCTCCGCTCCAATCCAGCAAACCGGTTTTGCTCAGGTCGATTTCCGGCAGATACGATAGCTTATCCCAACCGAAGGCGCCGTGATACTGCCCATTATGTATAGTAAATACCGTGGGCGTTTTGGCTAAACGGGTGTACAGTTTTGAATATTGCAGCAGGAACGGCACTAAGCCCGAATGGTGATCATGACAATGGATGATATCCGGCGTTTGTTGCGAATAGCTTATCCAGTCTAAAAAAGCAATTTGGTAGGCAATAAATTGTTCCGTCTCGTCGGGGTAGCAGTATACATTCTCGCGGTCTATCAGCCCGGGTATTTTTACCAGGTAAAGTTCAAAACCCAGTACGTTGCTGCGCTCTTTTAATATCTCGAAATACAAGCGCCTGCTGCCCAGCAGCGTAGCACTCTGAAAAACTACATCAAAAGTATGCTCGCGGGTAAACTTGCGGTCGTAATAAGGCAGCACAACGGCAGCGTCAAGGCCCGCCTGCACCTGGTATTTTGGTAGCGCGCCCACCACATCGGCAAGGCCGCCAACTTTGGCAACAGGGTAGCATTCGGCACTTAAATGGTATATCCTCATGGGTTTTTGTAATGCGATTAAGGTACTAAACATTTACCCAAACCAACAAGCGTTTATTTTAAAAAATGTGTTTTTAACGCTACAATTATTTGATTGAAATTAGGTTTTGGTTGCTATTTGTGTATTAATTGGGTTTTGTGGCAGGATAAAATTTCGATTTTGGTAATGATGTGGGAGTGGTGAGTCTCGCGCACAGGCTTGCCCCGCTTGGGCCGCGGAGGCCTTCTTTCTTTTCCTTGATGAAAAGAAACAAAAATCAAGTCAGCCACGATGCTTCTTTCGCACATGGCCTTTTCGCACGATCAGGTAAAACTGCGGGCTGTAATCTTTTTGCCCCTGTTTCCGCACGGGGCCATCGCTTCAGCAAAAATTTACTATGCCCATCCCGGCGCACAGTCCGACAGTTTTACCTGCTCCTTTCCGAAGCCGCGCGGCTGACGCATTCTGTTTCCAAGCAAAATCATGCAACAAAAAAAAAAGCGGTGGCCTGTCAGGGTGCGCGGCCTTTGCGCGCCTTTGCCTTTGCAATATTTTTTTGGGGAACGGGACGTCAGCAGAACAGCTTCGGGCGAAAACGAAATGCGCATGAGGGCTGTGTGTTGGGCAAGGCATCAGGAACGTTGCGGTTGCAGGTTAACAAAGCGATAGTTTATTCCGCCGCAACGGGACGTAGCCGTGGCGCATTGCGTTTTGCAGGGCAAAGGCCTCGTGCGGCAAAGAAGCCTTTCTGCTGACTTGATTTTTGTTTCTTTTCATCAAGGAAAAGAAAGAAGGCCTCCGCGGCCACAGCGGGGCAAGGTAAGCGCGAATGGATTTACCAAGCACCCGGCACAGGTTGATTATAGGGAAGCTAACCTGCTGACGTCCTCGTAACAAAACAATCCTATCTTATCAATATTCGATAAGAAAATAGTTAGTGAACATATCTCTTTAAAACATTTTATATTTACCGTAAGATGATGCAATATCTTAACCAAAGGCAGCCCCTAAACTCGCCTGCAACCAATAATTTAGCATACAAAACCAATTAAAAACTTAAAATAATTAAAAAATGAAAGTAAAATATTTAGCTCTGGTTTTAGTGGCCATGCTAACCGGTGGTGTTAGTAAGGCCCAGGCTATTAAGGAAGATTTTAAGCCCTCAACCTATAACCAACCATTATCGCAATATCCGCAGGTTAACTCGCAGGGGTATGCAAGGTTTCGCGTTTATGCGCCAAAGGCTGATAGTATGCGTGTAACATTAGGGTTGGGTGGCCAGGGCGGAACGATATTAACAAAAGGTGCCGATGGTTATTTTACAGGTACAACAGCCGGCCCCATGGATGAGGGATTTCACTATTATCACCTGATAACCGACGGCGGCGTATTTAACGATCCCGGTACTTTAAATTTTTATGGTTCTGTTAGATGGGAAAGCGGCATTGAAGTACCTGCCCACGACCAGGATTTTTACGCGCTTAAAAATGTACCGCATGGCAAAGTGCAACAGGTGCTTTTCCCATCGCCAAGCACCGGCGAACCGCGTCGCGCGTTTGTTTACACCCCTCCCGGTTACGATAAAAGTGCCATTAAATACCCTGTTCTATACCTGCAACATGGCTGGGGCGAGGATGAGACCGCCTGGAGCAACCAGGGACATGCCAACTTAATTTTAGATAACATGATAGCGGAAAAAAAAGTAAAGCCGTTTATAATTGTGATGACCTATGGCATGACCAACAGATCTGTACGCGTTAATGGTGTTAGGCAGTTTGCTGTTGATACATTTAAAACCGTTTTATTAAAGGAGCTGGTTCCGTATGTTGATGCTAACTTCCGTACCATAGCTACCCGTAATGGCCGCGCAATGGCGGGCCTTTCAATGGGTGGCCGCGAAACAAAAGAAATAACATTAGCCAACCCTGAAGTTTTTGCTTACTGGGGATTATTAAGTGGTGGCGAATATGCGCCTGCCGACCTTAAAGGCAAAATGAAACCGAAGTTTTTATTTATTAGCGCGGGCGATAAAGAAGCCAGAGCGGCCACTATCCCCAAAGCCGAAACCGACCTAAAGGCCGCCGGTTATAATGTTGCTACCTACATTTCTAAAAGCACAGCGCACGAGTTTCAAACATGGCGACGTAGTTTGCTGGTGATGGCCCCGCTTTTGTTTAAATAAAGTTCTAGATAAAAACCTTGTTGTCATTGAAAGAGCAGGCGCGGCTTAAGCGGTGGAGCGAAAGAGAAATCTTTTCGAACCATATACAGTTGATTATCGCTTTGAAAGGATTTCTCTTTCGCGCCCGTCCACAGTCCTCCCCGCTGCTCTATCGAAATGACATTTTTTTATTTGATGATGATTTTTCTTATACTGATAAATGGGGCGTAAGCCCCATTTTGTTTTAATGCTTACAATTACGAGGTAGTTAACATAGTTGAGGCGTTTTCATGAAGTTTAGTGGACTCCTTCCCTGGGGAAGGGTGCGGCGGGTAGTGTGGTGGCGGGAAGGGGTTTAGGCCTTAGCACAGCCTTGCCCCGCTATGGCCGCGGAGGCCTTCTTCTTTTTTCTTGATAAAAAAGGTACTGTGTTAAAAAGCAAATAATTTCTCACATTTGTAACTCGAAGGAGAGTGGTCAAAAGATCATTCATCCTGTGTAG
>Ga0247814_10000222_pt1 | contig 51254 bp, 28 predicted proteins | sample UWRJL179409R1_FD_179947 | JGI IMG/M metagenome (GOLD analysis project Ga0247814, IMG submission 179947) | Plant litter microbial communities from Arlington Agricultural Research Station in Wisconsin, United States - UWRJ-L179-409R-1 | ecosystem: Environmental > Terrestrial > Plant litter >... | reverse complement strand
GGGACCGGCGACTTCAAAGACGGCCTAATATGCGTTATCAATTGTCCCCGCGTCGAATCAGCATGAAGCATTTTTTCCCAGGCACCGCCCTCGCCCTGCTCGTTGGCCTCAGTATTCTGCCAATGTCCGCCAGCTCTTTCGCCGCCAATAGCTGGGATAACCTCCAGCCTGATCGCGACGAAGTGATTGCCAGCCTCAACGTGGTTGAGCTGCTAAAACGGCACCATTACAGCAAGCCGCCGCTTGACGACAAGCGCTCGGTGATCATTTACGAGAGCTACCTCAAGCTGCTCGACCCGGCACGCAGCTACTTTCTGGCCAGCGATATCGCCGAGTTCGACAAGTGGCAGACCCAGTTCGACGATTTCCTCAAGAGCGGCGACCTGAACCCCGGGTTCACCATCTACAAGCGCTATCTGGACCGCATCAAGTCGCGTCTGGATTTCGCTTTGGCAGAGCTGAACAAGGGCGTCGACAAGCTTGATTTCACCTCCAAGGAAAGCTTGTTGGTGGATCGCAAGGACGCCCCTTGGGCGAAGAACCAGGCTGAACTGGACGACCTGTGGCGCAAACGCGTCAAGGACGAAGTCCTGCGCCTGAAGATTGCCGGCAAAGACCCGGCGAAGATTCAGGAAACCCTGACCAAGCGCTACAAGAATCAGCTGTCGCGCCTGGCCCAGACTCGCAGCGAAGACGTGTTCCAGGCTTACATCAACACCTTCGCCATGTCCTACGACCCGCACACCAACTACCTGTCACCTGACAGCGCGGAAAACTTCGACATCAACATGAGCCTGTCGCTGGAAGGCATCGGCGCCGTGTTGCAGAGCGACAACGACAACGTGAAGATCGTGCGTCTGGTGCCGGCAGGTCCTGCGGCCAAGACCAAGCAGGTCGCTCCGGCCGACAAGATCGTCGGCGTCGCCCAGGGCGACAAAGAAATGGTCGACGTGATCGGCTGGCGTCTGGATGAAGTGGTCAAGCTGATCCGTGGCCCTAAAGGCTCGGTCGTGCGTCTGGAAGTGATTCCGGCCAGCAATGCCCCCAACGACCAGACTACCAAGATCGTCGCCATCACTCGCGAAGCGGTGAAGCTCGAAGAGCAGGCTGCGAAAAAATCGATCCTGCACCTGAATCAGGACGGTCGCGACTACAAGCTGGGCGTCATCGACATTCCGGCGTTCTATCTGGACTTCAAGGCCTACCGAGCTGGCGATCCGGAATACAAGAGCACCACCCGCGACGTGAAGAAACTGCTGACCGAACTGCAAGCCGAGAAAGTCGACGGCGTGGTTCTGGACTTGCGTAACAACGGCGGCGGCTCCCTGCAGGAAGCCACCGAGCTGACCAGTCTGTTCATCGACAAAGGTCCGACCGTATTGGTGCGCAACGCCGACGGCAAGGTCGACGTGCTGGAAGACGAAGACACCGGCGCGTTCTACAAAGGCCCGATGGCGTTGCTGGTCAACCGCTTGTCCGCCTCCGCTTCGGAGATTTTCGCCGGCGCCATGCAGGACTACCACCGGGCGTTGATCATCGGCGGCCAGACCTTCGGCAAAGGCACCGTGCAGACCATTCAGCCGCTTAATCATGGCGAGCTGAAACTGACCCTGGCCAAGTTCTACCGGGTTTCCGGGCAGAGCACCCAGCATCAGGGCGTCGTGCCGGACATCGCCTACCCGTCGATCATCGATACCAAGGAAATCGGCGAAAGCGCGCTGCCTGAGGCCATGCCTTGGGACAGCATCAAACCGGCGATCAAGCCGGCGGTCGATCCGTTCAAGCCATTTTTGGCGCAGTTGCAGACCCGACATGAAGCCCGTTCGGCAAAAGATGCCGAGTTCGTCTTCATCGAAGACCGTCTGGCCCTGGCCAAGAAGTTGATGAGCGAGAAAACCGTCAGCCTCAATGAAATTGACCGTCGCGCTGAACATGCCTCTATCGAAGCCAGGCAGCTGACTCTGGAAAACACCCGCCGCAAGGCCAAAGGTGAAGAGCCGCTCAAGGAGCTGAAGAAAGAGGACGAAGACGCACTGCCGGTTGAAGACGACAAGACCAAACCCGAAGACGACGCTTACCTGTCGGAAACCGGGCGAATCCTGATCGATTACCTGGGGTTGAACGCGGCTGTGGCCAAGAAGTAAAAACCACACGGATAATGGCTGTTTAATGGCAACGGTCATCAAACAGTCATGAATCTGTCGTGAAATACAGGGGCTGGGCGCATAGTGCCTAGCCCCTTTTTCTTGCCTTGAGATCGCCATGACCGCAACTGAACAGCTGAACGCATTGAGTTCAATCCTGGCTCATGGCGATTTACACAGTCTGTTCCAGCCCATCGTGTCACTGTCCGAACGCCGTATCCTCGGTTATGAAGCCCTGACCCGCGGCCCGTCGAACAGCTCGCTGCATTCGCCGATCAACCTGTTCGCCATTGCTCGCCAGTCCGGTCGCCTCAGCGAGCTGGAATTGCAGTGTCGGGAAAGTGCGTGCCGTCGGTTCAGCCAGCAGAAGCTGCCTGGCAAGCTGTTCCTCAATATTTCCCCGGAATCCTTGCTGGAACCTGCGCACCCGCCGGGCCGAACCCTGCAGCTGTTGCAACGCTACGGCATCGCGCCCAGCAACGTCGTGATCGAGCTGACCGAGCAGACGCCCACCGAAGATTTCGGGCTGCTGTACACGGCGCTGCACCACTATCGCGATATGGGGTTTTCCATCGCCATGGACGATCTGGGCGCGGGTTATTCCAGCCTGCGCCTGTGGTCGGAATTGCGCCCGGAATACGTCAAGATCGACCGGCACTTCATCGACGGTATCCATCAGGACGCGGTCAAGCGCGAGTTTGTCGGCTCCATGCTGCAAATGGCCAGAGCTTCCCGGGCGCAGGTCATTGCCGAGGGCATCGAGCTGCCCGAAGAACTGGCAGTGCTCAGGGAAATGGGCGTGGAGCTGGTCCAGGGCTATCTGCTCTGCCGCCCGCAAGAACAACCCCCGCGAGACGCGCAAGCGATGCTGCCCAAGCTGGAAAGCTCAACACTGGTGTTGACCGAAGAAGGCAGCGATTTGAGCGCCCTGCTCAACGAGCAAGCGGCGGTGGGTGCCAACATGCCGACCGCTTCGGTGCTCGAAGCCTTTCGCAAACAGGCCAATCTCAATTCCCTCGCCGTGCTGGATGAAAGCGGCCAGCCGTGCGGGATTGTTCACCGCCATTCGTTATCGGAAATTCTCCTCAAACCCTTTGCCACCGAGCTGTTCGCCCGCAAGCCGATCAGCCGCCTGATGAGCGATGACTTTCTCGCCGTGGAGTTGAGCCAGTCCCTGGCGCAAGTGAGTCGCCTGCTGACCAGTCGCGCCCGGCAGCGTATCGAAGAAGACTTCATCATTACCCAGAACGGCCGTTATCTGGGCCTGGGACGAGTGATCGATGTGCTCAAGCTGATTACCGAGATGAAAATCCAGCAGGCGCGCTATGCCAATCCGCTGACCTTGCTGCCGGGCAATGTGCCAATCCAGCAGTGCCTGACCCGATTGCTACAACAGGGCCGGGAATCGATGATCTGCTACGTGGATATCGACAGTTTCAAACCCTTCAACGATATCTACGGCTATGGCCGCGGTGACGAGGTTCTGCTGTGTCTGGCCCAATGCCTGAACGACCGGATTGACCCCAGCCGTGACTTCGTCGGGCATATTGGCGGCGATGACTTTCTAATGGTCCTCGGCTCGGAAGACTGGAACAAACGTCTGAATATCCTGCTTGAAGACTTCCAGAATCAATGCCGACGCTTCTATCGGGCCGAACACCTTGAAGCGGGCTGCTTCACTGCCTTGAATCGCCACGGCCAGCGCCAGGAGTTTGCCCTGCTGTCGCTGTCCATCGGCGTCATCCACCTGCATCCTGAATCCTGCGCCGAACTGGATGCCAGTCGTCTGGCCGAACTGGCCTCGCAGGCCAAGCACTACGCCAAGGAAGTCGCCGGGGCGAGCCTGCATGTGATCGATACGCGCGAGCTGGATTTGTTGGCGATGGGCTGATGGCGCAACGGCGGCTTCATTCCGTCATTCCGCTTCCGGATACATAAACTCAAACACCCGCACCACTTCCGAAGCATGCCAGGACGCCGCGGCGATCCCGTCGGATGGCCCGGAAAAACGCCCGAGGCGTTCAACGCATTCGAAAAAACCAGTGCGCGGCAAGCGACTGGCGCCCTGGCTGATGACCAGCGCACTGCGCAACGGCTGCTCGGCACGCGCGTCAAGCGCGGCCAAGTGCTCAAGCGCGGCAGTGAGGGTTTGCATGGCGGGGCTGGGCAGTTGCAGACGCTCCAGCAGCGCGCGATAGGTTAACAAATGGCGCTGGCGACGCGCCTGATCCAGTTCAGCCAAAAGCCCATCCCAGTGCTGGCGACTGATGCGTACGCTCATGCCTCACCTCGCCAGCCAGCGACACCCAATTCCCAGGCCAGGCTGCGGCGAATAGCGGCGTCGGGCAGGCGCACCCCACTTTCAATCAATTCCAGGTACGAAGGGCTGATGCCGACCGTGCGCGCCAGTTGCGCAACTTCCAGCCCTTTGGCTGCCCTGAGCGTCGCCAACTGATCCAGACCGGGCAAATCAGCGGTCGCCTCCCCCGGCTCGACCGGCTGAGTGCTCGACGCAACGCTCTCTTTGGACACAAGACCTGCGGCGCGCAGCAATGCCTGGTACTGAGCCCATGGCAACACTGCGTACTCTGGCTCTCCATCACGAGAAATGACCTGAAGATCCATACAACCCCCTGTAGGACAACTACACATTGCGAGTAGGCGTTTCCATGTTGCTGCATCTTAACAGTGGATGAAGGCCATATGCCTGTCTTCAATCTGTAACTGCGTCTTAATATCGCGGCGAATGGCTGTATCGGCGTCAATCCTTGGCTTTTTCCTGTTCGAGCAACGCGGGCGTAGCCGGCAAACGTTCAACCACCAATAGTTTTTCAGGCGCCTGCCGCTCTCGCCATTGGCGAAACGCCGACAACTCGCTTTCCAGATGTTTCATGACCCACGCCAGCACCGCGATGTCGTCCAGCATGCCCAAGCCTGGAATCCAGTCGGGAATGGCATCCAGCGGGCTCAGGAAGTACATCAACCCGGCAACGATGGACAGAATGGCCGTCGGGCTGATCGCCCGATACTCGCCGCGCCAGTACGCCAGGCACAACGCCTGCAACAGTCGCAGATCATCCATGACCTTACCCAGGCGACTGCGTTCAGCAGAGCCCTTGCGCGCGACGGCAAACAGCAAACCTGGCAAACGCCCCGCCGCCATCAGTCGGCGAGCCATGGGCAAATAGCGAAGAAAATTCCACGGTGCTTTCATGTCCACTCCTGTTGAGCGACTTTTCTGTGAATAAACGCCGATCCTACAATCGTCGGCGTCTGATCATCAAAAAGGTTATCCACACAACTTGTGGATAACCTTGTGAACAGAGCATCTTTTCCGCCCGCATAAGCCCGCTCTATAGGCTTGTGACTCAAATCGGGCGTTTTTTACTCACCTGAAAAAAGCCGTAAAATTCGTTGACTTGCAGGCCGCTGGAAGTTACCCACAACCGAGCCTGTGGATTAATGTTGGATCGTCTGACAATCGTCAGACCCGCCGCCTGCGCCTTATGCCCACAGCGAACATAAGTGGGACTGCACCTGATTGCATCCGTTCGACAAATTACACAGAAACGAAAACGCCCCGTCGAAACGGGGCGTTTTGCTCAAGCCTGAACCGCTACTTATTTTTTAGTAGCAGGTGCAGTCTCTTCTTCTTCCTCATCTGCAGCGCCAGGAGCCGGCATCGAAGCAGGATCCTTGATGCCGAGCAGTTCCAGGTCGAAGACCAATACCGAGTTGGCAGGGATCATCGGGCTAGGGCTCTGTGCGCCGTAAGCCAGATCGCTCGGGATGTAGAGCTTGATCTTCTCACCGACGTGCATCAGCTGCAGGCCTTCAACCCAACCCGGAATCACGCCGCTGACCGGCAGATCAATCGGGCTGCCGCGCTCAACGGAGCTGTCGAACACCTTGCCGTCAGTCAACTTGCCTTCGTAGTGAACAGTCACCACGTCGGTCGCTTTAGGCTGAGCGCCATCGGCTTTCTTGACGATTTCATATTGCAGGCCGGATGCGGTGGTAACTACACCGGCTTTCTTGCCGTTTTCTTCGAGGAATTTCTTGCCAGCGGATGCCGACTCTTCACTCATCTTGGTCAGACGCTCTTCGGCACGCTTTTGCAGCGCGGCGAAAGCTTCAACCAGTTCATCATCCTTGAGCTTCTGCTCTTTCTTGCCGACGGCATCTTCGATACCCAGGGCAACTGCCTTGGAATCCAGATCATCCATGCCTTCCTGAGCCAGGCTTTTGCCCATGTTCAGGCCAATACCGTAAGACGCTTTCTGTGCCGGGGTTTTCAGCTCAACAGTGCTGGCTTGCTTATCACAACCTGCGAGTACCAGACCGACCAGGGCAATCGCCGCTGCCAACCGATGCTGTTTCATGCTAATTCCTTGTTCATGCGCCAATAGGGCAAACGAGTAAAGCCGCGAGCTTATCAGGCCGCCGCGATCAATGGCTACCGGCATGAGAGGCAGAAAAGCCAGATAAGTTCAGGTATCCAAAGGTTTTCTTGAAATGGACGCCTGCTCGTTCAGTCCGGGTTCAGGGACTTAGAGAAAAATCGTACAAATCTACTAGATTCGCCTGACACAACGCACAGGCGAATTCGCTCATGATGCACATTGCACGACAGCTATATATAGGAAGGAATAAAAAACGCAGACAAAGAAAAGCCCGCACTAGGCGGGCTTTCTTTTGCTTCAAGGAGTTCAAGGGCCTTGAAGCGGAATATGGCGCAGCGGACGGGACTCGAACCCGCGACCCCCGGCGTGACAGGCCGGTATTCTAACCGACTGAACTACCGCTGCGCGTAACACTTTGAATGATTGGTGGGTGATGACGGGATCGAACCGCCGACCCGCTGCTTGTAAGGCAGCTGCTCTCCCAGCTGAGCTAATCACCCTTCACTCATCGTGTGGCGCGCATTCTACGTAGCGACCCTACCTCTGGCAAGCACTTTTTTAAATAATTTTTATAATCCTTCCAAAGGCTTAGCGCAGGGTTGGCCGCAAGGCCCGAGCAGCGAATAATGCCCTCCTTTGTATAGAAGGAGAGATTCACCTCATGTGGTTCAAAAACCTGCTTATCTATCGCCTGACCCAGGATCTGCCTTTTGACGCCGAGGCGCTGGAAACTGCACTGGCGACCAAACCGGCCCGCGCCTGTGCCAGCCAGGAGTTGACCACTTACGGTTTCGTCGCCCCTTTTGGCAAAGGTGAAGACGCTCCACTGGTGCACATCAGCGGTGACTTCCTGCTGATCGCGGCGCGCAAGGAAGAACGCATCCTGCCGGGCAGCGTCGTGCGTGACGCGGTCAAGGAGAAGGTCGAAGAGATCGAGGCCGAGCAAATGCGCAAGGTCTACAAGAAGGAACGCGATCAGATCAAGGATGAAATCATCCAGGCGTTCCTGCCCCGCGCCTTTATTCGTCGCTCCGCCACCTTCGCGGCCATCGCGCCGAAACAGGGCCTGATTCTGGTCAACTCGGCCAGCCCCAAGCGTGCCGAAGACCTGCTGTCGACGCTGCGCGAAGTGATCGGCTCGCTGCCGGTGCGTCCTCTGACCGTCAAGACCGCGCCGACTGCGGTCATGACCGAGTGGGTCACCACGCAGAAAGCGGCTGACAACTTTTTCGTGCTCGATGAATGCGAACTGCGTGACACCCATGAAGATGGCGGGATCGTGCGCTGCAAGCGTCAGGACCTGACCAGCGATGAAATCCAGCTGCACTTGAGCACTGGCAAAGTCGTGACCCAACTGTCCCTGGCCTGGCAGGACAAATTGTCCTTCGTGCTGGACGACAAGATGGTGGTCAAGCGCCTGAAATTCGAAGACCTGCTGCAGGATCAGGCGGAACAGGACGGCGGCGACGAAGCCCTGGGTCAGCTCGATGCCAGCTTTACCCTGATGATGCTGACCTTCGGCGAGTTCCTGCCGGAGTTGGTTGAAGCCTTGGGCGGTGAAGAGTTGCCGCAGGGGATTTAACACCTCATGCCATCGTAGGACCGGCTTTAGCCGGGAGAGCTTCTTGCTGATCAAGGAGATGCAGCGAAGGTACCGGCCCCCTCCCGGCTAAAGCAGGTCCTACGGATGTCAGGAAAAGCCATTTAACCCAATAAAAAAAGGAACCCGCCATGCGTGCATTGGCAACCTTGAGTCGTTTTGTCGGTAATACCTTTGCGTACTGGGTGCTGTTGTTCGCCGTGTTGGCGTTCCTGTTCCCGCAGTGGTTCATCGGTCTGAAAACGCTGATCGTCCCGCTGCTGGGGCTGGTGATGTTCGGGATGGGCCTGACCCTCAAGCTCGACGACTTTTCCGAAGTTGCCCGCCATCCGTGGCGTGTGGCCCTGGGGGTGGTTGCGCATTTCGTGATCATGCCCGGCGTGGCGTGGTTGCTCTGCCAGGTGTTTCATCTGCCGCCGGAAATCGCGGTGGGCGTAATTCTCGTGGGCTGCTGCCCAAGTGGCACGTCTTCCAATGTCATGGCCTGGCTGGCCAAGGGCGATCTGGCCCTGGCAGTGGCCATCGCAGCGGTCACCACCCTGCTCGCGCCGCTGCTGACGCCGACCTTGATCTGGTTCCTGGCCTCGGCCTGGTTGCCGGTGTCCTTCATGGATATGTTCTGGTCGATCCTGCAACTGGTCATGCTGCCCATCGTGCTCGGTGTGCTTGCCCAGCGTTTGCTTGGCGCACGGGTCAGCTATGCCGTGGACGTATTGCCACTGGTTTCGGTGGTCAGCATCGTGATGATTGTCTGCGCCGTGGTTGCCGCCAGTCAGGCGAAAATCGCCGAGTCCGGCCTGCTGATCATGCTCGTGGTGATCCTGCACAACAGCTTCGGTTTTCTGCTGGGTTACTTCACCGGCAAGGTGTTCAAGCTGCCATTGGCGCAACGCAAATCCCTGGCGCTGGAAGTCGGCATGCAAAACTCCGGGCTGGGCGCGGCACTGGCCAGCGCGCACTTCTCGCCATTGGCGGCGGTGCCCAGCGCGCTGTTCAGCGTCTGGCACAACATATCCGGCGCCCTGCTTTCGACGTACTTTCGCAAGATGAAAGAGGACGAGGAGCCAACCAAGGCCCCTTCTGCTGTCGTCGACTGATTGTCGGCCTGCAACATCGGTAACAAAAAAGGGGAGCCAGTGATCTGGCTCCCCTTTTTCATTCAAGCGCGTTCTGTTACCAGAAGGTGCCGCGCAAGGTCAGCATGTGGTTGCGCGGTTCGCCGTACCAGTTGGTGGCGGATGTCGAGCCCACGGTGGAGTAATAGTTTTTGTCGAAAATGTTGTTGGCGTTATAGGTGACGGTCCAGTGTTCGTCGACCTTGTATTCGGCCAACGCATTCCAGACCGCATAGCCCGCCTGATCGAAGTCGTAGGTGTTGGTGCCGCCGCTGTTGGTCACCGTGCCGCTGAAGTAATTGGAGCTTTGCAGGTTCACGCCGCCACCCACTTTGAAGTCCGACAACACGCCGGGCAGCTGATAGGTGGAAAACAGTTTGAACAAGTGCTTCGGCGTCTGGGTGCTGAGCAGCGTCTTGGAACTCTTGTTGTGGTTCTGGTTGTAGGTATAACCGGCCATCAACATCCAGTCAGGCATGACTTCACCCGACACTTCCATGTCGACGCCCTTGCTCACTACTTCGCCGCTACCAATCCAGCAGCAGCTGCCGGAGAAGTCAAAGTCGTTGGCGGGATAAGCCGGGTCGCGCACGCCCTGATTGTCGCGCTTGGTGTAATACAGCGCGAAGTTGGTGTTGACGCTGCCGCCGAACAACTCGCCTTTAAGACCGGTTTCATAGGTCTTGCCTTCCATGGCGTCGAGCGAGGAGCCCGAACCGCTCAGCAGACTGACCTGCGGCTTGTAGATCTCCGAATAGCTGCCGTACACCGACCACTCGTCATTGAGGTCATAGACCAGACCGCCATATGGCGTGACCTTGGTCGGTTCGCGCATGGAGATCTCCGAGGAGGTTCTCCAGGTACCCGCTGTAAGCGTCTTGTAGGTCTGGTCAAATTTGTAGCGTTGCACCCGCGCACCGAGGATCAAATGCAGCGGCTCGGCCAACTGCATGCGCAAGCTGCCATACAGGCCGTACTGCTTCTGGTCGTTGGGGCTGTAATCGCGGGTGTAGTTGGTGTTGTTTGGCGGCTCGGGGAACGGCGTGCTGTCCGGGTCGTAAGGGTTGATTGGCCCGCCTATCACTCGAGCTACCCCGAGCCAGCGGCTGGTCACGTCCTGATAGTCGGCGCCCACCACCAGATCGTGTTTCAGGCCGAACATGTCGAAGGTGCCGGACAGGTTGGTGTCCCACATGCGCTGCTGGTTTTCCTGTTTGGCAGTCGTGCTGCTCCAGGACAACCCGCCTCCGGTCGCCTGGTTGACGCCTACACCGCTGACGGTCGTGGTCTTGAAGTAACCGACATCCCAGAGATCGGTATAGGAGACGTTGAGTTTCCAGTTATCGGAAAGCTTGTGGTCGATCTTGGCGAAAATCTCGCGACCGGTGGTGTCGGTATAACCCCAGGCCTGACCCAGACTGGTGTGACGCGGCAGACCGATATCGGAACCGTCGAGGTAACGCGGTACAGAGTTTTGCGTGCCATTTTCATGGGCTTTGTTATAGCGGATACCGGCCGTGAGCATGGTGTCATCGGTGACGTCAGCTTCGAGGACACCATAAACGAACGGTTTTTCCGTGCTGCGGTTATCGATGAAATACTGCCGATCGGTGTTGGCAACCACCAGGCGGCCGCGCAGTTTGCCGTCGAAGGCGATCGGACCGGTGAGGTCCACTTCCTGGCGATAGTTATCCCAGCTACCCGCCGACGCGGTGAGTTTGAGTTGGTAGGTGTCCAGCGGGCGCTTGCGCACCATGTTGACGATGCCGCCCGGATCACCCGTGCCGCCGAACAATGCCGCCGAACCACGCAGCACTTCAATGTGGTCGAACTCGGCCAGATCGTAGACGTTGGACGAATAGAAACTGCCCAGCGAACTGCCCAACGCCATCGGCGCGGCACCATCGAGCTGGAAGTTTTCGATCTTGAAACCACGGGACAGAATGTCGAAGGTCCGATAGGTGCTGTTCTGCACCGTGATGCCCGGCGTCATGCGCAGTGCATCGTTGATATCGGTCAACTGCTGATCAGCCATCATTTGCTGGCTGATGATGGAAATCGACTGCGGCGTCTGGCGCAGACTGGTGGGGGTTTTCGAGCCTACGCTGGTCAAACCGGTGGTGTAGGACTTGGAGTTTTCAGTCGCCTGGCCCATGCCCTGGCCCTGAATCGTCGTCGCGCCCAATTCCATGGCACCGCCGACAAGCGACTCTTCGCTGAGGAAAATCGTGTTGTTCTCGATGCGATAAGTCAGGCCGGCGCCATTGAGCAATTTATCCAGTGCGGCACCCGGTTCAAGATCACCGTTGACTGCCACGGACTTCTTGCCGCTGACCATTTCCGGCCGATACAGCACTTGCAGCCCGGTTTGCGCGCCCAGCGCGTTCAGCGCGGCGTCCAGCGGCTGAGCGGGAATATTCACGTGACGGACTTCGGCGAATACGCCCTCGCACGTTCCCAGTGCCAACCCCAATACCATTACGGATGCAGAAGTTCTCCATGAAGGCATCGGCGATTTCAACAAGCGCCTGGCAAATGTCTGGTTCCTGGATTTCATGCGATGAATCACCCCGTTTGAATCGTTAAGTTGGCGGGCCGCCTTCTCTGAGGATGGCTGACCAGTGGAAAATGAGTTGCTCGTCGTTAGCCTCAAGGCGCCGTGTTTGCTGCACAAAGACACGCGACCAGGAATGAAGCGGGCAGCGGAAACGGTATCGAGTTTTGAATGAACGAACAGGAAAGTGAAAATTTAGTGAAATGAATAAACTTTTCACATTTCCGACTATTTCCCGTTGGAGCGAGGCTTGCCCGCGAATTGGCCGTAGGAGCGACTTTCGTCGCGAAAGCGTCAATTGCCCTCCCGGCTAAAGCCGGTCCTACAGCAAACCGCGTCAATTGCCCTCCCGGCTAAAGCCGGTCCTACAGCAAACCGCGTCGATTGCCCTCCCGGCTAAAGCCGGTCCTACAGCAAACCGAGCGTTCTACTCAAGCCCCTTGCCGGGCCCTTTCCAGCATCTGCGCTTTCTCTTCCGGGGTCATGCTGTCCAGTTTCAGACGTGCCTGAGCGATTTTCTCCAGCTGGCCCGGACTCGCCTCCCGTTCGCGCAATACCAGGGCCAGCGCCGCCGGGGTTGGATGATCAAAGACGATGCCCGGCTGAACTTCGCATTGCAGCAGTTTGCGAATACCGGCCACCAGTTTGATCACCAGCAGCGAATGGCCGCCGGCCGCGAAAAAGTCCTGATCAACGCTCAAGGTGTCCTTCCCCAACAACTGCGCCATGCGCGAAGCCAGCAGTTGTTCCAATCCATCGCGCGGCGCCAGATAGGCGTGCGCGGGTTCGCTGGTTTCAAGTCGCAACAATGCCTGGCGATCCACTTTGCCATTGCCCAGACGCGGCATACGTTCCAGCAGTTGCATACGCCCGGGCACCATGACGGCGGGCAAACGCAGCGCCAGCCCGGCCTTCAGCACTTCGCTCGAAACGCCCTGCCCCGCCACGATAAAGGCCACCGGCTCTGCGCACGACGGGTCGAGCAACACCACGGCTTCGCTGACTTCAGCCAGTTGCAGCAACTGCCCTTCGATTTCCGCCAATTCGATACGGAAGCCGCGCACCTTCACTTGCTGATCCTTGCGCCCATAAAGCTCGATGCTGCCATCGGCACGATAACGGGCCAGATCGCCGCTGCGGTACAGCCGCTCGCCGACTGCAAACGGATTGGCGATGAACACCTGATCGTCAGCCGCCGCGTTCAGATAGCCCCGCGCCAATTGCTGGCCGCCGATATACAACTCACCCAGTTCGCCGCCCGCCACCAGCTGTTGCCGGGCATCCAGGATGTACACCTGATTGTTGGGCAGCACCTGGCTGAGCGGGATACCGGGCTGCTGCGCATCGGCGCGGTTGATGGGATGGACCATGACGCCAACCGTGGTTTCGGTCGGGCCGTAATGATTGAACAACCGGCAATCGGGACGAAGCTGCAAAATCCGCTCGACCAGACTGCTCGCGACCGCCTCGCCGCCCAGCACCAGCGTCGCCGGCAGGCTTGGTCGCTCGACAACCAGCAAAGCACTCAGATGCGACGGCACGATTTTCAGGCAATCGATGCGCTGCGCCTCGATAAAGCTCGCAAATTCCTGTGCATCCTGCATCACCTGATCACTGCAAATATGCAGGGTGGCGCCATTAAACAGGGCTCCGTATAGGGTGGTATTACCCAGGTCAGCTGCCACCGTGGAACCCAAGGCGAAATGCTTACAGCCATCAAGACCCAATTGGTGCGTTACGCCCGCCGTGTAGTTGAGCAATTGCCGATGCTCGATCACTACGCCCTTGGGCGTTCCGGTTGAGCCGGAAGTGAACAACACATAGGCCGCATCAGCGCCACTCAGCTCAAGTTCGATCAGCTCCGGCGACTCAACCGTCATCAGGTCAGCGGTGTCCTCAATCACCAGACTCGCGCCCGCCTGTTCGACGATCAACTGCCGGCGCGCCAGCGGCCAGACTGGATCAAGCGGCAGATAAGCAGCACCCGCGCGCCACACAGCCAGAATGGCCAGTACCTGATTCATGGACCGTGGCAGCGTCAGGGCCACGATCGATCCGCGAGTGATGCCTTGGGCGACAAAACCGGCGGCCACCTGGCGAACCTGAACCTCAAGCTCGGCATACGTCAGGCGCCGCCCTTCGGCCTCAAGCGCAACGGCGTCCGGGGTTTGCTGCGCCCAGCGCGCAATGATCACCGGCAACAAACCCTGATCGGGCAGGTTAAGCGGTGCCGGATTGATCGCCAGCAATGCCGCCCGCTCCTGCGCGCTCGACAGATTGAGCTGAGCCATGGGCGTCGCCGCGTTGTGCGGTTCGGCAATGCTTTGCAGCAACACCCGGTACTGATTCAGCAAGCGCTGCACGGTGTTTGCCGCGTGCCGCTCCGGCAGAAAATCCAGGCGTACGCTGCTGGCTTTCTGATTCTGATCAAGCAGCACGTTCAGCACCAATTCGAACTGCGGCGCAGTTTCCGGCAGCTCGGCGGGCGTCCAGCTCAAGCCCGCAGCAGTTTGCTTTCGAGCCGATCCACGCACGGCAAAGCCGTAGGCCGACGTGACCACTGACGCCGGCAGGTATTCCTGCCAGGTGCTGTGATCTTCCAGCTGCGCGCCAATGCCCGTGAGCCAGACGCTGAACGGCTGGCTCATCTCGGGGGCGAACGTCAGCGGCAGGTGCTTCTCGAACAGGCCGAGGCTTTCAGTGAAGAATTCATAATCCCGGCGCGCATCGTGACGCCAGGTGCCAACGAACGCTTCGCGACCGCTGATCCGACCCAACAGCAGCCACCATGCGGCCTGCAACAGGCTTTCCAGTGGACGAGCCTGATGTGCGGCTAGCGCATCGAGACGGGTCAACAGCTCAGGATCGATTGCAGACTCAAGACTCTGGATCGGCGCACGAGCTACTGTTCCTCGGCGGCGCTCCGGCAGATCCGGAGCCGTGGTTGCCTGAGAATTCAGCTGCGCCTGCCAATAGCTTTTGGCAGTCCCGGCGTCTTCGTCGAGCACCACTTCGCTGCGCCACTCCAGGTATTGCGCAAACTGCGCCTGTTCCTCGCCTTCGTCTGCCGATTGTGTGCTGTGGGCCGTCAGAAGATCCCGGAACAGGATCTTCAGGCTTTCCTGATCCACCAGAAACTTGCCCACGCCCAGCACCAGTTGCCAGGCCTGCGCATCCCGGCGCTGCAACAGCGCTTCGGCGAACCGGCCGGTGGCCAGTTGCAGCGGCCGCGCATACCACTGCGTCAGGCGTTGCTCGATGAGCTGCGCCGACTGGGCCTGCTCATCCACCGTCAAGGCAAAGTCCAGCCGACCCGCGCCCGGAAACTGGCGCAGGCCGTGGTAACCCGGCACTGATCGCAATTCAGTGGCCAGTACCGGCTGACGCTTCACGCACTCATCCAGAGCCCGTTGCAGATGCTGCGGGTCCAGCGGTCCGTCAATGTCGATGCGCAGAAAATACGCGGACTCGCCCCAATTGGCGCCGTTTTGCACGCATTCAAGCTCGGTCAGCTGTTGCGCCAGCAAGGCATGGCCCAGGTCGGTGATCACTTCGTCGTGCGTATTCATCCGTCAGTCCCTTGTGGTTCCATGACCGGTTTTGGCGTTTGTTGCAGTGCGCTGCGCTCGACCATATCGCCCATGGCCACGACAATTTTGCGCGGCCCCTCGAACGGGTCGCGGGCGTGGGCAGCGAGCATGTTGTCAAGCAGGATCACGTCGCCCTTGCGCCAGTCGAAGCGCACCGCGCATTGCTCGTACAGCTCGCCCAACTGACGCATCACGTCGTCTTCGATAGGCGAGCCATCGCCGTAATAAACGTGGCGCGGCATGCGCTGGGCGCCGAACAAGCCGAGCAAATCGTCGCGTACGTCCGGGTCCAGGCAATAGATGTGGTGCAGCTGCACCTGATTGAAGAAGCTTTTCTCGCCGGTGATCGGGTGCTCGATGATCGCCGGGCATGGGGTGCGAATCTGTAGCTCGTCGTGGTCCAGCCATTCCCATTGAATGCCCGCCAACTGACAACGGGCCTCGACTTCGGCGCGGCTGTCGGTCTTGAAGAAGTGCTGCCACGACACATCGAGTTTGTCGGCGAAGGTGCGCACATACAGCAAGCCCTTGCTTTCGAATTTTTCGCGCAGCGCAACCGGCAGCGAGCGATACATCAAGCGGCAGTCCACCACGGGCGTGGCGCCGCCCACCGGCGACGGTTGCTCGCAGAAAAACAACTGCTTGCGCGGCCAACGATCCTGATGGGCGCTTTCGTTGTGGAACAGGATCATTTTCTTTTCCGGGTACGGCGTGGAGCGATAGGTGTTCTTGCCGCCTTCTTTCTTGGGCAAGTCGCCATATTGTCCGTACAACCCCGGCTGCACCGCCTCGGCAAAGGCTTCGAAATCCTCAATGTCGTGCAGCTGGAAACCCCGGAACAGAATGCCCGCATGATGACCGAGCTTTTGTTCGATCAAGGGCCGATTGACCTTGACCCATTCGATCAGGTCCAGGCCCGGGTCAGTGGGTTCCACCAGCAACGGAAACGGCTGGCCGGGCACGATCAGCGACTCGCGAAACAACGGCGCAGCGCTGGTAGCCTTGCTTGGTTTTTTCAGGAAAGAACCCAGTTTGTCGGCCTTGGATCGGGCCGGTGAAGCGGCATCTGTTCCAGCAGGTTGGGTTGCACTATGGATGGGCACGCTGATATCCCTCAATCTGATGTCTGGGTCACGCACGATGAGTTGGAGAATCTCCAGCCAGCTGTCGAGCAGGTGCTGGATACGCTCGGGCTTGAACAGGTCGCTCGCAAATTGCCAGGTGCCTTGCAACTGGCCGGCGCTCTGGTCGATAAACAGCGCCATGTCGAACTTCGAATAACCACCGGGATCAGGCAAGACTTCCACGGCGACGCCTTCGATGCTGGCGCTGTGCACAGGCAGGTTGTTCATCACGAACAACACCTGCACCAGCGGATTGACGCCTTTGTGGCGCGGCGTTCCCGCTGCTTCGGCGATCATGTCCAGCGGCAGGTCCTGATGTTCGAAGGCACTCAATGCGGTTTCCTGAGTGGCGGCGAGGAAATTTGAAAATGGCTGATCGGCAGCGAAACGCGAGCGCAATGGCAGGATGTTGACGAAGAAGCCGATCAGGCCTTCCAACTCGGGTCGCTGCCGCCCGGCCACATCCGCGCCGATCAGCAGGTCGTCGGCGTCGGTGCATTGATGCAGCAACACCTGAAACGCCGCGAGCAGCGTGCTGTACAACGTCACGCCGGCGCGCTGCGCCACTAGATTCAGCGCAGCGTTCAATGACGGCGGCAGGTTGAATTGCAGGTTCGCACCGGCATACGACGCAGTGGCTGGACGCGGGAAATCCATGTGCAACGGCAACAAACCGGAACTGCCCGCCAGCGCTTGCTGCCAGTAATCGGCCTGCTCGCGCAGAGCACCGCTGCGCTCCAGCGCCAGTTGCCAGCGTGCATAGTCGCAATATTGCACCGGCAACGGTTGCAACGCCGACAACGCGCCCTGCTCCAGCGCCGAATAGTTGTGCACCAGCTCGTTGACCAGCACCGCCATGGACCAGCCGTCAGAGATGATGTGGTGCATCGAATACAGCAGCACATGTTCGGTTGCCGATACGCGCAACACTTGCGCACGCAGTAACGGCGCCTGCTCCAGGCTGATGGGCAGACGTGTGTTGTCCGCTACCGCCAACGCAACGCGGGTCTGTTGCTCTACAGGCGAAAGATGGCTGATGTCGAGCAGCGGCATATCCACGGCAATCTGTGCCGATACCAAGGCAATCGGGTCGCCTTCGTCATCGGCCAGGTACGCCGTGCGCAGGATTTCATGGCGCTGGATCACCGCTGCCAGACTGGCGCGCAATGATTCGATATTCAGCGCACCGCGCAGACGCAGCGCTAACGGCATGCCGTACGCGCCACTGCCGGAGCCAAACTGCTCGGCCACCCACAAACGCCGTTGCGCCAGGGACAACGGCGCAGTGGCTTGCTCCCCTGCGGCGACCAACGCCAGCGTCTTGCCGGGAGCACCCTCGGCTTGCCCGGCCAGCCGCGCAGCAAACGCCTGCAACTGCGGCTCGGCGAACAGATCCCGCAGGCCAACCGGCAACGCCAGCCGCTGCTTGAGCCGCGCCACCACCTGAGTTGCCAGCAACGAGTGACCGCCGAGCTCGAAGAAGTTGTCGCTCAAGCCAACCCGCTCCAGCTTCAGTACGTCCTGCCAAACCGCAGCGATGTGTAGCTCAAGCGCGGTCTGGGGCGCGACGTAACCTTGCGCCGCTTCGCTGGCGTCCGGCATCGGCAAGGCCTTGCGATCCAGTTTGCCATTCGGTGTCAGCGGCAAGCGTTCAAGGAATACCCAATGGGTCGGCACCATGTAATCGGGCAGCGTCTGTTTGAGGCTGGCCTTGAGTGTTTCACGGTCATTCGCGCCGCTCAGGTAAGCCACCAATTGCTGGCTACCGGCGATTTCCCGCGCCAGCACCGCCACGTCGCGCACGCCCGTCTGCTGCAAGAGTTGCGCTTCGATCTCGCCCAGCTCAATGCGGAAACCGCGAATCTTCACCTGATGATCGATGCGGCCCAGATATTCGATCACCCCGTCCGGGCGATAACGCGCCAAATCGCCGGTGCGATACAAACGCTCGCCCGCCGCGCCGAATGGATCAGGCAGGAAGCGCTCGGCGGTCAAACCCGGACGCTGGAAATAACCCCGCGCCAGCCCACGGCCGGCAATCAACAGCTCGCCCGCCACACCGACTGGCGCCAGCTCGCCGTTGGCCGCGAGGATATACAACGCAGTGTTGTCGATGGCGGTGCCCAGCCAGGGCTGCGGGTCTTCGCCGAGCAACCGATGCTGCGCCGACCAGATGGTGGTTTCGGTCGGCCCGTACAAATTCCAGACCTCGCCCAACCCGGCCATGCGCAGCGCCAGCTCATCAGCCAAAGCCTCGCCGCCACAGAGTAATTTACAGCCGCGCAACGCGCTGGCCTGCGGGCTGTCCAGCACCATGCGCCAGGTTGACGGGGTGGCTTGCAGCGCTGTGACCTGCTGATCGGCAACGAGTTTGAGGATGCCGTCCGCGTCCATCGTGGTGTCTTTATCAACCAGCACCACGCGGGCACCGACGATCAGCGGCAGATAAAGCTCCAGGCCGAAAATGTCGAAGGAAAACGTCGTTAGGGACAGCATGCGATCCTCGGCGGTCAGGCCGGGTTGTTTCGCCATGCTCCACAGAAAATTACTCAGTGCGCCGTGGGGCACCATTACGCCCTTGGGCTTGCCGGTGGAACCCGAGGTGTAGATGGCATAAGCGAGATTTTCCGAGGTGCAGCGCTGTGGCGGATTGACGGCATTGGGTGGGTTATCAGCCAATTCGACGACCAGCGTTTCGACATCGGCGGGGATCGGCAACTGCGCCAGCAAATGACGTTGGGTCAGCAGCAATTTCAAGCCGCTGTCCTGCACCATGTACGCCAGCCGATCCTCCGGATAAGCCGGGTCCAACGGCACATAAGCCGCACCCGCCTTGAGGATCGCCAACAGACCGACGATCATTTCCAGACCACGCTCCACCGCAATACCCACCAGCCCATCCGGCCCGACACCCCGTGCGATCAAGCTGTGAGCCAGCTGATTGGCCTGGGCGTTGAGCTGTTGATAACTCAGTTGCTGCGCGCCGAACACCAGCGCCACAGCATCGGGCGTGCGCTGCGCCTGTTGTTCGATCAATTGCGGCACCGGCGTGCGCGCAACCTCAACGCAGGGCGGATTGAGTGCGAGAATGGCCCGCGCTTCATCCGCAGCCAGCATGGCCAGCTCACCGATGGCCAGTTGTGGCTGCTCCAGCATGCCCAGCAGCAGCGCCGCCAGGTGTCGACTCAACTGTTCGACGCTGGCCTGGGCAAAGTGCCGCAGGTCATAGCTGAAATGCACATCCAGGGTTTCGCCCAAGCCTACCGCCAACGTCAGCGGGTAATGGGTTTGCTCATGATTGAGCAGCTCGCCGAACTGCAAACCGTGCGGCGCGCTGCATTTCAGCACTTCAGAGACCGGATAGTTTTCGAAGACCATGATCGTGTCGAACAACGCCGCGCCGCCCTGCCCGGCCCAGCGCTGGATATCGAACAACGGCGTATGTTCGTGCTCGCGCAATGCCAGATTCTGCGTCTGCACCGCTTGCAGCCATAGGCTGACCGGCTGTTCGCTGCGCGGGCTGGCGATCACCGGCAAGGTGTTGATGAACAGACCGATGTGCTGCTCGATGCCGTCGATGTCTGCCGGACGTCCGGCAACCGTGGCGCCGAAGGTCACGCAGTCCTGACCGGTATAACGCTGCAACAGCAGCAGCCAGACCGCCTGAATCAGCGTGTTGACGGTGACTTTCTGTTGCCGGGCGAACTCGCTCAAGCGTTGGCTCTGACTGGCATCGAAGCGCTGATAAAGGTCGCCGTAACCCTTGGCCTGCGCAGGCTTTGCCGCAATCATGGCCGGCGCCAGCAAAGTCGGCGCCTGCAAGACGGCCAGCTGCTCGGTCCAGAATCCCTGGCTGAGCCCGGCATCCTGACGTTGCAGCCAGGCGATGTAATCCCGATAACGCCCGACCTGCCGCTGCGGCGCTGGTCCTTGGTAGCGCTGCAAGACCTCGCCCAACAACTGCGAATTACTCCAGCCGTCCATGAGAATGTGGTGGCTGGTGTAAATCAGTTCGTGGCGGTCATCGGCGGTACGCACCAGCAACAGGCGCAGCAAGGGCGCCTGGCTGAGATCGAAACCCCGGCCGCGTTCGTCCTGGGCCAGGGCTTGCAGTGCGGCGTGTTGATCGCTTTCCTCACGCCAGTCCAGCACGCTAAATGGCACCTCGACATTCCTGAAGACCACCTGAAGCGGTTGCTCCAGTTCAAGGTTGTCCGGGCTTACGCCTTCGGGGACAAGTCCCCTCCTACCGGGTTTTGTACTCGTCCGGACTTGTCCGGGAGCGTCGACAATAAAACCGCTGCGCAGGACATCGTGACAATCCACAACCGCCTGCCATGCCGCGCGAAAGCGCTGGCTATCCAGCCCGCCAATCGACAACCGAATCTGATTGATGTAATCCCCGCCGCTATGCTCCAGCAGGCTGTGGAACAACATGCCCTGCTGCATGGGTGCCAGCGGGTAAATATCTTCGACGCTACTGGCTGCAAGTGGCAGGGCATCCAGTTGTTTTTGGCTCAGGCGCGCCAATGGGAAATCCGAGGGCGTCATGCCCTGATTGACGCCGGCAGCGCAGTGTTCGATCAGCGCCGTCAGCTCACGGGAGTAATCATCCACCAGGCGCTGGATGGTGGCGTCATGGAACATTTCGTGACTGAAATTCCAGTCGAGCTGCAATTCCCCGCCGGACACCTGACCTTCGATGCTCAGCCAGTTCGCCAGCGGCGCGTGTTCGCTTTGCCCCAGGCCACTGCCTTCCCTGGCAGGCATGAACGACGCGCCCTCGTCGAACTGCTGATCGAACTGGCCCAGATAATTGAAAGTGATACGCGGTTGCGGCGCATCTGCCAGAGACGGGTTGCGCGCCAGATAACGCAGCACGCCATAACCGACGCCTTTATTCGGCACGCCGCGCAGTTGCTCTTTGATGGCCTTGATCGAATCGCCGAGATCGACAGAGGGCATCAGCAGCATTGGATACAGACTGGTAAACCAGCCAACGCTGCGGGTCAGGTCGATGTCGTCGAACAACTGTTCCCGGCCATGGCCTTCCAGTTGAATCAGGGTTGAGGTGTGGCCGGTCCAGTTGCCGATCACCCGGCTCAAAACGCTCAGCAGCAAATCGTTGACCTGGGTGCGATAAGCCGCTGGCGCCTCTTGCAGCAACTGGCGGGTGCGCTGCGGGTCCAGACGCAGGCTGATGCGCCGCGCCACGGCATTGGTTTGGCCGCCGTGTGGATTGTCGCAAGGCAGGTCTGGCGCGGCGTGTTGCCGCTGGCCCTGCCAATACGGCAGCTCAGCCTGCAGCGCCGGGCTTGAGGCGTATTCGGCAAGCCGCGCCGCCCACTGTTGATAGGCGCTGGTTTTGTACGCAGCAGGCAACTCCTGCCCGGCTTGCGCCTGGGCATAAGCCTGTTGCAGATCTTCAAGCAGGACGCGCCAGGAAACCCCATCCACCACCAGATGATGGATCACCAGCAGTAAACGCTGGCTGCCATCGGCCATGTCCACCAGCAGTGCGCGCAACAATGGTCCGCGACTCAGGTTCAGGCTGGTCTGCGCGGCGTTGCAGAGCTCGCGCAAATGCTCGGCGTCAGTCGCCGTGCGTTGCCAAAGCTCCACGGGCTGCGCTTCGGCGTGCCATTGCTGCCAGCCCTGCGCAGTGTTGAGGGTGAAACGCAGGCGCAACGCATCGTGTTGTTGAGTCAGCCAGTCCAGCGCGCGCTGCAACGCCGGGCTATCCACGACTAGTTGGGGCGTCAGCAACACCGCTTGATTCCAGTGCTGACGTTGCGGGATGGGCTGCTCGAAAAACCACTGCTGAATCGGCGTCAGCAATGCCGGACCCGTCACCGTTTGTTGAGTGAGCAACCGCGGCGTTTCCTCCCGGGCGACTTCGGCAAGGCTGCGCAAGGTCTGATACTGGAACAGATCCCGCGGCGTCAGCGTCAGACCGGCCTGCCGCGCGCGGCTGACCACCTGAATCGAGACGATGGAATCGCCGCCCAGCTCAAAGAAATTGTCATCGAGCCCGACCTGATTAACGCCCAACACGTGCTGCCAGATTTGCGCCAAGGCCCGCTCCTTGACGGTGCCGGGCGCGGTGAAGCGCTGCGCCTGAACCGCATCCGGTTGTGGCAGGGCTTTGCGATCCAGCTTGCCATTGGGCGTGGTCGGCAACTGATCGAGCTGCACGAACAGATTCGGCACCATGTATTCCGGCAGCGTCAGCAGCACGTGATCCTTGAGCTGCTGATTGAGCATCGCCGGGTCTTCGGGCGCGACATCCGGCACCACGTACGCCAGCAAGGTCTTGCCGTCGTGAACCAGCACCACCGCGTCCTTGATCCCTGCATGGCTGAGTAAGCGCGCTTCGATCTCGCCCAGTTCGATGCGAAAACCACGCAGTTTCACCTGATGATCGATGCGCCCGACGTACTCGATCACGCCATCCGGGCGATAGCGGGTCAGGTCGCCGGTGCGATACAGACGCTCGCCATTGGCTGCAAAGGGATCGGGCACAAAGCGTTCCGCCGTAAGCCCGGGCCGCTCAAGATAGCCTCGGGTAATCCCGGCGCCCGCCAGATACAACTCGGCAGCGACACCCACCGGTGCCGGTTGCAGATCAACGTCGAGCATATAGCTGCGAGTACCGCGCAAAGGTCGGCCGATGTTGGCGCTGCCACCCACTTCGCGGCGGGTCCAGGTGGAATACGTGGTGTCTTCCGACGGGCCGTACAGATCGTAAACGTGCTCAATGGTCTGCTGCTGATACAGCGCCTCGACCAGCGATTGCTTGAGCGGCTCGCCAGCCAGATTGATGATGCGCACGCTGTCCGGAATCTCGCCGTTGCGTTGCAGCGCCGCGACCGCCGATGGCACGCTGTTGATCAAACGCACCTGGTTACGCGCAGGCAGCTGCGGCAACTCCAGCGCATTACGCGCCAGCACGATGAAACCGCCGCTGGCCAGGGTGACGAAAATCTCCCAGACCGAAAGATCAAAGCACACCGAGGTCGAGGCCAGTACGCCCTGCATATCCTCCTGGTGGTAAACCTGCTGCGACCAGTTGATCAGCGCCGCGACGTTGCCATGGGCAATCGCCACGCCTTTGGGTTTGCCCGTCGAGCCCGAGGTGTAAATCACGTAGGCCAGATTCTGCGCCGACACGCTCGATTGCGGCGCGCCTTGGGGATAATTCGCCAGCCATCCGGCATGATCCAGCAACACCACGGCCGCCTGAGTCTGCGGCAAACCCGCCATGACCGCGCTTTCCGTCAGCAGCACCTGCGCCTGGCTGTCTTGCAGCATGTAGGCGACGCGCTCGGCGGGGTATTCCGGGTCCAGCGGCACGTAAGTGCCACCGGCCTTGAGCACCGCCAGCAAGGCGACGATCAAGCCATCGCTGCGCGCCATGGCCACGCCGACCCGCACTTCCGGGACAACCCCAAGCTCGATCAGCTTGTGTGCCAGCTGATTGGCACGGATGTCGAGTTGCCGATACGTCAGGCGCTGCTCGCCATGGATCAGCGCCACGCTGTCCGGCATCGCCGCGACCTGTTGGGCGATCAGCTGATGAATGCAGCGCTCCGGCTGTTGCAACTCAGCCGTGGGATTCCAGGCATGGATCAGGGTTTGATATTCAGCCGGGTCGAGCATCGACAACTCGCCGACGCATTGCCGAGGATCGCTGACGATGGCCCGCAGCAGGTTGGTCCAATGCCGAGCCATTCGTTCGATGGTCGCGGGCTCGAACAGATCGCTGGCGTAGGTCAGCGCCGCTTGCAGCTTGCCGGCTTTCTCCCAGGTGTCGAGGGTCAGGTCAAACTGCGTGGTGCGGCCCTGATTTTCCACCAGCCCGAGAGTCAGACCGCAAGCCGTGGTGATCGAACTGATGTCGGCGACGTGCGGCTGATGGTTGTACATCACCTGAAATAAAGGCGTATGACTGAGGCTGCGTTCCAGCTTGAGCGCTTCGACCAGACGCTCGAACGGCAAGTCCTGATGCGCCTGGGCACTCAATGCAGTTTCCTTGATGCCCTGCAGCAAATCGCTGACCCGAGTCTGGCCGTCCAGCTGGCAACGCAGGACCTGGGTGTTGACGAAAAAGCCGATCAACCCCTCGATTTCGCTGCGATTGCGGTTGGCAATCGGCACGCCGACGCGAATATCGCGCTGGCCGCTGTAGCGATGCAGCAGCACATTGAACGAGCCGAGCAACAGCATGAACAAGGTGACGTTGTGCTGCTGGGCCAGGCTGCGCAGCTGTTCCACCAGTTGCCCGTCCACAGCAAACTCGTGACGCACGCCACGATAGCTGGCAACCGCAGGCCGGGAGTGATCGGTGGGCAATTCCAGCAGCGGGTGTTCGTCCCCCAGCTGCGCCTGCCAATATTCCAGCTGCCGCGCCTGCTCGCCGGCTTCCAGCCAGCGCCGCTGCCACAAGGCGTAGTCGCTGTACTGGATCGGCAAGTCGGCCATCTGCGGCGCGCGGCCTTGCTGATGGGCGTCGTAGAAACGGGTGAACTCGTCGATCAACACGTTCATCGACCAGCCGTCGGAGACGATGTGGTGCAGGGTCAACAGCAGCACGTGTTCCTGAGCGCCGAGTTTGAGCAGCTTGACCCGCAGCAACGGCCCGCGAGCCAGATCAAAAGGTTGAGTCGCCTGCTGCTGCGCCTGTTCCAGCACCCTGGCTTCGCGCTCGACGGCGGGCAATTCGCTGAAGTCCTCACTCTCGATAACCAGCGCGGCCACGCACGGCACCTGGCGCAGGCTGTCATCGGCCTGGCGCTCAAACACCGTGCGCAGGGTTTCGTGCCGCTGAATCAGACTGGCGAACGCTTGCTCGCAGGCTGTTTCGTCCAGCTGGCCGCTCAGCCGCACCGCGCCCGGCAAGTTATACGCCGCGCCCTGTGGGTCCAGTTGCCAGAGAAACCACATGCGCTGCTGGGCGTAAGACAATGCATCGCGGTCTTCAGCCGCCACGCCCTGCGGGATCGGAAACACCGAAAAATCGATCCCTTCGCGGCGCAAACCATCGAGAAACAGCTGGCGTTTCTGCAACGGCAACTCGATGAAGCGGCGGGCGAGTTTCAGGGAATCTTGTGCATTCATCAGCAGGCATCCGTCCAAAGAAGAGTGGGAGCCACGGGCTCGACCAGTCCTCAGAAAACGGATGGCATGGGGCAAAAATTAGCTGATTGGGGCCTGTAGACACTGTCTTGATCCTCAACACACAACTCGTAGATCCCGTAGGACCGGCTTTAGCCGGGAGCAAGCAGGTACATTCACAACAGTTGCGTCGTCAGACCTACCGCCCTCCCGGCTAAAGCCGGTCCTACGAATCTGAACTGCATCACCCATAAATTCCCCGGCCGCTCATCCGTTCCCCCTTCAAGCCCAAACCAACAAGAGTGAGCGCCGTGGATCTGCAGCCCGTCCTGTCAAAGTTGTTCGTCAATGCCGGTTCGGTCGGTATCGAAGGCGTCTTTCAGTTCATCTTCGGCGCTGAGCTGGCGATCTGGTCCGATGTGCAGGCGCGCACCGTGACCGAAACCGGCCGCCACGCGCGGCCGGACGTGACCATCGAAGTCAGCAAGACTGACTTTCTGGGCATCATGAGTGGCGTTGCCAATGTCGAAGAACTGTTTGCCAGCGGCCGCTTGAAAATCGGCGGCAATATGGGGTTGGCGACGATGCTGCCGCAAATCATCGACAGCGCCCGACGCGGCACTGCCAGGCAGGAAAAAGTCGACATCAACCAGCGTTACCCGACGCCGCCGCGTTTCAGCGAGCGCGTCTCGGCGAGCCTGCCAACCCAGGTCAGCGTCGAAAGAAGGCCGCGCAGCGCAGTGACGGTCAGCGAATTCAGGAACCATTACCTGCTTGAAGGCATTCCACTGATCATCAGCGACGCCCTGCAAGACTGGCCGCTGTTCAACATGAGCCGCGAACAATCCCTGAGCCATTTCGCCGAACTGCAAGGCATCACCCGTCACGGCGACTACGTGAAGAAGACCTTCTCCACCGACCGCGACTTCCGCGCCACCTCCATGGCCGACTTCATCGCCTCGCTGGAAAAACCCGCCAGCAAAGGCGTCGATGGGCAACCGCCGGCGTACATGGGCAACAACATCCTGCCCGCGCAATTACTGGCGCAGATCAAATACCCGCCCTACTTCGAGCAATCCCTGTACATCGCCCCGCGCATCTGGATCGGTCCCAAAGGCACGCTGACCCCGCTGCACCGGGACGACACCGACAACCTGTTCGCCCAGGTCTGGGGCCAGAAATCCTTCATCCTCGCCGCGCCCCATCACCGCGAAGCGCTGGGCACCTGGTCGACCTCCCCCAAAGGCGGCCTGGACGGCTGCGACTTCAACCCCGACGCCCCCGACTACCAACGCTTCCCCACCGCCCGCGACGTCACCTTCCTGCGCATCACCCTGCAAGCCGGCGATCTGCTGTTCCTGCCCGAAGGCTGGTTCCATCAGGTGGAATCGATCACCACGTCGCTGTCGGTGAACTTCTGGGTGAATTCGGGGCGGGGTTGGTAAGCACGGGGGGTTCTGAAGAAAATTGCCCCCCATCTAATGCAACCCGTTGGAGAGGTCGGCAGATTGGCGGATGAAGGAGGTGCGCTCAATACACGAAATGGGTTTTGGGAAATGCCCTACGACATGTGTCGCCATGCCCTGCACTGGCGCAGTCTCGCCCAAAAAAATGCACGCCAGCAGCACTACCCGAAAATTGGTTCACCCATCAGCGAACCAATCCCCCTCCTCCACCACTGAACCCACTCCCCGAACCATTAGCCATTGGCCCGCGCACCGCGACAACGGGTCAGAAAGCAGCGATTTCAATTCGAAGCCCTGCGAACCAATTTCCATTGGCATCGCTCTTGCACCCACCCCATAAGCCTTGGTTGCAGCGTTATCGCGATCCAGGGCTTCTTTTTCGGCTTGGCGTGAGTGACCACGATGCAAAGGTTCGTCCCTGACACAACCATCGATAACGCTTCGAAGCTGGCGCTGGATGCCTTGCGGCAGATGGTGGCGCAGCATGCGGCGTTTCCTCAGCGGGCGTTGCCGACCGAGCGGGATCTGGCGACGGATTTCGGCGTCAGCCGCCGGGCAATCCGCCGCGCCTTGTCGGTGCTGGAAGCCGAAGGGCAGATCTGGCGGCGTCAGGGCAAGGGCACGTTTGTCGGGCCGACGCCGCCCAGCGCGGCGTTGAGTTTTGCGCGGTTGTCCGGGCGGACCAATTTCAGTGAGGTCATGGAAGCGCGGCTGCATCTGGAGCCCGCGCTGGCGTCGCTGGCGGCGGTACGCGCCAATGGCGAGCAGATGGCGATTCTGCGGCGCCTGGCCGAACGCACCACGCGTCAGCAGGACGCCGCTGAAATCGATGCCGAAGGCCTGGAGTTGTGGGACAGCGCGCTGCATCGGGGAATTGCCGAAGCAGCGGGCAACCGGCTGATGCTGGACATCTTCGAGATGCTCGACGCGATTCGCCTGGATCCCACATGGCGCGATTTGCGGCAGCGGGCGCGCAATGCCGATCGCCTGAACACTTACAGCCACGATCACGATGACATCGTCAGCGCCATAGAAAGCCGCGATCCGATCAAGGCCGCCACCGCCATGCGTGGACATCTGCGGGCGCTGCAACAAGCGCTCGACACCGTTATCAATCAAGACCTGGAGGCGAGTCTATGACTGCGACCGGCCACGATTCCAGCCATCCGGTACTCAGTGTCAGCGACTTGACCGTGCGCTTTGCCGGCGCGCCCGCCAACGTCGTCGACGGCGTTTCATTCAAGGTGCAGCGGGGCAAGACGCTGGCGATTGTCGGTGAGTCCGGCTGCGGCAAGAGCGTGACGTCCATGGCGTTGATGGGCTTGCTGCCAGACAGCGCAATGGTAGGCGCCAGCGTTTCCAGCCTGCTCGACGAAACGCTGCTGGGCATGCCTGAAGAACGTCTGCTCGACGTGCGCGGCAATCGCATGGCGATGATTTTTCAGGAACCCATGACCTCGCTGAATCCGGTGTTCACCATTGGCGAGCAGATCGCCGAAAGCGTGATCCGTCATCAAGGCATGTCAGCCAGGGATGCGCGGCAACGGGCACTGGAGATGCTGGAAAAAGTCCGCGTTCCCGATGCCGCGCAACGTCTGGATGCATATCCCCACGAGTTGTCCGGCGGCATGCGGCAGCGGGCGATGATCGCCATGGCCCTGGCCAACGATCCGGCGCTGATTATTGCCGACGAACCTACCACCGCGCTGGATGTAACCATTCAGGCGCAGATTCTTGCGCTGGTTGCCAATCTGCAAAGGGAAACCGGCACCGCGATGATCCTCATCACTCACGACCTGGGCGTGGTCGCGGAGGTCGCCGATGACGTCATGGTCATGTACGCCGGGCGCGTGGTGGAAAGCGGCTCGGTGAAGACCTTGTTCGACGATCCGCAGCACCCTTACACCATCGGTTTGATGGGCTCGATGCCTTCCATAGGCCCACGGGAAGGTCGTCTCGCGACGATCAATGGCCGCGTGCCGACGCCTGCGGAAATGCCCGGCGGTTGCCGTTTTGCCGGACGTTGCCCGTTCGTGATTCAGGCCTGTCGCGAGGCGCGCCCGCCGCTGCTTGAGCTTTCCCCCGGACATTTCGCCGCGTGCATCCGCGCGCCCCTGGAACAGCATGTGGGAGCCAGCGCGTGAGCCCTTCTGAACGCGAAATCGTCGAACGTATCACTCTTGAACGCACAGCGCAAAAACCCATCCTTGAAGGCGTCGGCCTGAGCAAGCATTTCGGCGTCGAAAGCGGCCTGTTCCAGCGCAAGAAGCCGCCGGTGCAGGCGGTCAACAATGTGTCGCTGTCAGTGCGCAAAGGCGAAACTCTGGCGCTGGTGGGCGAGTCCGGTTCGGGCAAATCGACCCTCGGCCGACTGCTGCTCAACCTCCTGAAACCGACTGCGGGCGACGTGATTTACGAAGGCCGCAACCTGGTCAATCTGCCAGCGGAAAAGCTGCGTCAGGTGCGCCGCGATCTGCAGATCATCTTCCAGGACCCGTTCGCCTCGCTGAACCCGCGCATGACCGTGGAATCGATCATCGGTGAACCCATCTGGCTGCACAGCGAAGCCAGCCGCAGCGACCGGCAGGCCAAAGTCGCCGAGCTGCTGCGCACGGTAGGCCTCGCCCCGGAACACGGCGGCCGCCATCCCCATGAATTTTCCGGCGGGCAGCGCCAGCGTATTGGTATTGCTCGCGCTCTGGCGTCGGAGCCGCGTTTGATTCTCGGCGATGAACCGGTGTCGGCGCTGGACGTTTCCGTGCAGGCGCAAGTGGTCAACCTGCTGGAAGACCTCAAGCATCAGTTTGGTCTGACGCTGGTGATCGTTGCTCACGGTCTGGCAGTGATTCGCCATATGAGCGACCGCGTTGCCGTGATGTACCTGGGGGAAATCGTCGAGCTGGCGCCGGTCAACGCGCTGTTCGAAACCCCGCTGCATCCCTATACCCAGGCGCTGATGGCGGCTGTGCCGGTCAGTCATCCGGACTTGCGTCACCCGCGCCCGGTGCTCGGCGGCGACATGCCGAGCCCCAGCCGCCCGCCTTCGGGCTGCCGTTTCCATACCCGCTGCCCCCATGCCCGCGCCCTGTGCAAAGAGGTTGCGCCGGTCATGGAAAGTGTCGCAGCCGAACGTCAGGTTGCGTGCCACTTCTGGCGCGAAATCGCCAACGCGGGTGCCGGCACGCTGATCCTTCCTACCCCCAGCGCGGCCTACAGCCAGCGCTTGAGCCTGTTCAAGACTCATCAATCCCTATCAACGGAGAGCCAGCCATGAAAATCGCACGCGTTATGACCGGAACGTTGTTACTGCTGGCCGCCAACGCCGCCTTTGCCGAATCGACCTTGCGCATCGGCATCCAGGACGACCCGGACGTGCTCGACCCGCATCGCTCGCGCACCTATTCCGGTCGCCTGGTCTACACCGCGCTGTGCGACAAGCTGGTGGACGTCAACCCGGACCTGACCTATGCGCCGCAACTGGCCACGGCCTGGAACTGGAGCGAGGACGGCAAGACCCTGACCATGACCCTGCGCGACGGCGTGACCTATCACGATGGCGAAGTGTTCGACGCGGCGTCGGTGAAGTTCAACCTGGACCGCGCGCGCACCTTGCCCGATTCGTTGCGCAAAAGTGAGCTGGCCTCGGTGGACAGCGTGGAAGTAATCGACGCGAAAACCGTGGCGATCAAGCTCAAGCAACCCGACGCCACGCTGGTTTCGCAGCTGTCGGACCGTGCCGGGATGATGCTCGCGCCCAAGGCCGCACAGGGTGAATTCGGCATGAAGCCGGTCTGTTCCGGGCCGTACAAATTCGTCCAGCGCGTGCAGCAGGATCGCATCGTGCTGGAGCGTTTCGACAATTACTGGAACAAGCAGGCTTACCACTTCGACAAGGTGATTTTCCTGCCGATTCCGGACACCTCGGTGCGCCTGGCCAACCTGCGTTCGGGTGATCTGGACATCATCGAGCGTGTGGCGCCCACCGACGTGAAAACCGTCAAGTCGGACAGCAAGCTGGCGATCTACAACACCCCGGGGCTGGGCTACATGCAGCTGATGTTCAACGTTGCCAATGGCGAAAAAGCCAACACGCCGATGGGCAAGGACAAACGCGTGCGTGAGGCGTTCGTGCTGTCCATCGACCGCGACGCGATCAATCAGGTGGTGTTCGAAGGCTTGTATGCGCCGAGTGCCCAGCCGTTCCCGAAAAACAGCCCGTACTACGACAAGGATCTGCCGATCCCGGCGCGCGATGTCGCGAAAAGCAAGGCGTTGCTGACTGAGGCCGGGGTCAAGCTGCCATTGGCGGTGGACCTGAAAGTCGCCAATAACCCAATCGCGCAACAGGTCGGACAGATCATCCAGGCCATGGCCGAAGAAGCGGGTTTCAAGGTCAATCTGGTCGCCACTGAATACGCCACGCTGCTCAGCGAGCAACAGGGCGGCAACTTCCAGATTGGCATGAGCGCCTGGTCCGGCCGACCTGATCCGGATGGCGACATCCATCAGTTCGTCACCTGTAAAGGCGGCCAGAACGATGGCAAATACTGCAATCCCAAGCTCGATGAGCTGCTGAACAAGGCGCGCACCGTCAACGACGTGGCTCAGCGTCAGGCGCTGTACAACGAAGCACTGCGTTTGCTGGCTGACGAAGTGCCGACCGCGTATCTGTATTTTGATCCGCGCATCATTGCCATGCGCAACACCGTGACCGGTTTCGTGCCGAATCCGGATGGCTTGATTCGTCTGACCAATGTCGCGTTCAAGCCGTGATTGACGCGCACACCAGCGAGGGTTCGGCATGCTGATGTTCATCCTGCGACGCCTGCTCAGTGCGATTCCGACGCTGATTCTGGTTTCGCTGTTCGTTTTCACCCTGCAGAAGCTGCTGCCGGGCGACCCGGTGCTGGCCATGGCCGGGGAAGAACGCGATCCGGCGGTGATGGAATACCTGCGGGACAAATACCGCCTCAACGACCCGTTGCCGCTGCAATACCTGCACTGGGTCGGCAATGTCCTGACCGGGGATTTCGGTACTTCGCTGCGCACCGAGCAACCCGTCACCACGTTGCTGGCGTCCAAGTTGCCGGTAACGCTGGAGCTGGCGGTGTTCGCCTTGCTGATCGCGCTGCTGATCGGCATTCCCACCGGGATCATTTCCGCCGTGCGCAAAGGCACGGCGGTGGATTACGGGGCCAACGTCATCGCGCTTTCGGGGATCTCGATTCCGCACTTCTGGCTGGGGATTCTGTTGATCATGATCTTCGCCGTGAAGCTGCAATGGCTGCCCGCGTCGGGCTTCGTGCCCATTGGCGAGGACTTCGGGCAGAACCTGAAAACCCTGATCCTGCCGGCCTTTGTGCTCGGTGCCGGCTTGTCGGGGATTCTCATGCGCCACACCCGCAGCGCCATGCTCGAAGTGTTGCGCACCGACTATGTGCGTACGGCCCGGGCCAAGGGTTTGTTTCCGCGCACAGTGATCCTCAAGCATGCGTTGCGTAACGCCTTGATGCCCATCGTCACGCTGACCACCTTGCTGTTCGGCGAATTGCTCGGCGGCGCAGTGCTGACCGAACAGGTGTTCAGCATTCCCGGCTTCGGCAAGATGATCGTCGACGCGGTGTTCAACCGCGATTACGCCGTGGTGCAAGGTGTGGTGCTCTGCGTGGCGATTGGTTTTCTGTTGCTGAACCTGCTTGCCGACGTGCTCTATCGCATGATCAACCCGCGTCTGAGGACAGCGTCATGACCGCCATCGCCAGCGTTACTCTCACTGCGCTTGCGCCCCGCGCGCGCTCGCCTTTCGTCAAAAAGTTCCTCGCCAACAAAGGCGCGGTGCTCGGTGCGGCGGTGCTGCTGTTGTTTATCCTCGCGGCTGCGTTTGCGCCGTGGATCGCGCCACACGATCCGCTCAAAGCCAACTTCCTCGCCGTACGCAAAGCGCCGTCGCTGATCTACTGGCTGGGCACCGATGAGCTGGGCCGCGATCTGTTTTCCCGTCTGCTCTGGGGCGCACGCAGCTCGTTGCTGGCGGGTGGCGTTTCAGTGGCGATTGCCATGCTGATCGGCGTGCCGCTGGGTTTGCTCGGCGGTTACTTCGGCGGCAAGCTCGACGCGATCATCTCGCGGATCATGGAAGCACTGCTGTCCTGTCCGTTTCTGGTGTTGGCCATTGCGCTGGGGGCTTTTCTTGGCCCGAGCCTGACCAACGCAATGATCGCCATTGGCTTGTCGGCAATGCCGATCTTTGCCCGCCTGACCCGTGGTCAGGTGCTGTCGATCAAGCACGAGGATTATCTCGAAGGCGCCCGAGCGATTGGCCTGCCAGATCGCTGGATCATCCTGCGTTACGTGTTGCCCAACGTGACATCGCCGCTGGTGGTGCAAGCCACATTGACCATCGCTTCAGCGATCCTTGCCGAAGCCAGCCTGTCGTTTCTCGGCCTGGGCCAGCAACCGCCCTCGCCTTCCTGGGGCTCAATGCTCAACACCGCGAAAAATTTCATGGAGCAAGCGCCGTGGATGTCGATTGCGCCGGGCGTGGCGATCTACATCACGGTCTTGTGCTTCAACCTGCTGGGTGACGGCCTGCGCGATGCGCTGGACCCCAAGGGCTAATCATTCTTTCTGCCATTTCTGCCAAGAGAAGACGCTAATGTTCGATGATCTGGATTACAGCCAACCTTACGCCTCGGCCCGCTCGCCGGTCATGGGCAACAACATGGTCGCTTGCTCCCAGCCGCTAGCCGCACAGGCCGGGCTGGACATGCTGCGCCGTGGCGGCAACGCGGTTGACGCAGCAATTGCTGCGGCCATGGTGCTGACCGTGGTCGAACCCACCGGTTGCGGGATCGGCAGCGATGCGTTCGCCATCGTCTGGGACGGCCACAAATTGCAAGGTTTGAACGCTTCCGGCCGTGCGCCACAAGCCTGGACGCCTGAGCACTTCGAAGGCCAGAGCGAAATGCCGCAACGCGGCTGGGGCGCGGTTACCGTGCCTGGCGCAGTGTCCGCCTGGGTTGAACTGTCCAAGCGCTACGGCAAGCTGCCCTTCGCCACCCTGGCGGAACCGGCCATCGGTTATGCCCGCGACGGTTATCAAGTCACGCCGATCATTGCCGAGTTGTGGAAACGCGGCTCGCAGCTGCTCAAGTCGCAGCCCGGTTTCGCCGAATGCTTCATGCCCAATGGCAAAGCGCCGCTGGCTGGCGAGAAAATCCAGCTCAAGGATCACGCCCGCACCCTGGAACTGATTGCCCAGACCAAAGGCGAAGCGTTTTATCGCGGCGAGCTGGCCGAAGCGATCATCGCCCATGCCAACGCCAACGGCAGCGTCATGAGCCTCGACGATCTGGCGACCCACACCGTGGACTGGATCGAAACCTTGTCGGTGCCGTATGCCGGGGCGGTGGTTCACGAACTGCCACCCAACGGCCAGGGCATCGCCACGCTGGCCGGCCTGACCATGCTCGAAGCGCTGGGGGTCGGCGAACATCCGGTGGACAGCCTGGCCACCGTGCATCCGGTGCTGGAAGCCATGAAGCTGGCGCTGGCCGACCTCGACGAACACGTCGCCGACAGCGAGCACATGCGCGTTGCCTCGGAGCATTTGCTGGACACCGCCTACCTGATGGAACGCGCTGGCCTGGTCACCGATCAAGCGGCCAACCCTGGCCACGGCTCGCCGAAAGCGGGCGGCACGGTGTATCTGTCTGCTGCCGATGAGAGCGGCATGATGGTCTCGTTCATCCAGTCCAACTACATGGGTTTCGGCTCTGGCGTGGTCGTGCCGGGCACCGGTATCAGCCTGCAAAACCGTGGTGCCGGCTTCTCGCTGGACCCGCAACACGTCAACGTCGTCGCGCCGCGCAAACGTCCGTTCCACACCATCATTCCCGGTTTCGTGATGAACACCGACGGCACGCCATTGATGTCCTTCGGCCTGATGGGCGGCCCGATGCAGGCGCAAGGTCATCTGCAAATGATGATGCGTATTTTGCGTTACAAGCAGAACCCGCAAGCCGCAGCCGACGCGCCGCGCTGGAGAATCGAGTCGGGTTTGAAAGTCGCCGTGGAGCGCGCATTCGACCCGCAGGTCGTCGAAGCGCTGCGCGCCAAAGGTCACGACATTGACGTTGAAGAGCCAAGCGGCGTATTCGCCTTCGGCGGCGCGCAGATCATCCAGCGCACCGCCCATGGTTATGTCGGTGGGACCGATCCGAGGAAGGATGGGTTGGTAGCCGCTTATTGATTGATCTTGATCCTGCGTGTGCAGATGACACTGCGCACGTAGGACAAGGCGTTTTCAACTATCGGAAGAAGGACAATAAAACATCAACTAAATATTGGTCCTACACAACCAAGTAAAATCAATACTTGGACACAACTTAGCGACTAACTCATCTGGAGCAGATATAAAGAAATCGATAGCATCCGCGCCCCAATATTCTTCGTGATAACTAACAATGATTCGTCCAAAAAATCTGGCACTGGCATATTCCGCCGCGGCGTTACTGTTACCGGTCACAGCCCAAGGGCAGCCAGATATAAACTGCGTCAAGACAGATCAGGTTCAGATAGCCGCATTATTCGATGACTGGAACACCGCTCTGAAATCTGGCAATGCCACGACGGTTGCAGCCCGTTACAGCAGCGATGCAGTGTTGCTGCCAACACTCTCCGACCGAGTGCGCACGAACGATGAGGGCCGCATCGCATACTTCAACGACTTTCTGAAGAAGAAGCCTGAAGGAAGCATCGACAGCCGCACCCTCTACATTGGATGCAACATGGCTATTGATACAGGCCTTTACACTTTCCAGTTCGAAAACCATCCCGCCGCAAAAGCCCGCTATACCTTTACCTACGCATTCCTTGACGACAAATGGCTAATTACCAGTCATCACTCATCGTTAGTGCCGCACGTTGTGAGTCATTGATAGCCGCAATGCAACTCGTTGAAGCGCGCGGGCGGCGTTCCGTCTTGCCCGCGAATCGACCGTAGGAGCGACCGTAGGAGCGACTTTAGTCGCGAGGGCGTCAATTACCCTCCCGGCTAAAGCCAGTCCTACGTCAACGAGTACGCCAGTGCCGATATCGACACCAGCCCGACGATCACCACAAACACATTGGAAGCCTTGCCGGCGTACTGACGCATGGCCGGGACTTTGTGGATGGCGTACATCGGCATCAGGAACAGTAACGCGGTGATGATCGGGCCACCCAGGGTTTCGATCATGCCCAGAATGCTTGGGTTGAGCGTGGCAACCGCCCAGCACACCACCAGCATCAGCGCAGCGGTCATGCGATCCAGCAGCAAGGGCGCGGGACGATAACCGGTTTTCGCCACCAGGCCTTTCAAGCCCTCGCTGGCTCCGATGTAGTGGCCCAGAAACGACTTGGCAATGGCCACGAACGCAATCAACGGCGCCATGAACGCAATGGTCGGATTGCTGAAATGGTTGGCCAGATACGACAGGATCGACAGGTTCTGCGCCTTGGCTTCTGCCAGCTGTACCGGCGACAAGGTCAGTACGCAACTGAAAACAAAGAACAGCACCAGCACCACCATCAAGCCATGGGCGCGGGCGAGGATTTGCGAACTGCGACCTTCAGCCTGAGTTCCGTAACGACGCTTCTGATCCACAGCAAACGCCGAGATGATCGGCGTGTGGTTGAAGGAGAACACCATCACCGGAATCGCCAGCCAGAAGGTGTGCAGGAACGCCGAGGGCTCCGGCAGCGTGGTCGCGGTTTCGAGGATGCCGCCGGTCCAGTGCGGGATCAGGAACACCGAAAGAAACAGCAACGCGACGATGAACGGGTAAACCATCAGGCTCATGGCCTTGACGATCACCCGTTCGCCGCAACGCACCACCGCCAGCAGGCCGAGGATCAAGACAAACGCCAAAATCGCCCGGGGTGGCGGTTGAATGTGCAACTGATGCTCGAGAAAGCTGCCCACGGTGTTGGTCAGCGCGACGCTGTAGATCAGCAGGATCGGAAACACCGCGAAGAAATACAGCAGCGTGATCAAGGCCCCGGCGCTCTTGCCGAAATGTTGCTCGACCACTTCGGTGATGTCCGCGCCTTCGCGTCCGGACAGCACGAAACGGGTCAGGCCACGGTGTGCAAAGAAGGTCATGGGGAACGCCAGCAGCGCAAGGATGATCAACGGCCAGAAGCCGCCGATACCTGCGTTGATCGGCAAAAACAGGGTGCCCGCGCCGATGGCGGTGCCGAACAAACCGAGCATCCAGGTGGTGTCGTGGCGGTTCCACGCAGCAATGCTGGCGGGGGCCGTGTCGAAACGTTGTTCGACGCTATTGGCCTGATCATTCATCCGGTCGAATCTCCGTTGCCGGTTAATACAACAAGGCGGGGACGCATCGGAAAACCTGGCAGTTCAACGCCCCCATCAAAAACAGGGGCGCAATTGTCCGGGATCGGGCTTGAAAATCAAAGGCTTGTCTGACGAGAAGGTGTTGATCCTCTGAATTGGAGCGCATTCCGTAGGACCGGCTTTAGCCGGGAGGTCGCGGGTACATTCGCAGCGGTTCCGTCGTCAGAACCGTCATCCTCCCGGCTGAAGCCGGTCCTATGGTCCCTGCCCCGCACCGCGCAGCGAAATTCAATTCACTTCAAACCCTCTTCAACGCCGCCGCCAGCGCTTTGGCAAAGCGCCGTGCGACTTCGTCGATCTGTTCGGCGCTGATGATCAGCGGCGGCAGGAAGCGCACGACTGCGCCATGCCGGCCGCCCAGTTCCAGGATCAGGCCGCGCTTGAGGCATTCATTCTGGATCAGTGGCGCCAAAGTGCTGTACGCAGGCGGATGGCCGAGGTTATCCAGCGCGCCATCGGGGTTCACCAGCTCGATGCCGAGCATCAAGCCACGCCCGCGAATGTCGCCCAGTTGCGGGAAGTCTCGCTGGAGAATGCGCAGGTGCTCGGTCAAACGCGCGCCCATGGCTGTCGCATGAGACGCAATATCGTGCTGTTTCAGGAAGCCCATCACCGCCGAGCCCGCCGCCATGGCCATTTGATTGCCACGGAAGGTTCCAGCGTGTGCGCCCGGCAGCCAGGTGTCGAGCCATTCGCGATACACCACCACCGCCAACGGCAGGCTGCCGCCAATGGCTTTGGACAGCACCACCACATCCGGCACGATGCCGGCATGCTCGAAGGCGAACATTTTGCCGGTGCGGGCAAAGCCGCTCTGGATCTCGTCCACGATCAACGCCACACCGGCCTGCTCGGTGATGCGCCGCAGACCCCGCAGCCAGTCCAGATCCGCCGGAATCACGCCGCCTTCGCCCTGCACCACCTCGACGATCACTGCTGCGGGCCGTTCGACACCCGCTTCGGGATCGTTGAGCAGGTTTTCCAGATAACTCAGATTGACCTGCACGCCCTGCTCGCCACCCAGGCCGAACGGGCAGCGATAGTCGTAAGGGAACGGCAGGAACTGCACGCCACTGTTGAGCAACGCGGCCATGGGTTTCTTCGGACCCAGGCTGCCCATCAGGCTCAACGCGCCCATGCTCATGCCGTGATAACCCCCCTGAAAAGACAGCACGGTGCTGCGTCCGGTGGCGGTACGCACCAGTTTCAACGCTGCTTCCACAGCATCCGTGCCGGTCGGCCCGCAAAACTGGATTTTCGCCTCCCGGCGCAGACCTTCTGGAAGTAAACCGAACAGGTCCTGAACGAATTGATCTTTTACCGGCGTGGTCAGGTCCAGCGTATGCAGCGGCAGGCCGTCATCCAGCACCTGACGAATGGCGGCGATCACCACCGGATGGTTATGCCCCAGCGCCAGGGTGCCAGCACCGGCCAGACAATCGATGAAGGTGCGCCCTTCAACGTCCTCGACATAAATCCCCTGGGCGCGCTTCAACGCCAGCGGAATACGCCGTGGATAACTGCGCGCGTTGGATTCCTGCTGCTTCTGGCGTTGCAGCAAAGGCGAGTCTTCGAAGTGATAAAGCACTTCGTCCGGCTCACTGACAAACCGGGCAGGCGAATTTTCGTTGCGACTGATGGCGACCGACATCCCTCAAACCCTCGATAGCAGGTAGTAGAAAAGGACATCTGCCACGCCGTCGAGCGCTTGCAGATTTCCTGTTAGGGAAACGCACCAGCGCGGCGAGGATTTACAAAATCAGTGTCACATCCAGCCCAGCCACTTCCAGTAGGTGGCAGCGAACAGCAGCATCAGCAGGTAACCGATGATCGTCACCGGCAGGCCGACACGGGCGAACTGCCGGGCGGTGAAGGTTTCCGTGCCCAGGCAGACCATGTTCTGCGGCGCGTTGATCGGCAGAATGAACCCGTAGCTGACCACAAAACCCAGCAACATGGTCATGCCCAGCCGGTTGAAATCACCGGGCAGGGTTTGCAACACCGCGATCAGGATCGGCAGCATCGCCGAGGTCAACGCCGTGGCGCTGGCGAAACCCAGGTGAATCAGGATCAGGAACGCCCCGAGAATGGCGAAAACTCCCAGCGGGCCGACTTTGTCCAGACCGGTGTTCGCCACCACTTGCACGCCCAGCCACTGACCGGCATGGGTCGTAAGCAATGCAGTGCCCAGACTGATGCCCACGCCGAAAACAATCACCGTGCCCCACGGAATGCGCGATTGCACATCCTTCCAGGTCATCACGCCCCAACGCGGCAGCAACAGCAGGACCAACCCGGCGTAGGTCGTGGAGGTGGTGTCGAAACTGTGCAACTTGCCTTCAGTGGCCCACAACAACAGCAAGCCGATGGACACCGCCATCAGGCGTTTCTGCGCACTGGTCATGGGGCCGATTTCGGCCAGGGATTGCGCGACGGCTTCCTTGCCGCCGGGGATGCTGTCGCTTTCCGGCGGCAGTAATTTCAGGACCAGCAGAATCAACACGCCGGACATGATGATCGCCCAGGGTGCACCGGCGATCAGCCAGTCCAGCCAGGACACTCGTGCACCGAGCATTTTCTCCATGAAGCCGGCCGTCAGCAGGTTTTGCGCGGCGGCGGTCTGAATGCCGACGTTCCAGATGCTGGTGCCTTGGGCGACGATGATCATGATCGCGGCGGCGATGTTCGAGCGTTTGTCGACCCCGAACGCGGCAATGACGCCCATCATGATCGGCACCACGCAGGCACTGCGCGCGGTAGCACTGGGCACCACCAGACTCAGCAAAATCGTCACCACAATGGCGCCGAGCATGATGCGCCGGGTGCTGGTGCCGACCCGCGCCAGAGTCACGAGGGCGATTCTTCGATCCAGTCCGGTATGAGTCATGGCGGCGGCGATGAACAGCGCCCCGGCGACCAGTGCCAGTGCCGGATTGGAGAAGCCGGTCAGGGCCATGCTGATCGCTGCGGATGAACCATAGATCACAGCCGGGTCCGGCAAGGTCGGCGCGGTGCCGATCAGGAAGGCCATGAGCGAAGTGATCATGATCGCGCTGGCTTCGTAAGAAACCGCTTCGGTAATCCACACCACGACGGCAAAGGCCAGAATCGCCAGCATTCGGTGCCCGGCAACCGGCAGGTCCGCCGGCAGCGGCAGCAATAACACGCCGACCATCACCAGTACGGCGATGGCCAGTGCGATGGGCAACTTGAGCTTCGCGGGCGGTACTTCGGGCGTCGTCACAGTCGCATTCATGATTTTTTTTCCTGGGTCCATCGAAATCAGCACGCATGGCTTGCACATCCAGGACGCGCAGCCCGCTATCGCGCGCATCATGACGCAACGGTTGACGGCAACGCTTGAGATGGATCAACACAATGTTGAGGCTTGGCCCGGACTTATCCGTGAAGGTCGCGACTCAACGGCATACGCAGTTCGACCCGCAAGCCATCCGGCTGATTGGCGAAAGTCAGCAGGCAGCCGCAGCGCTGGACAATGGCCTGCACGATGGCCAGGCCCAGACCGGCACCTTCGCCGGTGCCCTGCCGCCAGAAGCGTTGGGTGACAAGGCTCAATTGTTCCTCGGCGATGCCGCTGCCGTGATCCCGCACCTCAAAGCATGCCAGGCTCGCTGAAGTGCTCAAGGTCAGCTCAACCCGGGTGTTTCGAGGTGCGTGGCGCAAGGCGTTTTCCAGCAGATTGCGCAAGGCGGCGATGGCCAGCACCGATGGCATGTCCAGCGCCGCTGAGGACAAATCGTCCGACAGGTGCAGATCAATGCGCGACACGTGGCCGTGACTGGCGTCGTGCATCGCCAGACGCGCGACTTCTTCGGCGCTGCATTGCACGCCATCTTCGAACGACAGACTGCCCTCGACTCGCGCCAGTAACAGCAATTGCTCAAGCGTGCTGTGCAGGCGATCCGCGCCCTCTTCCGCGTGGGCCAGCGAACGATCACGGGTTTCGCCCTGGGTCATGCGCGCCACTTGCAGGTGGGTCTTGATGGCGGTCAGCGGGCTGCGCAGCTCATGGGCGGCATCGCCGGTCAGACGCCGCTCGCGTTCCAGGGTCTGGGCAATGCGCTGGAACAGCTGGTTCTGGGTGTCCAGCAACGGCAGCAACTCATTGGGCATACCCGAGATATCCAGCGGCTCCAGCGAATCGGCACTGCGCCGTTTCAAGGCATCACGCATGCGATTGAGCGGCGCCAAACCTTGCCCGATGCCCAGCCAGAGCAGGCCCAGACTGCCGAACAAGGCCACCGCCACCGGCACCGAAGCCGCCAGTAAAACCGAATATTTCAGGGTGTCGCGCTCGTCCTGGCGGTCAGCCGTGGTAACGCGCAACTCGCCGTGCGTCAGGGTGAAACTGCGCCAGCGTTCGCCGTTGATAAGCTGGTCTTGAAAGCCGCTGGCATCGGCCGCCAGCGGTTCATCCGGGGTCGAGTGACTGCGTGCGAGCACTTCGCCGCGCAATGAACTGACCTGACACGCCAGCCCGCCGGGGATGCCCAACTGCTCGGCGCTCAAGGCTGCGCCGTCATTGCTGGCGGGGACTGGCAATTGCTCGAGGAGCCCGGAGACCATGCGCGCCGATGCCGCGAGACGTTGATCCAGTGAGTCCATCATTTGTGCACGCAGATCACACAACATCCAGGCCGCCGCGAGCATCCAGATCACCACGAATGCCGAGCCCAGCGTCAGGCTCAGGCGCAGACGCAGACTCATTGACGGTCCTCCAATGGCAGGTCTTTGCCGGCCACGCCGAGTCGATAACCCAGGCCGCGCACGGTCTCGACGATGTGGCCGCCCAGCTTGCGCCGCAGATGATGGATGTGCACGCTCAGCGCGTTGCTTTCCACTTCATCGCCGAAGCCGTAAATGCAATCCTTGAGTTGCTCGCTGGACAGTACACGACCCCGGGCATGCATTAGCGCATGCAACAGCGCCTGCTCACGGCGGGACAAATCCACCGGTTGACCGGATAGAAATACCTCGCGACTGCTGGGGTCGTAGCTCAGGCAACCATGCTCGATCAGGTTGACGCTGCGTCCGGCCACGCGCCGCACCAACGTGTGCAGGCGGGCGCTGAGTTCACGCAGATCAAAGGGTTTGAGCAGGTAATCATCGGCACCGGCCTGCAAACCATCGACCCGGTCGCTGACCGTATCCCGCGCGGTAAGAATCAACACCGGCAGCGCCACGCCCTGCCCGCGCAGCTGCTTGAGGAGCTTGAGACCGTCTTCGTCGGGCAGGCCCAGATCAAGGATCAGCACATCGAATTGCGCCGCCGCCAGAATCGCCCGCGCCGCTGCCGCCGTGGCCACCCGATCCACGGTCAGGCCCTGGGCATTGAGGCCGGCGGCAATTCCGCTGGCGATCAGATCGTCGTCTTCACAGAGTAATACGTGCATGCTCGGGCTCGGGAAATGTACCAATGAAACAGGTCAGGATTAAGGCAGGATTATGCCTTCGAGGACAAGATGGGATCGCCACCCCGGTCGCGCAGATCAAAAAATGCAATCTCGTTGGAGCGAGGCTTGCCCGCGAAACAGACGCCTCGGTGGGCCAGATACGCCGCGTCATCGTTCTTCGGTGCCTTGTGTTGAATCGGGTGGCACCAACAGCATTTGCGGTGTGGCTTATTGAGGTTTCGCCCTGACGGTCGAGTCCTTTTGTTCCGGCAAAAGGACGAAACCATCTGCGCTGACGTCCGGCCCGACTTCGTCGGGTTCCTTCGCTCCGGTGTCGTGGCGTGGGTACGGCCTTAACCATCACTTAATCCCCCTCCTCCACCCTTGGCCGGTCTGTAAATCCCAAGGCTCTTGTATGCGTATTTTTTTGCTGCTGATTCTTTTGCTGTTGCCCGCGCTCGCTCAGGCGTTGTCCGGCAATGATCCCTTCAAGCGACAAGCCGAATTCCTCCCGGTTGACCAGGCGTTCACCCTGACCAGCGACCGCCTGGAGTCCGGGGAAACCCGTCTGCACTGGCGCATCGCAGAGGGTTATTACCTGTATAAGCAGCGCGTCGGTTTTGCCGGGCTGAGCGCCGAAAATCAGCCGGTGCTGCCCGAAGGCGAAGCCCACAGTGACGAGTTTTTCGGCGAACAGCAGGTGTACCGCAACAGTCTTGAAGTGTTGATCCCGGCCGCCGCCAACGGCACCGTGAGACTTGGCTGGCAAGGTTGTGCCGATGCGGGTTTGTGTTATCCGCCGCAAAGCCGCTTGCTGGAGATCGGCGACACCCGTGTCGAACAAAACATGCAGCAAGCCCAAGCCGAAGACCAGACACTGGCCAGCTCCCTCGCGCAACGCTCGCTGGGCTGGAGCCTGCTGATCTTCTTTGGCCTGGGCCTGCTGCTGGCCTTCGCCCCCTGCTCGCTGCCGATGTTGCCGATTCTGGCGGGCGTGGTGGTGGGTGGCGGCGCCAGTCCCCGGCGCGGTCTGGCATTGGCAGGTAGTTATGTGCTGAGCATGGCACTGGTCTACGCGGGACTCGGCGTGGTTGCGGCATTGCTCGGCGGCAATCTGCAGGCGCTGCTGCAACAGCCGTGGTTGCTCGGCAGCTTCGCTGCGCTGTTCGTCTTGCTGGCATTGCCGATGTTCGGGTTTTTCGAACTGCAACTGCCCGCCGCGTTGCGTGATCGACTGGAAAACGCCAGTCGGCGCACACGCGGCGGCAGCCTGCTCGGCGCCGGTGTGCTGGGAGCGTTGTCCGGGTTGATGGTCGGCCCGTGCATGACCGCACCGCTGGCCGGCGCGCTGCTCTACATCGCACAAAGCGGCAATGCGCTGCACGGCGGCCTGGTGCTGTTCGTCATGGGATTGGGAATCGGTTTGCCATTGATGCTGTTGGTCACCGTCGGCAATCGTTTCCTGCCCAAGCCTGGAGCGTGGATGGATGTGCTCAAAGGCGTGTTCGGTTTCATGTTCCTCGGCACCGCATTGCTGATGGCGCGGCCTCTGCTGGATGAGTCGTTGTGGGTCGCCGGTTGGGGCGCGCTGCTGTTGATCGCCGCATGCAGTGCGCTGGCGTTGACCCAGCGAATGAAAAGCACCACCCGGTTCTTCGCCCCCGCTGGTCTGATCCTCGGCCTGTGGTCCGTGTTGCTGCTGGTGGGCGCCGCTGGTGGCGCGGACGACCCTTGGCAGCCGCTGAAGGTTTACAGTGCCAACCGTGTCGAACAACGCGCCACGACAGATGAAGCGTTTGTCACGCTAAGCGATCCCCGGGCGCTGCAAACTGAACTCGAAGCCGCCAAAGCCAGCGGTCGCTGGGTGCTGATCGATTACTACGCCGACTGGTGCGTGTCCTGCAAAATCATGGAGAAACAGGTGTTCGCCAAACCCGAGGTGTTGAATGCGCTGCAAGGCGTGCATCTGCTGCGCCTGGATGTCACCGCTGACAGCCCGGCCAGCCGCGAGCTGCTGCAACGTTACAAAGTGCCGGGGCCACCGAGCCTGTTGTGGATCGGGCCAGACGGCAACGAACGACGCGACCGGCGGATCACCGGCCAGGTCGACGCCGGGACTTTCCTGCAACACTGGCAAGCCACTCGGGAGCGCAGTTGATGTTGAGTGTTTCTATCGGGCCGTTCGCCCTGGCCGTCGTGCACCTGCTGCTGATCGGCGCTTTGGCGCTGGCGACACTGGTGGGCTGGCTGACCTCGCGGCGGACCGGCGCCAACCCCGAATCGGCGTTGTTCGGTCTGTTCCTGCTGGGTTTGCTGGTCGCACGTGCGGGATTTGTCATCGAGTATTGGGCGCATTATCAGGCGCAGCCGTGGCAGGCGCTGGACATCCGCGACGGCGGCTTCCTGATCTGGCCGGGCGTGCTTGCAGTGATCCTCGGCGGCTTGCTGATGGCCTGGCGACGCCTGGATTTGCGCCGCCCGCTGGGGCTTGGCCTGGGCAGCGGGCTGTTGTTCTGGCTGCTGGCCAATCTGGGCCTGAACATCTATCAGCAAGGCGTGCGATTGCCGGAAATCACCTTGCGCAACGCTGCCGGGGAATCGGTGCAGCTGGACGACTATCAGGGTCGGCCTTTGGTGATTAACCTGTGGGCGACCTGGTGTCCGCCTTGCCGCCGGGAAATGCCCGTCCTGCAAGCCGCCCAGGCCGAGCGCGATGACGTGGTGTTCCTGTTCGTCAATCAAGCCGAATCGCCGCAAACCGTAGCAAGTTTCCTGAACACCCAAGGCTTGCGCCTGAGCAACGTGCTGTTCGACGGCAGCGGCCAACTGGCGCAAAGCGTCGGCTCCATGGCCCTGCCCACCACCGTTTTCTACAGCTCCGAAGGCCGCCTGATCGGCAGTCACCTGGGCGAGCTTTCCCAAGCCAGCCTGACCCGCTACCTCGACAGTTTTCCGAGTACGACCCAGCCTTCAAGGACCCTTGACCCATGATTTCGATCCGTTGCCTTTCACTGCTCAGCCTGAGCCTGCTGATCCTGCAAAGCCCGTTGTTACAGGCCGAAGAACTGCCTGCGCCGATTCGCGCACTGCAAGACAAAGGCGCGCGCATCATCGGCAGTTTCGATGCGCCGGACGGCTTGCGCGGCTATGCCGCTGAATACCAGAAACAGGCCATGGCGCTGTACCTGACCCGGGATGGCAAGCATGTGCTGGCGGGCAATCTCTATGACGAAAAAGGTGAAGACCTCAGCGAGGCACCGCTGCAAAAACTGGTCTACGAGCCGATGTCCAAAGAGGTCTGGAGCGGTCTGGAGAAAAGCACCTGGATCGCCGATGGCAACGCCGATGCACCCAACGTGGTGTATCTGTTCAGCGATGCCAATTGCCCGTACTGCAACATGTTCTGGGAACAGGCGCGGCCATGGGTCAAGGCTGGCAAGGTGCAACTGCGCCACATCATGGTCGGCATTATCCGTGAAGACAGCGCCGCCAAGGCCGCTGCTTTACTGGCCGACAACGATCCCCAAGCGGCACTGAACACGCATGAACAGGCGGGCAAAAGCAGCAAGTTGAAACCTTTGGGCACCACCCCTAAAGAGATTCAGACCCGTCTCGACGCCAATCTGCAATTGATGAACGACCTGGGCCTTTCCGCAACGCCGTCGATCTTCTACCTCGATGCGAAGGGCCAACTGCAACAGCAGCAAGGCTCACCGCAAACCGCGCAGCTGGAAAAGATTCTGGGCCCCAAACCTTAGCCATCACAATCCGGGCATGCCCCAAAACGGCACGCCCGGATCTGGCGTGTCGTTAATCCAGAGCCTCCAGCTGTGCCATCAAGTCGCTCAGGCGATCCACTTTCTCTTCGGTGATCACACTGGATTCCAGGCCGTCGATATAACCGGCCAATTCGGAAACCGTGCTGCATTCGAACATCGCCCGCAGCGGCACTGTGCGCTGCAAGGCGTTCTGCACCCGTGAGGCAATTTGCGTGGCGAGCAGCGAATGACCGCCCAGTTCGAAGAAGTTATCGTGGATGCCGACCTGCTCGACGTTCAGCACTTCGCCCCAGATATCGGCCAGGGTTTGCTCAAGGTCATTGCCTGGCGCGACGTAGGCTTGATTGTGCAGCTGGCCGATCTCCAACGCCGGCAGCGCCTTGCGATCCAGCTTGCCGTTGGCGTTGCGCGGCAACTGCTCAAGCAGCAGCCAGTGCAGCGGCACCATGTAATCCGGCAATACCGCACGCAAACGCGCCTTGATGATCTCCGGCAATTCGCCCGCCTGATCGGCAGTCGAGACGATGTAGCCCACCAGATACTTGCCGTTCGGCCCTTCCTGCACCGCGACCGCAGCGTCATGGATCTCCGGCTGTTCATGCAGTCGCGCTTCGATTTCCCCCAGCTCGATGCGGAAACCGCGAATCTTCACCTGATGGTCGATACGCCCGACGTATTCCAGCACGCCATCCGCCCGGCGTCGCGCCAGATCGCCGCTGCGGTACAGCCGCTCCCCAGCGGCGCCAAATGGATGCGGCACAAACACCTGAGCCGTGCGCAGCGGATCGCCCACGTAACCCCGGCCCACGCCTGTGCCAGCGATGCACAACTCGCCGATGGCACCCAAAGGCACCAACTCCAGCGCGTCATCCAGCAGGTACAAGCGGTTGTTATCGGTCGGCGTGCCAATCGGCAAATAGCTGCCCTCGGTCGCAGCTTGATCGACGCGGAAGAACGCCACGTCATCGGAACATTCTGCTGGCCCGTAAGCGTTGACCAGGCCGATCTGTGGATAACGTTGCAACCATTGATGGGCCAGTTCCGGCGCCATGGCTTCCCCGGTCGGCAGCATCCAGCGCAAGCGTTCCAGCGGCAGCCGCTCTGCCGCGAGCATGCCTTGAATCAGTGACGGCACGCTTTCCAGCACAGTGATGCCGCTGCCCTGCACATGTTCCAGCAACGCCTGGGGATCATGGGCAATGATGTTCGGCACGATATCCACCCGCGCGCCGAACAGCGGCGCGGCGAGGAATTGCCAGACCGAAATATCGAAACTTTGCGAGGCGGTCTGCGCGATCACGTCGAACTGATCCAGGTGCAGATACGGCACCTTGCTCAGTTGATTGTTGAGCATGCCGCGCTGCTCGACCATCACGCCTTTGGGCTGCCCGGTCGAGCCGGAGGTGAAGATCACGTAGGCGAGGTTATCCGGCCCGGAATAAATCCCCGGATTGAGCTCCGAATGCGCGCCCTGCTGCACCTCTTCCCAGACCAGCAAGCGCGGCTTGCCAGCGCAGGAGAAGCTTTCAAGCAAGCCCAGCGCCTGCTCGCGATAGGCGGCGGTGCAGACCAGCAGCGGCGTGCCGCTCTGTTCGATGATGCCGCTGAGGCGTTGATCCGGCAGGCCAGGGTCCAGCGGCAGATAACCCGCGCCAGCCTTGAAGCTGCCGAGGATCATGCCCAGCAGATCCAGACCGCGTTCGGCCAGCAAGGCGATGGGCTGATCGATTTGCACAGCGGCCTCGCGCAAGGCATGACCGAGGCGATTGGCGTGACGATTGAGATCCTGATAACTCCACTTGCGCTCCAGGCACGTGGCGACGATGCGTTGCGGATGCGCCGCGACCTGGGTTTCAAACAGCCGTGCATAGCCGTGTTCAAGGGGATAGTCATGCTCGCTGCGGTTGCAGTCCTCGATCAGGAATTGGCGCTCCGCATCGGCCAGCAACGGCAAGTCCGCCATCGTGCCCTGGATACCATCGGCCAGCGCCAGCAGCAGGCGCTTGAACTCGCCCAGCAAGCGCTCAACGGTTTCGCCATCGAAATAACGCTGATCGAACGACAGATGCAGGCCCAGCTCATCGCCCGGATAACACACGGCTGTGAGCGGGAAGTTGGTGTGGGTGCGGCCCGAATCCGAGCTCGCGCTCAGACTTTGCGCGCGATCCAGCACGGAGACTTCAACCGGGGCGTTTTCGAAGACGAACAGGCTGTCAAACAACGGCTGGCCCTTGGGCAGTTCGCTGCATTCCTGAATCTGCACCAGCGGCATGTATTCGTGCTCGCGCAGTTGCAGATTGCTGTCGAGCAGGCCGTGCAGCCAATCCAGCACCGAGCAGCTTTGATCATCCGCAGGCAGGCTGACCCGCAGCGCAATGCTGTTGATAAACAGCCCGACCGTGCGCTGCATCTGCGGCATGTCCACGGGACGTCCGGCCACGGTAACGCCGAACACCACATCACGCTCGCCACTCACACGGCGCAGCAGCAAGGCCCACGCGGCCTGGGCGAAAGTATTGACTGTCAGTTGATGACGCTGGGCCAGATCCTTGAGACGCAGCCCGTCCTGAGCATCGAGACGCGTGTAGCGGTCGCCGACAATCATGCCGCCGCTGTGACCGGCGTGTTCACGCAGCAACGGGCGATCCACCGGAATGAACGTGGTGCGCTCGAAGCCCTGCAGATTGGTACGCCACCAGTGTTTCGACTGGGCAATGTCCTGACGCTGCAACCAGCCAATGTAGTCGCGATAACGCGGCGGCGCGGGCAACGCGGCTTCGCGTCCCTCGCCGAGCGCGGTATAGATTTCGAAGAAGTCGCTCATCAACAAACCACGACACCAGGCATCGATGAGGATGTGGTGGTTGCTCATCATGAACCAGTAACGCCCGGCGCCGATGCGGATCAGGCGCAAGTGGAATGGCGCTTCATGAAGCAGATTGAACCCGGCCTCGCGCTCGTCTTTGAGCAGCGCTTGCAGGCGCGCTTCATGGCCTTGCTCGGGTTCGGCGCTCCAGTCGACGAACTCGATCCGGGTGGCGCCGGGCTTGTGGATGATTTGCAGCATTTGCTCGCCGCTGTCCCAGCAGAACGACGCGCGCAAGGCTTCGTGGCGGGCGACTACTGCTTGCCAGGCCTGGGCAAAACGTTGCGGGTCGATCTCGCTGTCGATGCGATAACGGTCCTGCATGTAATAAATGCCAGTGCCCGGCTCCAGCAGCGTGTGCAGCAGCAAACCTTCCTGCATCGGCGTCAGCGGATAAACATCTTCAATGGCCGCCACCGGGATCGGCAGCGCATCCAGTTGTTGCTGGCTGAGTCTGGCCAGCGGGAAGTCCGAAGGCGTCAGCCCGCCCGCATCATCGGCCAGGCAATGAGCGATCAACCCTTGCAGCTCAGTCAGATAATCATTGGCCAGGACGTCGATGCTTGCCGGGTCAAAACGCTCGTGGCTGAACCTCCAGCGCAACACCAGTTCGCCGCCATACACCTGGCCATCAATGCTCAACGCGTTAGGCAATGGCGCCTGTTCGTCGTGGGTCGGGCCGACGTCGGCGTCCAGCGGTTTGAACAGCCCGTCAGCGGCGAAACTCTGATCGAACTGGCCCAGATAATTGAAGGTGATCAAGGCTTGGGGCAATGCGGCCATCGCTTGCCGACACGCGTCATCAGCCAGATAACGCAGCACGCCATAACCCAGACCTTTGTGCGGCACGCTGCGCAGCTGTTCCTTGATGGCTTTGATCGACGGCGCCAGACCGGCGACGTCAGCAACGTCCTGCGGCACCAGGCGCAACGGGTACGCACTGGTGAACCAGCCGACGCTGCGGGTCAGGTCGATGTCATCGAACAGGGTTTCGCGGCCATGGCCTTCCAGCTGAATCAGCGCCGCCGTGTCGCCGGTCCAGCGACACACCACCCGCGCCAGCGCGGTCAGCAGCAAGTCATTGACCTGAGTGCGATACGCCGCCGGCGCCTGTTGCAATAACTGGCGGGTGCGCTGGGCATCGAGGCGCACGCTGAGGGTGTGCGCCTGAGCATTGAGCTGACGACCTTGAGGATGATCGAACGGCAAGCTGCTGCTGTCGATCAACTGGCTTTGCCACCACTGCAATTCTTCACGCAGCGGTTCGCTGACGGCATAGGTCTGCAAACGCTGGGTCCAGTCACGGAACGCGCTGGTTTTCGCCGGCAACGTTTGCTGACGATATGCCGCCTGCAAATCATCCAGCAGAATCCGCCAGGACACGCCGTCCACCACCAAATGGTGAATGGCCAGCAACAGTTGCTGCTGCGCCTTGCCGTCGCTGACCAACACTGCGCGCAACAACGGCCCGCGCTCCAGGTTAAGGCTGCGTTGCGCGTCGGCGAACAGCTCTGGCGAGGCATGTTCCGCGCGCCACAATACGGCGCATTGCTCCATCGGCGCGTGCTCGGCACTCCACGCGTCAGCGTCGCGCTTGAAGCGCAAGCGCAAGGCGTCGTGCTGCACCAGCACGTCACGCAGCGCCTGCTCCAGGCGGACCGGGTCGAGGGTTTCCGTGGCTTG
>Ga0247814_10000221_pt1 | contig 51348 bp, 40 predicted proteins | sample UWRJL179409R1_FD_179947 | JGI IMG/M metagenome (GOLD analysis project Ga0247814, IMG submission 179947) | Plant litter microbial communities from Arlington Agricultural Research Station in Wisconsin, United States - UWRJ-L179-409R-1 | ecosystem: Environmental > Terrestrial > Plant litter >... | reverse complement strand
ACGTATGCCATCAATCAAGGAACACTTGCTTTAAACGGTAATTATACTTTAACTTATGTGGGTGCTAATTTAACTATTGGTAAGAAAACAATAACGGTAACTGCTGCAGCAAAAAGCAAAACCTATGGCGATGCTGATCCAGCATTAACGTATACTTTCGCTCCTGCATTAGTAACAGGAGATACTTTCAGTGGAAATCTTGCGAGAGCAAATGGAAACAATGTTGGTACATATGCTATTAATCAAGGAACTCTTGCTTTAAATACTAATTATGCTTTGACTTATGTAAGTAATAATTTTGTTATCACTGCAAAACCAATTACAGTTACAGCTAATGCTTCTCAGTCTAAAGTTTACGGAACTGCTGATCCAGTTTATACTTATTCAGTTTCTCCAGCATTAGTAAGTGGAGATTCATTTACAGGAGCATTAGGAAGAGTTGCTGGAAATGATGCAGCTGTATATGCAATTACACAAGGTACATTAAATGCAGGAACAAACTACAACCTGACATATGTAGGTAGTAATTTTACAATTGTTAAAGCAAACCAGACAATCACCTGGAACCAAACTTTAGGATTTGGTTGCGAAGGAGAAACTACTGTTATTTTAACAGCTACTTCTAGTAGTGGTTTACCAGTGAGCTATACTTCTTCTAATAGTAATCTTGTCTCTATTTCAGGAAATTCATTGAATCTATTGAATTATGGTTCGGTAACTATTAGCGCAAATCAGTTGGGTAATAACAATTACAATCCAGCTGTTGTAGTAAGCCTACCGCTTGTTAACAGCCAACCGAACTTAATTAGAAAACAATTTGAAGACATTATTTTCTTTGACAATAGCTCTAAGAGTTTCAGTACATACACTTGGTATAAAAATGGAGTTTTAGTTCCAGGTCAAACGGATCAATATTTTAAAGAAAACGGTCCTTTGAATGGTACTTATTATGCAGTGGCAACCAAACTAGATGGAATAGTAGTTACTACTTGTCCGTTAGTTTTATCACCAACAGTAGAAGACGAATACATCAAAATTGTTCCTAATCCTGTTAAACCTAACGCAAGTTATGAACTACTTAACAATGTACCTACTGCAAGATTGCAAAATGCACGTATCGAAGTATACAGTGTAAGTGGGTTACTACTGGAGAATAAAACAACTAGTCAAAATACAGTGACTTTAAAAGCACCAACAGTTGAGGGTATTTATATTATTAAAATGACTCTGGCAAATGGTAAATATTTCACTAAAAACCTTCTAGTTAAAAATTAAATAATTTAGAGTATGAAATCCTCATTTTCATAAATGGGGATGGATTATTCTAATGTAAAAAACGCAAGTATGAAATTCAATATTAAAAATACTATTGGGATTACAGCTTTTTTAATCTCTCAAGGAATGGCAGCTCAGTTTTATGTGGGGGTGCAAACAGGAATTGGACATATTAAAACTGATATTAAAGTAACAGCTCCAGGATATCAAATTGAACACGCAGGAGCATTAAAGGCTGGTTATATTTATTCCCTAACGAATCATTTTGGAATCGGGACTGGGATAGAATTTTCTCAATACAAACAAGATGTTTCTTTGGCTAATTCATCAGGAACTTTAACTAATTTTGAGATTGATCCTTCGAGTTCAGCATTTATCTATAATGTTACCACAAGTAATTATACAGAAAAACAAACCTTACAAGCCATTCAAATCCCATTGTTTTTACAATTTAAGAACAATATCAGTAAGGGAGTTGATTTTAATTTTAGAGCAGGAGCCAAATACTTTTTACCTGTAAATTATAAGATTAAATCTTCGGCTGCTTTTGTAAATGGTACTGCCTACTATCCGGATGTTAATTTATACATTGATGATTTACCAGAATACGGTTTTGGAGGTCAGGGCAACTATTCTGCATCTGGTGAGTATCAAACAAAAGGAATCCTAATGAGTACCTTCGAATTAGGTTTTACATTTGATATAGGAACAAAAAATGCATTGTATGCAGCAATGTTTCTAGAAAATGGCTACGGTTCTATTCTTGATCAGGATAAAGACGAATCTTATATAGGATACAATCCAACATCTGTTTCAGATAGAAAAGCTAATGGAATCTACAGTACGGATAAAAATGCAAAAATCAGACCTGTAGCATTTGGTCTAACACTAGGGTGGAATTTTAAATAATCCTAGTTTTTAAATTTATAACAAAGGTCTTGACTAATAATCAAGACCTTTTTTTGTTCATAACTTCCCTTTATTTTCCTCTAAAAAATAGCTAAATTTGGAATTCAGATTTTTTGATTTCACAAAATTTCAATTCCTTCATTTACAGCTATGTACTTAATATTCGATACCGAAACTACTGGATTACCTAAGCGTTGGGATGCGCCCATTACCGACACCAACAACTGGCCGCGATGTATCCAAATCGCCTGGCAGTTGCATGATGATATGGGAAATCTCATCGAACATCAGGATTATTTGGTGCAACCCGATGGATTTAATATTCCGTATGATGCCGAACGTATTCACGGAATTTCAACCGAATTAGCACAAGCCGAAGGAATACCTTTGATTGACGTTTTAGAAAAATTCAATATTGCATTAGGCAAAGCCAAATTTATTGTGGGTCAGAACTTAGGTTTTGATGTCAACATTATGGGCTCCGAATTGTATCGAATGGGAGTTGACTCGCCAATGGCTTCGATGCCAGTTTTAGATACTTGTACCGAAGTTACCGCTTCATTACTAAAATTACCTGGAGGTCGTGGTGGAAAATTCAAATTACCTACGTTAACCGAATTACATAGTTATTTATTCAATGTTCCTTTTGCAGAAGCGCATAATGCAACTGCCGATGTGGAGGCAACTACGCGTTGTTTTCTGGAATTAATCAAAAGAGAAGTTTTTACCAAAGAAGAACTGGATGTTCCTGCTTCTTATTTTCAGGATTTCCAAAACAAAAATCCGCAGGAAATCCAACTCATCGGATTAAAGCATATCAACTTAAAAGCAGCTTCTGATAAAATCAGACAGCAGCTTCAAAAAACGGAGCAAAATGTTTCGCAAACTACAATTTCCGAAGCTGATAAAGAAGGTTTTTCGGCGGCGAAGTTTGCCCATTTGCACAATCATACGCAGTTTTCGGTTTTACAATCTACCATCGGAATTGGACCACTTGTAGCTAATTCTGCCAAAAATAAATTTCCAGCGGTTGCAATGACTGACACTGGAAATATGATGGGAGCTTTCCACTTTGTGAGTGCAGTGATGAATCACAACAAAGGCGCTTCTTCTAAAAATAAAGCTTTGGTTGAAGCCGGTGAAGAACCAACAGAAACCGAAATCAAACCCATTGTAGGTTGCGAGTTTAACATTTGCGAAAACCATTTGGACAAAACCAAAAAAGACAATGGCTACCAAGTAGTTTTATTGGCTAAAAACAAAAAGGGATATCATAATTTGGCCAAAATGGCTTCGATTGCTTATGTAAGTGGTTTTTATTATGTGCCCAGAATTGACAAAAATATTGTCGAACAATACAAGGAAGACATCATGGTTTTGTCCGGGAATTTATACGGAGAAATTCCTAGTAAAATCCTGAATGTTGGTGAAAATCAAGCCGAAGAAGCCTTAATTTGGTGGAAAGAACAATTTCAAGATGATTTTTATCTCGAAATCATGCGCCACAATCAGGAGGATGAAAACAGGGTAAATAAAACCCTGATTGAGTTTTCACAAAAACACCAGGTTAAATTAATTGCAACCAACAATACCTATTACGTAAATAAGGAAGATGCCAATGCGCACGATATTTTGTTGTGTGTAAAAGACGGCGAAAAACAAGCAACACCTATTGGTAGAGGTCGTGGTTATCGCTACGGATTGCCTAATCAGGAATATTATTACAAGTCGGAAGAGGAAATGAAAAAACTCTTTTCTGATTTACCCGAAGCCATTATCAATATTCAGGAAATTGTAGATAAGGTCGAAATTTACTCGCTTTACCGAGACGTTTTACTTCCAAAATACGATATTCCTGAAGAGTTTGTAGATCCCGAAGACGAAAAAGACAATGGAGTACGAGGGGAAAATGCCTATTTGAGAGAACTGACCATGATAGGTGCTAAAAAAAGATACGGCGAAATTACCGAATCCATTCAGGAACGTTTGGATTTTGAGTTATTGACGATTTCTAATTCGGGTTATCCTGGTTATTTCCTCATTGTACAGGATTTCATTGCCGAAGCTCGAAAAATGGATGTTTCTGTTGGACCAGGTCGTGGATCGGCTGCGGGTTCTGCGGTTGCTTATTGTCTCGGAATTACCAATATAGATCCTATTAAATACGATTTACTTTTTGAGCGTTTCCTGAATCCTGATCGTGTGTCCATGCCCGATATTGATATCGATTTTGATGATGAAGGTCGTGGTCGAGTGATGGATTATGTAATCAAAAAATACGGAGCCAATCAGGTAGCTCAAATTATCACTTATGGTAAAATGGCAACCAAATCGGCGATTCGTGATACGGCACGTGTACTGGATTTGCCACTTTTTGAAGCAGATAGAATTGCAAAATTGATTCCCGCAATGATGCCAGGTAAATGGAATTTGGCGCGATTTCTTTCTGAATCAGAAGACGAGGTTAAAAAAGCATTAAAAGGAGCTGATGAATTTGAACTTGTAAAACAATTAATCGCCATAGCCAATGAAAGTGATTTGGCTGGAGAAACTATTCAGCAGGCAAAAATTCTGGAAGGTTCGATGCGAAACACAGGAATTCACGCCTGTGGAGTAATCATTACACCTTCGGATATTACCAATTATGTTCCGGTAACTACCGCCAAAGATTCAGATTTATATGTGACTCAGTTTGACAACTCCGTTGCTGAAAGTGCCGGATTGCTTAAAATGGATTTCTTGGGTCTAAAGACCCTTACTTTAATAAAAGACACTGTTAAGTTAGTCAAATACCGTAACAACATTGACCTCGATCCGGATACTTTCCCAATTGATGATGTTAAGACCTATGAACTGTTCCAACGTGGAGAAACAGTAGGGATATTCCAATATGAGTCGCCCGGAATGCAAAAATACATGAAGGATCTGAAGCCAACGGTTTTTGGAGATTTAATTGCCATGAATGCCTTGTACCGTCCAGGGCCTTTGGAATACATTCCTTCTTTCGTTCGAAGAAAAAACGGCGAAGAGGAAATCAAATACGACTTAGACGCCTGTGAAGAATATTTAGGTGAAACTTACGGAATTACGGTTTATCAAGAGCAGGTAATGCTTTTGTCCCAATCGTTGGCTGGATTTACTAAAGGTGAAGCCGACGTTTTGCGTAAGGCAATGGGTAAGAAACAAAAGGATGTACTGGATAAAATGAAGCCTAAGTTTGTTGAACAGGCTTCGGCAAAAGGACATGATGCAAAAATTCTGGAAAAAATCTGGAAAGACTGGGAAGCCTTTGCAAGTTATGCATTTAACAAATCGCACTCTACATGCTACGCCTGGATTGCCTACCAAACTGCTTATTTGAAAGCCCATTATCCGGCTGAATATATGGCGGCGGTACTTTCGAATAACATGAACGATATCAAACAAGTTTCGTTCTTTATGGAAGAATGTAAACGCATGGGATTACAGGTTTTAGGACCTTGTGTAAATGAATCTTTTTACAAATTTACGGTAAACGATGAGTACGCTGTACGTTTTGGAATGGGCGCTATCAAAGGTGTAGGTTCTGGAGCCGTAGCAACCATTGTTGAAAACAGAAAAAACGGAAAATACAAATCGATTTTTGATTTGGCCAAGCGAATTGATTTGCGTGCTGCCAACAAAAAAGCAATAGAAAATCTGGCTTTAGCTGGTGGTTTTGACGCTTTTGAAGGAACAACCAGAGCACAATATTTTCATGATGAAGGCGACGGAATTACCTTTTATGAAAAAGCCATTCGTTATGGTTCAAAATTTCAGGAAAATGAAAATTCCTCTCAGGTAAGTTTGTTTGGCGAAGCCAGCGAAGTGCAAATTGCAGAGCCTGTCGTTCCGCCTTGTGAAGACTGGAGTACGATGGAAAAGTTAGCCAAAGAAAAAGAAGTGGTTGGGATTTATATATCGGGTCATCCGCTGGATGATTTTAGATTTGAAATGAAATATTTCTGTAATGCTAAACTGGAAGCCCTAAAAACCTTAGAAGCTTATGTAGGCAAAACACTGACTTTTGGCGGAATTATTAATAATGTTCAACATCGTGTGGCTAAGAATGGTAAAGGTTGGGCAATGTTTTCGCTTGAAGGTTATGATGAAAGTTTTGAGTTTCGAATTTTTGGAGAAGAGTACCTGAAATTCCGTCATTTCCTGATACAGAACAATTTTACGTTTATGAAATTAACAGTAAAAGAAGGCTGGATGAATCAGGATACTGGAAAAAAAGGAGATCCAAGAATGCAATTTATAGAACTGAAACAATTGCAGGATGTTTTAGAAGCTATGGCAAAAAGGCTGATTGTATTGTTGAATATAAAAGATTTACAGCCCGAATTTATTCATAAACTGAGTCATCTTTTTAACGAAAATAAAGGAGACAATCAGGTGACTTTTGAAGTAATGGAAATAGAAAAAATCAAGAAACTGATTGAGACATCGGCTGTTCTTGAAGAAAATGAAGAAGTAGTTTTTGAAGACGAAAATGAAGACATGGAAACTTCGGAAGTATCTGAAAACAAAGCGGTTCAGGTTACTGAGGTAGAGGAAGTAAAAGTGGTAACAAAACTGAGTATGGCAAGCCGAAAATTGAAAATTAAAATTTCGAATGAATTGCTGCAGGAATTAGAGAAAATGCAGGTGAATTTTAAGCTGAATTAAACCACTACACTCCTAGTCCTGATGGAAGCGGCATCCTTTCTAGCCGAGGTTCGGCTGGAAAGATATAGCGTACAGCAGGAATAGCTACTGATAATAATTAACAATACATTAATAGCCAAAACTAATTTTGGAATGGTGTTTTGTTGGTTTTTAATTTCTAAATTTGCATAGTGTTTAAGGAATTAAAGACGTTAGATTTATAAACTTAAAATAAAAAAGATATGGCATTAGCAATAACAGACGCTACTTTTGAAGAAGTAGTATTGAAATCAGATAAACCTGTAATGGTAGATTTTTGGGCAGCATGGTGTGGACCTTGTAGAATGGTTGGACCAATCATTGACGAATTGAGTACAGAATACGACGGAAAAGTTGTTGTAGGAAAAGTTGACGTGGATGCAAACCAGGAATTTGCTGCAAAATACGGAGTGAGAAACATACCTACAGTATTGGTTTTTCATAACGGAGAAGTCGTAGGAAAACAAGTAGGAGTTGCTCCGAAACAAACTTACGCAGATAGTTTAGACGCTTTGTTGTAATCGTAAGATTATGATTTATATGAGAAAAAGGTTTGACGAAAGTCAAGCCTTTTTTTCGTTTAAACTATTTTATTAGTCTAAAATCTATTTTCTCACTTCTTTTTTCTGTTCTTTTTCAATCTTTTAATACATTTGAGAGATGAAGATAGAATCGCAAATAGACAAAATATCAAGTTTTCAACATCTGGAATTGTTGGCTAACCAAGTTGTGGAAGGCTTTATTTCGGGTATGCATAAAAGTCCGTTTCACGGATTTTCGGCTGAATTTGCCGAACACAAAGTGTATAATGTAGGTGAAAGCACCAAACACATCGACTGGAAACTCTTTGCCAAAACTGACCGATTGTATACCAAACAATTTGAAGAAGAAACCAACCTTCGTTGTCATCTTATTATTGATAATTCTTCGTCAATGCATTTTCCTAAACTAAAAGGAAGTCAGAATTTCTACGAAAACAAGATAGGATTCTCCGTTTTGGCTTCGGCTGTTTTAATGAATCTTTTAAAGAAGCAAAGAGATGCTGTGGGACTAAGCGTGTTTTCGGACACTTATGAGTACTACGCTCCTGAAAAAGGCAGTGACAGACATCACAGAATGGTATTAAATGCTTTAGAAAATTTATTAAAAGAACCTATAGTTAAGAAAAGTACCGATACTATTACTTTTTTACATCAAATAGCCGAGAAAATTCACCGTCGCTCGATGATTATTTTGTTTACCGATATGTTTCAAACGGGAGACGAAGACCAATTATTGAACGCTCTCCAACATCTAAAACACAACAAACATAAGGTAGTTTTGTTCCATGTTTTTGATGGAAAAACCGAATTTAATTTTGATTTTGACAATGCACCGAGAAAATTCATTGACATAGAAACTGCCGAAGAAATCTCAGTTTTTGCAGACAATGTAAAGGAAGAATATGAAAAACAAGTATCCTTTTACTTTAAAAAACTGGCTTTGAGTTGTGCTCAAAATAAAATCAAGTATGTTCCAGTAAGTGTAAGAGAAGATTTTGGAAAAATCATCCTCACCTATTTAACTGAAAAACAAAACTTTGGATAATACATCAAAAAAAATATTGTTATTTTTAGCAAAAACACTTGTGTAAACAGAAATCTATTGTATCTTTGCCACCGCAATAAAGCAGAGGTTTGGTAGTTCAGTTGGTTAGAATACATGCCTGTCACGCATGGGGTCGCGGGTTCGAGTCCCGTCCAGACCGCTAATATTGGGAAAGCCTTTCGTAACAGAAAGGCTTTTTTTTCCACTATACGGTATCTAAAGCTAGTTGTGTTGTTAGGTCAGCCTAGTTAGCTGATCTCGGTTTAGTAGTTAGACCAATGAAAAGCTTTTCACTTAAATGTGAATGGCTTTTTTGATTTAAGAACGTTTTTATAATAAAAATACTTTTTTTAATTCTTCTTGTTTTTAAATAAAATTATATTGTATATTTGCACTCGCAATAAAGCAGAGGTTTGGTAGTTCAGTTGGTTAGAATACATGCCTGTCACGCATGGGGTCGCGGGTTCGAGTCCCGTCCAGACCGCAAATTTGCAAGAAGCCTTTCTTAACGGAAAGGCTTTTTTATTTTAATCGATTTCCAATTCAATTAGCTGGAATCATAAAAACCACCTATAATCTCATATTTGAAACAAGAAGGGTTCGAGTCCTCTCGTTTAGAGAACGAGACAAATTTGCAAGAAGCCTTTCTTAACGGAAAGGCTTTTTTTATTACATTGCATTATGTTTTATGCCTATATTTTAGGTGCAAAATTTTAAAAAACTGTAAAAAAAATAACGCAGAGAACACTAAGTTTTTTACCCTTGGCTTTTATAAAAAGGTAAAGTTCACAAAGCTTTGAATTGACTTAGCTTTGCGAACTTTGTGCTTTTAGAAGCATTCTTAAATGAAAATCTTTGCGCTCTCTGCGGTAAAAAAAACAATTAGAGAGTGTGTTTTTAGGGATCAGGTTCAAAAGTTTTTATGATAAATTTATTCTAATCCAAACAGAAGTGCTCTGTATTCCCAAACAATGGAAATAAATATTCCAAAGTAAATCACACAAAGCATAAATTGAATAAAACTAGAGGCTAAAATCCCTAAAACCGATCCAGTGGCCGCTTTTAATGCTTGCTCAACATTTTTAGTATCGAAAAACAATTCACCAACTAATGCTCCTACAAACGGACCAATTATAAAACCCAATGGAATTGGAGCTAATAAGCCAATAACAAGTCCAATATTTGTTCCCCAAATCCCAGCCTTACTACCACCAAATCGCTGAGTTCCTTTGGCTGGCAAAATATAATTGGCAATAGAAAAAACAATAACCACTAACAATGTAATTCCTAAAAGCCAATAATTGACAGGAATTACACTTGTAAAATAAAGCATAACTATTCCTAACCAGCACAAACTAATACCAGGCAACACTGGTAAAAAACTGCCCAGAATCCCAATAAACATACACGCTAAACCAAGTACCAGAAGTAAAATATCCATAAATTAATTTTTATTAATTTTGAAAAAATAATTTACAGAAAGTTAGGAAGATTATTTATTTTGCAAAGCATCTCAAAAAAATAATTGTATTTTTATAAAATATTGGTCGAATTCAAAAACAGAACCTTGAAGCACTATTACTTTTTATTACTTTTCATTCTATTCACTTCCTGTCAATACTTCGAAAAACAAGTGCCGTCAGAGAAAGAATTATTGCAAAAGGAATTGAAAGCCATTAACTGGAAAGAGGTCGACGAATATCCTTCGTTTGTAGACTGCGACAAATTAGACGATAAAACAGAGCGTCAACAATGTTTTTTCAACCTTTTAACCCAGCTTATACAGGAAAAATTACAAGTAGACACTCTTTCTATTTTATATCCGGAACTTGATACCATCGAGGTAAAAGTAACAGTTTTTCCTAACTCAAAAATGAAATTTGAACCACAGTTTCCCAAAGATTCTGTTGCTTACGATACCATCAAAATAGACAGCATTTTACACGCCAGACTGGTTGATTTCCCAAAAGTGAATCCAGCCCTTAAACAAGGTATTCCGGTAAAAACACAATTTATATTGCCTGTAATTATAAAAATAGAGTAGTTTTTAGTATTCAGTTCGCGGATTGCAGTAAAAAGATTTTAGATTAAGTATTCTAAAATCTAAAATCTTTAAAACCTCCTCCCCTTCCATTCGTATTTCCCAAACAACGAATACAAAGCTACACTTACACTAAAAAAAGGATACAATAAGCTACTTAAAGCCAAATGGCGTATTTTGTTTTTGGTTAAAAATCGATTAGTCTTATAAATCAAAATGCTATCAATAATAAATTTTAAAACGAATAACGAAAAGTGAAATCGAAATGGAATAAAACCTATAATCCATAAACCAAAACTCAAAACCAAGATCAAATTTCCAGCAAAAACTAGCAATCCTAATAATTTTCCGAAATTACTTTGATAAGAACCCGTTTTCGAAGCCCAGCGCACTCTTTGATAAAACAAGGATTTCCAACTATCTAAAGGTTTTGTGGTAACAATAGTATTTCTAGATTTTAAATAATGTACTCTTTCAGGAAACTTTTCAATTGCTTTTTGCAATAAAAAAACATCATCACCACTAGCAATAGTATCATTTCCTTCAAAACCATTGAGAGTTTCAAATAATGATTTAGTGTAAGTGAAATTCGCACCATTACACATAAAAGCCTTTTGGAGTCCAAAACTCCCAATAGTTGCTCCTTGTAAACTTGCCAAATCCAATTGCTGAAAATGATGTAAAAATGAATTGTTGCATTCATAAGTCACCGCTCCGGCAATCATAGCAACTTGATGTGTTTGAATATAATTATCTAAACTTAAAAGCCAATTTTCAGCCACCAAGCAATCAGCATCGGTGGTAATAATCCACTCTGTTTTAACCAAAGGAATAGCCGTTGAAATTGCATCTTTTTTAGGAGAATTCGAAACTCTAATATTGTCGATTATCGAAACTTGAAATTTGGAATTTAATATTTGGAATTTTTCTTCCGATTCATCATCCACTAAAATTACTTCAAACAAATTCGTTGGATAGTTTATTTTCGAAATACTTTCTAAAAGCAATGGTAAATTCTCGGCTTCATTTCTAAAAGGAACTACAATTGTAAACGTAGTTTTTGGCTTTAAGTCAATAGTATCATAATTTTCCACCTTTGCAAAACCATAAATTAAAAGCAAAATAGCTACGAAATAAATGGACAATATGAAGACTAAAAAAAGCATTATGTGATGTTTTTAGTCTTAAAATTCAACACATAATAGCTGCCAATAACCACTGGAATTACCACATTAAGAAACCACATCAAAGTTGAAATAAAAACGACAATCCATTCGTTTACACCTAAAATTCCAAAGAAATAAATAGCAACACTGCCTTTTACAGCAAAATCCAAAAACTGAAAAGTAGGTAAAGAAGATGCTAAAAAATAAACACTAGCTATGGTTGCAATAAGAATCAAATATGGTAAATGAACATCAAAAGCTAAAAACAAGAAATAGTATTGATGTGAAAAAACCAAATAACGACAAATACCCAGAAGAATATTCCGCTGGTGGATATGCTTAGGAATTTCATTAATCTTATGAATTAATTTTTCTATCGAATAACCCTTTATATTTATTTTTTTCGAAAAGAACAGAATTCCAAAAAGCAAAAAACAAATTCCAAAAAGAAGCAAAACAGTTTTTGGCGTAATCACATGATAAAGTGCATTGAAATACAACAAGCCAAATATCCCAAAAACAACTGTTAAAACCATTTGGATTCCGTTGCAAATCAGGTTCAGAAAAACTACTTTTTTAGCTTCTGATTTATTGAAAAACAGCGCTTTTCCAGCATATTCGCCTACTCCATTTGGCGTAAACAATCCCGCAGTTAAAGCGGCAAGTACTTGTTTGGTCGATTCGGCTAATGAGATTTTACGAATGTATTGCGCTAGATTTTGCCATTTTAAAATTTCGAAATAACGGTTTAAAACACTCAGCAAAAAAATAAAACTAATTCCTAAAACCGACTGATTTTTCTGGAACAAAACAATGAATTTTTGCCAATCCAATTGATCGTTATTCGCTAGCTGATTGTAAATAAAATAAAAGGCACCAGCTACAATCAAAATTTTGATTAGAAGTACGAGGAATTGCTTAGTTTTGTGAGGAATTGAAATCATAACGAAGAACTATTGCGCAAAGAAACACAAAGACTCACAGAGTTTCGCTAAGAATTTTAATTTTTTACAGTAACAAAAAACTTCGTGCAGTTTAGCGAAACAAAATAATGACAAAAGAACGCATCATATTAGGTATTGACCCGGGAACAACCATAATGGGTTTTGGTTTGATACGTGTTATCAATAAAAAAATGGAATTTGTTCAGCTTAACGAATTGCAATTATCTAAATACGATAATCATTACCAAAAACTAAGACTCATTTTTGAACGTACTATTGAATTAATTGACACCCACAATCCGGACGAAATTGCGATTGAAGCTCCTTTTTTTGGTAAAAATGTTCAATCGATGCTAAAGCTAGGTCGTGCGCAAGGTGTGGCTATGGCAGCAGGACTTTCCAGAGATATCCCGATTACAGAATATGAACCTAAGAAAATAAAAATGGCCATTACCGGAAACGGAAACGCCAGTAAAGAACAGGTTGCTAAAATGCTGCAACAACTTTTAGGACTGAAAGAACTGCCTAAAAATCTCGATTCCACCGATGGTTTGGCTGCTGCAGTTTGTCATTTTTTCAACTCAGGAAAAGTGGTGGCAGGCAAAAGCTATTCGGGTTGGGATGCTTTTGTGAAACAGAATGAAGAAAGAGTTAAGAAATAATGTCAGGAATCTACATCCACATACCATTCTGTAAACAAGCGTGTAATTACTGCGACTTTCATTTTTCGACTTCGATGAAAAAGAAGGACGAAATGGTTTTGGCTTTGACCAAAGAAATTTCTCTTCGAAAAAATGAGTTTGAAAATGAAATTATAGAAACCATTTATTTTGGTGGAGGAACGCCTTCAACATTGCAGATTGCAGATTGCAGATTTTTGATTGAAGAAGTGTATAAAAATTATAAAGTTTCAGAAAACCCAGAAATCACGCTCGAAGCCAATCCTGATGATTTATCAGAAGATTATTTGATTGCACTTTCAAAAATAGGAATCAATCGATTGTCAATTGGGATTCAATCTTTTTTTGAAGACGACTTGAAAATGATGAATCGCGCTCACAATTCGGCGGAAGCCAAAAAATGTTTGGAAATTGCCACGAAATATTTCGATAATATTTCGCTGGATTTGATTTATGGAATTCCGGGAATGAGTGACGAAAAATGGAAACAAAATATTGATACCGCTTTGAGTTTTGGAATCCCGCATATTTCGAGTTATGCTTTGACAGTCGAACCAAAAACGGCATTGAACAAATTAATTCAAACTGGAAAAATCGCAGAACCTAAAGACGAAGTAGCTTCAGCACATTTTATGATTCTGGTTGAAGCACTGGAAGCCAATGGATTCATTCATTATGAATTATCGAATTTTGGTAAGCCCGATTATTTTTCGAAAAACAATTCGGCATATTGGCTGGGTAAAAAATACATTGGAATTGGACCTTCAGCACACAGTTATGATGGGATTTCCAGAAGTTGGAATATTGCAAATAATACGCTTTATCTGAAATCCATTGCCGATAACAAACTTCCAAATGAAACCGAAATTCTATCTGTTGCTGATCGCTACAACGAATATATTATGACGGGTTTACGAACCATTTGGGGCGTTTCATTAGACAGAATTCAAAACGAATTTGGACAAGATTATTTGGATTACTTATCCAAACAAGCACAGAAATTCTTAAATGACAATTTGCTTTTTATTGAAAATTCCATCTTAAGACCAACTAAAAAAGGAAAGTTTTTGACTGATGGAATTGCAAGTGATTTGTTTTATCTAAATTTGGAATAATGAAATTAGCCACGAAGGCACAAAGACGCAAATTATTAAGCTTTGCGACTTAGCGTCTTTGCGGCATAAAAACCTAATTTGTGTTAGCAAAAATCAACAACTTCGAAGTCGATTTATCAAAACCCATTGATATTTCTATTCCATTATCAAATACGGAGGACAATCCGATTGCGTGGTATATTGAGAAACCCGAAATAAAACCCGTTGTTTTTGGAGATTGGACAGGAAGTGTAAAAGAAGGCGCTTCAACTAATTTTAATAATATCCAGTTTAATCCGCATGGACATGGCACGCATACAGAATGTCTGGGGCATATTACCAAAGAATTTTACAGCATCAATCAATGTTTGAAGCAGTTTTTCTTTTTAGCCGAATTGGTTTCGATTGAGCCAGAAATTCAAGGAGAAGATGCTGTAATTACCAAAAGCCAGCTTGAGCCGCTTTTAAACGGAAAAAATTCGGAAGCTTTAATTATTAGAACACTTCCAAATTTGGCAAACAAAAAGCATCAAAATTATTCGAATACGAATCCGCCTTATTTATCTGAAGATGCAGCGATTTTTATTCGCGAAAGCGGAATTCAGCATTTGCTAATTGATTTACCAAGCGTGGACAAAGAACATGACGAAGGAAAATTATTGGCTCACAGAGCGTTTTGGAATGTAAAAGATGTGAATAATTTGAATGCCGACACACGAATGAATTGTACGATTACCGAAATGATTTTTGTTACTGATACAGTTTCAGACGGAAGTTATTTGTTGAATTTACAAATTGCCTCTTTTGAAAATGATGCAAGTCCAAGTAAACCCATATTATTTAAGATTGCAGATTTTTGATTTCAGATTTCAGATTCAAAACCTTTAATAATCAACCATCAAATGATTACTATATCAACTGACAAAAACAAACTCGATGTTCCGTTTATTCAAAATTTTTTGAAGGATATCTATTGGGCAGCGGGTCGTACAATAGAGGAAGTACAAATTTGTATTGAAAATTCTTTTTGTTTTGGAATTTATCTTGATAATGAACAAATAGGTTTTGCACGAGTGATTACTGACTATGTAGTTTTTGCTTATGTGATGGATGTTTTTATTGACCAAAAACACCGTGGAAATGGCTATTCGTCTATTCTGATTGATGCCATGATGAACGAACCTGAATTAAAACAGATTAAAATTTGGAGATTAGCCACAACCGATGCGCATTTTTTGTATCAAAAATTTGGTTTCAACTCATTGGCACATCCAGAAAAATTAATGGAGAAAATTATTTTATAAAATAATCGAGCTAGAAAACCTTAAACAAAATAAATTCGTAAATAATAGAACAGTCCATTTTAGAAAATAAACATTTATTAAAGTATTGATAAAATCGATAGAAAACACCACTCAAAAGTTGTAGCTTTTTTATCTTTACACAAAATTATCAGACAATGAACATTCAGTACATTAACAACAGCATCGAAGCCCAAAAAAGCGTTTTATTACAACATCCGCTTTATAACAAGGTAAAAACTATCGAAGATTTACATACTTTTTTAGAAAGTCATGTATATGCTGTATGGGATTTTATGTCACTATTAAAAGCTTTACAAGCTAGATTAACCTGTACCACTACCCCTTGGTTTGCTACTAAAAATCCAGAAACAAGGTATTTAATTAATGAGATTGTTTTAGCTGAAGAGACTGATTTAACATTAGACGGAAAACGTCAAAGCCATTATGAAATGTACATTGAAGCCATGGAAGCTTGTGGAGCTGATACGTTGAAAATCAAAAATTTCTTATCTGAAATTCAATCGTTGCAAAACATATTTGTTGCTATTAAAACGAGTGATTTACATCCGAATATTAAAGCTTTTTTAGATTTTACTTTCAGAGTAATTGAAGAAGGAAAACCACATGAAATTGCTGCTGCATTTACTTTTGGAAGAGAAGATTTAATCCCAAGCATGTTCCATGCTATTTTGAAAAATTTTCAGGAACAATTTCCTGAAAATGATCTAAGCAAATTGATTTACTATTTTGAAAGACATATCGAATTAGATGCAGATGAACACGGTCCAATGGCTATGCAAATGATCACGGAACTTTGTGGAGACGACGATCAAAAATGGAAAGAAGTAGAAGAAGTATCCATTTTGGCATTAGAAAAAAGAATCGACCTTTGGAATGCTATCGAAGAAGAAATTTCACAACAGGTTTCCATGCTATAAAACCGCTAAACGCATTTTATCGTAACTATTATTAGAAGATAATTTTAATTTGACTCCAAATGAAAACATCCATAAAAATAATAGTTACGATTTTTTGTTTTGCTATGACTACAAGTTGTAACAGTGAAAACCCAGGTATGGAATCTGAAATAACTCCGCCTTCAACACCACCACCATCTTCCTCATTACAACTTCCAACCCAATCTGGAACCATCAATTACCTAGCTCTTGGCGACAGTTACACTATTGGTCAAAGTATATGTGAAAGTTGTAAGTTTCCTGAACAACTCAAAAAATCTTTAAAAAATTTAAATCAGGAAAATAATTTTTCTGTTGAAATAATTGCCCGAACAGGTTGGACAACCGCTAATTTAGTCAATGCTATTGAGCAACAAAAACCAAGTAATAATTATGATTTGGTTACCTTATTAATAGGCGTTAACAATCAATATCAAGGAATCAATTTTACGGTTTATGAAAAAGAATTTCCTGAATTAGTAATTAAAGCCATTAGTTTTGCCAAAGGCGACAAAACAAAACTGATAGTGGTTTCTATACCTGATTACGCTTATACTCCTTTTGGACAGAGTTACGGGAATCCAGCTTCAATTTCGACCGAAATTGACCGTTATAATGCGTTTGCAAAATCATATTGTCAAAACAACGGGATTCTCTTTATTGATATTACCGACATTACCCGAAACGGACTAAACAATCCAAAATTAGTGGCCAATGATGGGCTACATCCTTCCGAAACTGCTTATGTCCTTTTTGTGGAAAGACTATTACCTAAAGCAGTGGCTATTTTAAAGAAATAATACCATCTATGAATATAAATAAGCCTAATTGTTGTTTCACAAAGATTCACAGAGAAATTCACACAGAGATGCGCTAAGTTAATTTAATCTTTGTGTGTCTCCGTGTTAGCTTTGCGTATCTCTGTGTAAAAACTAATAGCTTTTATCAATTCTAGTTGACAATATGACTAGTTTATAAATATAATTGGTATAAGATTGAAATTTATGCATAAAAAAACCTCAAAATAGTTAATAGCTATTTTGAGGTTTTTAATTTCGATTTGATATATTTTAACTCTCAGGAGCTAATTCTAATTCAAGACCTTCTAAGTCTACGGTAATTGGAATTTGGCAACCCAAACGGCTATTTGATTTTACATAAAAAGCTTCAGAAAGCATTGCTTCTTCATCTTCTCCCATTTCAGGTAATCCTACTTCATTTAAAACATAACATTGACAAGAAGCACACATAGCCATTCCGCCGCAAGTACCTTCAACAGGTAACTCATAAGCTTTACAAAGTTCCATGATATTCATGGCCATATCTGTAGGAGCTTGCAATTCGTGAACGACTCCTTCTCTGTCTTTAATTTTTATTAATACATCCATTTTTTACAATATTGGAATTGATTGATTTAACAACATCAGTTTTAGCAAATACTCTTTAAAAATAAAAACTAGTTTATCTTACAAGATATTTACAACAGTTTCTATTTGCGGAGCATACTTTTTAATAGTAGTCTCAACTCCTGCTTTAAGTGTCATTTGGTTAACACTACAATTAGTACACGCTCCTTCAAGACGCACTTTTACATGTTTATCGTCTTCAATAGAAATAAGGCTGATGTTACCACCATCTGACTCTAAAAAAGGTCTGATTTCGGAAAGCGCTTTTTGAACTTCAATTGTTAATTCTTCTGTTGTCATTTTGTCCTATTAAATTATTTTTTTACTGCTGAACATCCAGCCATAGTAGTAATCTTTATTGCTTCGGTAGCAGGCAAACTTTCATTTCGGCTTACCGTTTCTTCAACAACTTTACGAGTGATATCTTCGAAAATAGTTTCTATTACTGAACCTGTTTGCAAAGCTGCTGGACGACCGTAATCTCCTGCTTCACGAATAGATTGAACAATTGGAACTTCTCCTAAAAATGGTACAGCCAAATCTTCTGCAAGATTCTTTGCTCCTTCCTGACCAAAGATATAATATTTATTGTTAGGCAATTCTTCTGGTGTAAAGTAAGCCATATTCTCTATAATCCCCAATACTGGTACATTAATTGCTTCTGACAGGAACATTGCAACTCCTTTTTTGGCATCAGCCAAAGCCACAGCCTGAGGCGTACTTACCACAACTGCTCCCGTAACTGGAAGTGATTGCATGATAGAAAGATGAATATCTCCTGTTCCCGGAGGCAAATCGATTAACATAAAGTCTAATTCTCCCCAATCGGCATCAAAAATCATTTGATTAAGTGCTTTAGAAGCCATTGGTCCTCTCCAGATCACCGCTTGATTTGGCGATGTAAAAAAACCAATCGAAAGCATTTTTACTTCATAACTTTCAATAGGCTTCATTTTTGACTTTCCGTCAACAAGAATCGAAATTGGCTTCTCATTTTCAACATCAAACATAATTGGCATAGATGGTCCGTAAATATCAGCATCTAAAACGCCAACACTAAACCCCATTTTAGCCAGACTAACTGCTAAATTAGCGGTAACAGTAGATTTTCCTACTCCTCCTTTTCCAGAGGCTACTGCTATAATATTTTTAATTCCAGGAATTGATTTTCCTTTAATTTCAGGTTTTTCCGGAGCCTCAACTTTTATATTAACTTTAATCTTAGCTTCGGCAGCTACTTTTTCCTGAATTGTTTTTCTAATATCGTCTTCTGCACGTTTTTTAATGTGCATGGCTGGTGTATGTAAAACCAAGTCTACTACTACTTCATCTCCAAAAGTGATTACATTAGTAACAGCTCCGCTTTCTACCATATTTTTTCCTTCTCCTGCAATAGTAATTGTCTCTAAAGCTTTAAGAATCTCTTTTCTATCTAATTTCATTACTAAGTGTACTATTTTTCAATTGCTATTTCTAGTCAAAACAACAACTGTATTTTAACTATTTGAGAATGCAAAGATAACGGATTAAGTTCTTATTTTAAAGGATTTAAATTGTATTTATTAATAGCCGAATCAGTTCTAACTATAAACCACCAGGATGTTATTTTTATAAACTACTTTTTAGAATTGATTTGCTGTGGATCCCAAAAACAGTTATCGAAATCTACAATTTGATTATCAACCACTTTTATGCCTTCACTTTCCAGTAATTGCTGCATGAGATTAGTTCCGTCAAAATGAAATTTTCCAGTAAGCAATCCTTTTCTATTCACCACCCTATGCGCCGGAATCTCTTCCATAGCGTGCGAAGCATTCATAGCCCAACCTACCATTCGAGCCGAACGCGCTGCGCCAAGAAACTTAGCGATTGCTCCATAAGAAGTAACTCTTCCGTACGGAATTTGCTTAGCAACTTCATAAACTTTCTCGAAAAAATTAGGTTCTTCCTGCTCTACTTTCATTATTTAATCATTTTTTTGTACTCCTGCGGACTAACTCCTGTAATTTCTTTAAAGCTATTAAAAAAAGAATCATAAGTCGAAAATCCTGTTTTTTTAGACAAACATAATAAAGCATTTGATTTCAAAAAGCCAGCTTCAATCAAATTAATAGCATCGTAAATACGAACCGTTTTTTTAAACTCAATAAAACTCACATTCGAATGGTATTTAAAAATATAAATTAAATGACTTCTAGGCATTCCTAATTTAATTGCAAAATCCCTCATGGAAATTACTGGATTTCTAAAACAAAATTGTTCTATAGCCATTCTTTCAATCTTATGAACACAACTTAACAGATTTTCATTAACTCTCTCTTTTAATTTTAAATCCTGATCATCTATTTCCAAAACTACCTCTGAGAGAATCCAAAAATCATCAAAAACCAATTCTAAATTTTCTTTTTTCGGTTCTTTATCACTCAGTGCAGCAGTAAAGTGCAACACAATTGGCGTTAGCAAAACTTTAAAAAACAAGATACAGCATAAAATTGCTGATATCCAAAAATAATTTGTCCCATCCGAATACCCCGCTACATAAACATCTAAAAAAAGTGAAACTAATAAACGTAAAAGCGATAAGGAGCAAACAATGAAAAAAAAGATAGTCCAATTGCGAATCAATACTTTTTGCTCATCAACAATAGCAGCTTTGGATTTTCTAAACCATACCTTATTTTTCAATTCGACATAACTTAAAAACAAATAATACAGCGCAATTGCAGCAAACAAAAAATAAACATAAATATGGAAACAGACAGCGTATTTTCGAATTAAAAGATTCAGAAAACCAAAAACAACTGGCAATATAAAATGACGTAAATCGGCTTTAATAAAATATTTTTCATCAATAACTAAGTTCTTAAAATACAAATAAACGCAAGGAAATACCAGGCATCCAAAAGAACGAAAAACAATCATTACATTTTCGTTTACCGTAAAAGGAATCAAAATACGAAAACCACTAAAAAGAAATCGGGAAGAAGCATAGAAAAATAAAATTAGAAGATAAATATTAACTTTTCTATTGGATCTGTATTGCGCAACTACAACAGAAAACGTCAGGAAACCCAACAAACCCGTTATAAAATACACAATACTTAAATACATAATCGGTTAGAATTATTATGATAAAGAATTAAAGATATACAATTATCCAACTTTCTTACTTAACACAAAAAAATATCCGATATATAAGCTTAAAAAAACGTTATTCTGGAATAATTTATACTATTTTCAATACAAAAATTCCTGCATTAGAGTAATAAAAATCAATACATTAACTTAAAAATTCAAATAATGCTCTAAAATATTAATTAGCGCAATTATCGAAACAACGCCCGTAATAGTACCAATAATAACATTCATGTTTCTAAGGAGAAAATCGGCCTTTTCTTCTATCTTTTAAAAAAAGGCTATATAAAAGTAAAAAACAACAACCGCACCTAAAGCTGCTCCGCTTACAAAGGTAAAAACCGAAGTACTATCAAAAGAAAAAACAGCATAAGAATACAAGGTAACACTCACAAAAACATAGTATGGAATAGGAAAGAAATTCAATGCCGATAGCAACATTCCTAAAAAGAAACGTTTCTTTTTACTATGTTTTTTTATTTTAGGCTGTTTGAGCTTAGGTTTCTTAGCAATGGCTAAAAAATAAACGGTCAGTAAACCAAAAATTACACATCCTACTTCACGCAATAATAAAATAATATCCGGACGCGCATTGATAATTCGGGCAAACAAAACCGCCAGATAGACCTGAATAAAAATAACCAATACTGCCCCGGAAACAAACCAAAACGCATTACGTCTTCCTTCTTTCAAACTTACTTTAGCAGCAGTCATATTGAGTAACCCAGGAGGAGTAATCCCTACAAAAGCAGAAAGAAAGCCAGAAAACAAGGATATAATTAAATTCATAAGCCTATTTTAATAGGAATACCTAAAAAATATGTTTTAAAATCAAGTACAGTTATTCTTTAATTTTAAAACGAATATAAGTGATTGCTTTGTTAATTTCCAGATATTGTTTTTCGTAAAAAGTTTGAAAAGCAGTCACTTCTTCAGGACTTCCTTCATTTACATAAACATTATGATTGGCATATAAAACCTCATGACCTTCACCATGAAGCAAACCTAATGTATAACCGTGCATAAATTCGCTATCGGTTTTAAGGTTAACAACACCATCTTTTTTGAGGATTTTTTTATACAATTTTAAAAACTCCGAATTGGTCATTCGGTGTTTTGTACGCTTGTATTTTATTTGAGGATCTGGAAAAGTAATCCAGATTTCATCTACTTCATTTTCGGCAAAAATATGATTAATCAATTCAATTTGAGTACGAATAAAGGCAACATTATGCAAACCAGTTTCTACAGCTGTTTTAGCGCCACGCCAAAAACGAGCCCCTTTGATATCGATTCCAACAAAATTTTTGTTAGGATATCTTTCGGCTAAACCAACAGAATACTCTCCTTTTCCACAACCCAATTCTAATACTAAAGGATTGTCATTTTTGAAAAATTCAGCATTCCATTTCCCTTTCAACGGAAATAAATCACCTACTACTTCTTCTCTTGTTGGCTGAAAAACGTTATTGAATGTTTCGTTCTCCTTGAATCTCTTTAATTTATTTTTACTTCCCACTGTTTTTTAAATATTTGCGCAAAATTAAGCAAATATATCAAGACCTGAGGCAAGCTTTTGCAAAATATAAACGGTTAATCAATTTCTATATTTTAATACACCTCTTCGGCACATTCGATAGGAAATAAGGTTTCATCGTGTTGTGATAAATCCAGTCCCATAATTTCAGATTCTTCCGAAACACGCATTGGAATAATTCTATTGGTAATTTTAAATAGAAAATAAGCTCCAAAGAAAGTATAAATAGAAACCAGCATCAAGGCTGTCATGTGATGTCCAAAAACACCCCAGCCTCCGTGTAGCAAACTAGCGTTTTCTCCATGAGCAAAAATAGCCGTCAAAATCATTCCCATAATTCCACCTACACCATGACAGGCAAAAACATCTAAAGTATCATCAATTCCTTTTAAATATTTAGAATACACGACGCCATTAGAAACGATAGCAGCAATAAAACCAAAAAACATACTTTCAGGAACTGTAACAAAACCAGCAGCTGGTGTAATCGATACTAATCCTACCACGGCACCAATACAAGCACCAAGAGCAGAAACTTTTCTACCATTTATTCTGTCAAAAAAGATCCAGGTTAACATGGCAGCTGCCGAAGCAGTAGTTGTTGTTCCAAAAGCCATAGCAGCAACACCATTAGCTTCCATAGAAGAACCAGCATTAAAACCAATCCATCCAAACCAAAGCATTCCTGTTCCTAATAAAACAAACGGAATGTTTGTAGGCACATGATTGCTGTTTTTTCTTTTCCCTAAAACAAGAACACCTGCTAATGCTGCAAATCCAGCACTCATGTGAACCACTGTTCCACCAGCAAAATCCTTAACACCAAAGAAAGAACCTAAAATCCCTGTTGGATACCAAACGGCATGACACAAAGGAGAATAAATAAAAATGCTAAATAAACAGATAAAAAGTAAATACGAAATAAAACGAACACGTTCAGCAAACGAACCTGTAATAATAGCCGGAGCAATAACTGCAAATTTCATTTGGAACAAAGCAAAAAGCATAAACGGAACCGTTTTAGCAATTTCTTTATGAGGCAAAATACCCACATAATCCATAAAAGTAAAAGTAGCCGGATTACCTATAAAACTATAAAAACCATCTCCAATATTGATTCCAACAGGTTCCCCAAAAGCAAGACTAAATCCAACCACAACCCATATTAAAGTAACTACTCCCATACAGATAAAACTTTGCAGCATAGTCGAAATTACATTTTTCTTCCCTACCATTCCTCCATAAAAGAAAGCCAGTCCAGGAGTCATAATTAAAACCAAACAGCAAGAGGTAAGCATCCATGCCACATCCGCAGGGACAATTTGATCCATAGTTCCAAATTGTGCATGAACTGTTTTTGGTTCTAAAGGTACTTGCCAAAAAAGCCCTGAAATACAAACAATACTAATAACAACAAAAGAAATGATCCAACGTTTCTCGATTTTCATAGTTTTTTTACTTTAACCCATTAATTTTCGGGGGCAAATTTAAAAATAAATTACATTTCAGCCTAAATACTCTAAAAATAAAAAACTTCTCAACAAACAACCCCTTTTTAACACTACCAACAAAAAATCAGCGCAAAAAATTATCGATTCTCACAATTTTATATCTTTTATATGAGAAATATATTTTTTGCTAATTCGAAAAATTCTAACAAAAAAGAACCAAACGTCTAAAATATGAAAAAAAAGTTGTAAATTTTCATAAAACAAGACTACTTATTGTGTTTTGTTTCATTCCATTAAACACCAAAACAGTTCCTGCATGAAAAAAATGCTTTTTACTTTTTCAATACTTGCTTTGTTTATCATGACTACGTTACAGTCCTGCAAAAACAAAACAGAAGAAATTAAAATTCCTGAACCAAAGATTGTACTGGAACCTTACCAGACTACATTTGACAGCACCGCTGTTACTTCTTTTTTCAAAAACCATCCTTTGTTGCAAAAATATGAGGCCGATGTAAAAAAACTATATCAAAAACACCAATACCATTATGTTTGGTTTGACAAAAAAGGGATTAACGAATTTGCGAATCTTTTATATGATAAAACCAACAATCTAGAAGAAGAAGGTGTAGAAATTAATGTTCCTTATAAAACCAAATTTGATCAGATTCATAGCAATTTAAACAAAAACACAAAGCCAAATATTGAAACTGAGCTTTTGCATTCTTCTTTGTATTTTCTGTATGTAACGAATGTTTACAATGGTTTAGATTCGGATAAATCAAAAGAAGTAGAATGGTATATTCCCCGAAAACAGCAGTCGTATATTAGTTATCTGGATTCGCTTTTAACGGATCCATCTTTAATCAATAAAGAAGAGAAGAATCTTTTTAGCCAATATTTTTTGCTTAAAAAAGCACTCCAAAAATACCGCAAAATCCAAAAGAAAGACAAATGGAATGCCATCACTATAGACACTGCTTTTACTTCTTATAAAATTGGCGACAGCGCTACAGCTATCGCACAAATAAGAGAACGCTTGTTTCTTACGGATGACATCAAATCCGATTCTAAAAGTGCCATTTATGATAAGGAATTGTCCAAAGGAATTTTGCATTACAAACTAAGACGAGGTTATCTTTCAAATAGTATTATTTCAAAAGAACTGATTCAGGATTTGAATGTTCCCATCAGCGAACGTATTAAAACCATTATGATTAATATGGAACGCTGCCGATGGGTTTCCAGCGATATTCCAAAATCAAAAGAATTAATTGCCATCAATATTCCTTCGTTTCAATTGTCGTATTTTAAAAATCAGGAAGTGGTTTTACGCTCAAAAGTTGTGGTGGGTAAAATCCTGAACAAAACCGTGATTTTTAGTGCTCCAATGAAATACATTGTTTTTAGTCCGTACTGGAATATCCCTACGAGTATTAAAAAGAATGAAATTCTTCCGGGCATAGCCAAAAACCCAAATTATTTAGCTGAACACAACATGGAATGGAACGGCAGCAGCATCAGACAAAAACCGGGACCTAAAAACTCGCTCGGATTGATCAAGTTTTTATTCCCAAATTCGAATGACATTTACCTGCACGACACGCCTTCCAAAGGACTTTTTGAAAGAGAAACCCGAGCCTTTAGTCATGGCTGTATTCGTGTGGCAAAACCAAAAGAGTTAGCTATCGAAATCTTAAAAGATGATCCCACATGGACTCCTGAAAAAATTGAAAAAGCCATGAACAGCGGCAAAGAAACCTGGCACACGCTTAAGAATAAAATTCCAGTATATATTGGTTATTTCACTGCCTGGGTTGACAATGACGGAACCATTTATTTTTACAATGACATTTACAAGAGGGATCCATTAGTAGCCAACTTATTATTCAAGCAATAAACTTTACTACTATTACAGCATAAAAAAAGACAGTTACCATAAAGTAACTGTCTTTTCTATTTTTCCCTTAACGGATTTATTTAAAATGTTTTTTGTTTTTCAAAAGTCGTTTCCAGTGTTTTCTTGATTTTTACAAGCGCACCTCTAAATGCTTTTTCAACAGTATCTGAATGTTCTGTCACCACAATAGGCTGCAATTTTGCAGGACGTACTTCAATTAAACATTTTTTATCTTTTAAACTAAATTTCTCGCCATTTTCATCTCCAAAATGCACTTCAATACGGGTGATTTTTTCTTCAAAACGGGCTAATGCTGTTTCTAATTCTGCAGAAAAATAAGCTTCTGCTCTCTCGTGACCTTCTACGTTTTTGTCTGTATTAAATTGGATTTTCATAGCTTTTCTGGTTTATAATTATTTCTCTAAGTTAACCAACCACAATCTAAAAAGCGAATGAATTAGTAAAATATTATGATTGTTGTTTAATAATAAAAACAAAAGAATTATTAATTAATTTTTTAAAAATCGGATTTACGTATGAGCTATATAACACCCAACTAATCATAAAAATTATCCAATTGACATTTTTGCAGATTCTTTCCAAAGATAATTTGGAATAGGCTCATTTAACTCCCACTTGATATTCATTGGCTTTTCTCCTTCATTTTCTTTAAAATTCGCTTCTCCAATAAATACATAACCCATTGTATTTCCCTTTTCATCTTTTGCTTTTTCTCTAATAAAAAGCAAAATCTTCTTGCCATTTTCTTGATGTCTAACATATGATAATCCTTTACCTATATTTGGTCTTGATGAATTTTGACTTTGCCAATGAAATAAAGTTTCACTAATTGCATAATCATCATACATTGTGGTTGGAGAGAAATTCTCTTCTGATTTAATTAAATTTATAAAAAGTAGTTCCGTATTTAATTCTACATTTTCTGCAACACCTTCCCGGCTTGGTGACTTTCTCTCAAAAGTACTTAATCCGAATGCAACTAAAATTTGATCTCTTGTGTATCTAGCGTGTAATCTCAAAGGTTGACTATAAGGCAATTGAACTTCTATTTCTTTAAAATCAACTTTATCGATTAATATCTCTAATACCTCAATAATTTCATCAACTAAAATTTTATTCTTTCCGATAGCTCTAATACTTTCTTCTAACGACTTATAACCACCAGCATTTTGCCAAACATCATAATGTAACATTAATAACATTGTTTTTCCATTCTTCTCAAAATCATCAATATTTATATTGAAGTTCAATTTTGCAATTTTAAGAATGAAATTAAAATAACTTGTTGAGTTTGTAGAAAGCCATTTATTACTTATGTAGAATAAATTTGTTTCTCATTATTATTATCAAAATTTTCAATCACTCCCGCTTTCTGACATAATCTTGACCAAGTTTCTTTTTTTGAATAAATCATTTCAATTGAAACATGATTTAGCTCCATAAAATTTACCAACGTTAAGGGTAATGTTGTTTGATGCTGAAAATTTCTAATCTTATTGATTAATTGATTTACATTTAATGATGTTGCCTTTTTTATGTTTTCAAGAATTATTTCTTTCGCTTTTTTCTCAAGGACTATTGAACAGCCTAATGGTAAATGTGGAAAATCATCTTCAATTTCTTTGTAAACTGAAGAAGTTGTTTTGCCAATTAGAGCTCTAAACTTGTTTTCAAAATCATATTCAGGTCTTGCATTTCCAACAAAATCCAAAACTGTTAAACACTCCTTTCCTTCGGCCAAGCGCAAACCACGTCCCAATTGCTGAAGAAAAACCGTTAAACTTTCAGTTGGTCTTAAAAATAAAACGGTATCAATTTCTGGAATATCTACACCTTCATTAAAAATATCAACTACAAATAAATAATTAAATTCTTTTTTCTTGAATTGTTCTCTAATTCTATTTCGTTCACTAGAATTTTTTGAAGTTAAATATTCTGCTTTTAAACCCGCTAAATTGAATTTTTCAGTCATAAAAGTAGCATGTTGAACAGTCACACAAAAACCAATCGCTTGAACATCATTTATATCATTTGTATACTTTTTAAGATTATCTATTATTTGTCCTACACGAACATTATTTTTAGTATATAAGCTCGTTAATTCACTTGCTAAATACTTGCCCTTCTCCCATTTTACATTATTTAAATCAATACTATCAGTTATTCCAAAATACTGGAAAGGACTTAATAGTTTTTTGTTTAGTGCTTCTGGAAGTCTAATTTCAGCCGCTATACGATTACAAAAATCTTTTAATATGTCAGCACCATCCATTCTTTCTGGAGTAGCGGTCAGTCCTAATAATATTTTAGGTTTGAAATAATCTATGATTGGCCTATAAGTTTTAGCTTCGATATGATGTACTTCATCAATAATAACAAAGTCATAATACTCAGGAGAAAGTTTAATTTCTTTAAGCCTATTATTTAAAGTTTGAACAGAAGCAAAAACGTATTCATTAGAATTTGGCTCAATACCGTCAACCCATAAATCTCCAAAGTTATTATTCTTTACAATGCCTCGAAAAGTTGCTCTTGCTTGTTCTAAAATTTCTTTTCTATGAGCTACAAAAAGCAACCTAGATGATTGATTTTTATTTTTAAAATTTTTATAATCAAATGCAGAAATGACTGTTTTTCCTGTTCCTGTTGCGGCAACTAAAAGGTTTTTATATCTATCATGAACAGATCTTTCAACTTCTAGCTTTTCAAGTATTTCACTTTGATAGTGAAATGGTTTTATGTCAAAATATGATGTTGTAAAAGTATATTCTTTTGAAAATTTTCCTTGTTTGAGAGCATCAACCAATTTTACAGAATGAACACTTTGATCATATAATTCAAACTCTTTATTTTGCCAGTACGATTCAAACGTTTTTTTAAATTTATCAATAATATGCCCAACTTCTTTTGTTGTAATTTTTAAATTCCATTCTAATCCGTCCGTTAATGCTGAACGTGAAAAATTGGATGAACCAATATAGCCTGTATGAAAACCAGTATTTCTTTGAAATAAATAAGCTTTTGCATGTAATCTTTCATTACCGGTATTATATGAAACTTTTACTTCTGTATTTTTTAAAGAAGCTAAAAATTCAACCGCTTTAGAATCTGTTGCACCAATATAAGTAGTCGTAATCACTCTTAGTTTACCCCCTCTTTCTGTAAACTCCCTCAATTCACGTTCAAGAATTCTAATTCCTTTCCATTTAATAAAAGAAACTAATAAATCGATTTTATCTGATGATAATATTTCTTTTCGTAATTCACTTTCTAAAGTAGTACCTGAATTTCCACCTGTAAAAAGCTCACTATGAATTAATCTTGTGTAAGGTGTGATTTCTTTTAGATGTAAATCTAAATCAGTAAAATGTGAATCAATTTTTGTAAAAACAGCTTTTAAAATTTTTCCTTCTGTATCAATCAAATCGTCTTCAAAATCTTCATTATTCAATTCTTCCTTTAAAAATTGAATAATTTTATTTGAGACTTTTATTTGATTTTCTATTAAATCTATTTCCTTTTCTTTTGGTAGATTTTCTAAAGCATACTTAATAACTGTTGCTATATGTTGAGATAACATTTTAGATGCTTCTGCTTTGTCTATTGTAGTTTTTTTTACCTGAAATGTATTTTTATCAAGTTCATTTATTTTATAATTGATTAGTTTGGTAACTAATTCTTCATAGAGCCCTTGATTCATAATTCAAGTTTTAAAAATTCCTCAACAATTGGCAAATCCGCTGCTGCCCAATCTAAGTTCATTAATTCCGATTTATCTAATAATTTAAAATCTTTATGCTCAGCTAATACAATTTCACCAGAGATATAATTTGCTAAGAAAGGGATTAAATTTATTTTAAAAATTCCATAATCATAAATACTATTTGAGAGCCTATTCAAAACATCAATTTCAATATTGATTTCTTCCTTAATCTCTCTTTTAATACACTCTATTTCATTTTCATTTTCTTCAACTTTCCCTCCTGGAAATTCCCATTTTAAAGGTAATTTCATTTTTTCACTTCTTTGAGTTACTAAGATTTCATTACCAACTTTTATAATAGCACATGTAACGTTTAGCATTTTATAGAGATATTTTATTTTGTACGAAAGATAATTATATTTTCATTTTTAACGACAGAAAAATATTAAAAAACCGCCACTCTCTCGACTGACGGTTTAAAATGTTGTTATGAAAAAAGTATGCTCTAACTAGCCCCGATGGAAGCGGCATCTCCCGATTTAAAAAAACAAGGCTTTTTAGCCGTAGTTTTTGTTATCGGGAATATAGCGGAAAGCGGGACAAAACGTGATTGAAAAAAGGTCTTGTTCTGCTCCTAAAAATTATTTTGGTAATTGGGTAATTCCCATGTTATATAACGTAAAAGCCTGAATATCGACATTTTCCTGTATGGTTGCCGCAACTGATTTTCCTGCTCCGTGACCGGCTTTGACATCGATTCTAATTAAAACAGGATTGTTTCCAGATTGTTTGGATTGCAATTCGGCTGCAAATTTAAAACTGTGTGCCGGCACTACTCTATCGTCATGATCGCCAGTGGCAACCATAGTTGCGGGATATTGCACTCCGCCTTTAATAGTGTGTAATGGCGAATAGCCTTTGAGATATTCGAACATTTGTTTGCTATCCTGAGCGGTTCCATAATCGTAAGCCCAACCGGCTCCTGCTGTAAAAGTATGGTAACGCAACATATCCAAAACGCCAACAGCGGGCAAAGCCACGTTAGCCAAATCAGGGCGCTGCGTCATTACGGCACCTACCAGCAAACCGCCATTTGAACCTCCGCGGATGGCCAGAAAATCAGATGACGTATATTTTTCGGCAATTAGATATTCGGCAGCGGCAATGAAATCGTCAAAAACGTTTTGCTTTTGCAATTGGGTTCCAGCATCGTGCCATTCTTTTCCGTATTCGCCACCGCCACGTAAATTGGGCACGGCAAATATGCCTCCGTTTTCCATCCACACCGCATTAGCAATACTAAAACTCGGCGTTAGACTAATATTGAATCCGCCGTAACCGTATAAAATGGTTGGATTCTTCCCGTCTAATTTTAATCCTTTTATATGGGTAATCAGCATTGGAATTCGGGTTCCGTCTTTCGAAGTATAAAATACCTGCCTGGATTCGTAGTCTTCAGTTTTAAATTCGGCTTTCGATTTTTCATACACTGTTAATTTACCCGAATGCGGTTCTAAAGCGTAAATAGTTGACGGCATAATATAATTGGTAAACTTAAAATAGACTGTTTTGTCTTTTTTCTTTCCTTTAAAGCCATCTGCTGTTCCTAATCCAGGAAGCTGAATTTCGCGTAAAAATTTCCCTGAATAATCGTATTGCTTTACCACCGAAACCGCATCTTTCATATAATGTGCAAAAATGTAACCGCTGCAAGTGGCAGGTTCTAAAACCTGAGTGGTTTCGGCAATTAAATCTTTCCAGTTTTCCGGCGTTGGATTAGTGAAATCTACGGTTACAATTCGTTTGTTGGGCGCATTTCGGTCAGTTACAATCAATAACTTCGTTCCCTCATTATCGATTACGGTATTGTCGCTATTAAAATCAGAAACAATAGTCACAATAGGACTTTCAGGCGTTGACAAGTCCTGAATGTACAACTCATTCCCATAGGTCGAAGTGGCTGCTGTAATAACTAAATAACGATCATCTTCAGTCACGCTTCCGCCAACATAACGTCGCTTCTGGCTTTCGCCAAAAATTACTTTGTCTTCTTTTTGAGCGGTTCCCAGTTTATGAAAGTACAATTTATGCTGATCGGTTTTAGCCGATAATTCGCTGCCTTTTGGTTTTTCATAACTCGAATAATAAAATCCTTCATTGCCTTTCCACGACAAGCCGCTGAATTTTACATCGACCAAAGTATCTCCGATAACTTGTTTAGTCAAAGCATCTAAAATGATGACTTTTCGCCAATCGCTGCCACCTTCAGAAATGGAATAAGCCAGTTTCAAACCATCCTTAGAAAAAGCATATTCTCCCAAAGAAGTACTTCCATCCTTAGAAAAAGTATTCGGATCCAAAAAAACGGTTTCTTTGCCTGAATTGTCTTTTCGATACAAAACCGATTGATTTTGCAATCCATTATTTTTTAAATAATAGGTAAAGTTCCCCTCTATAAAAGGTTCTCCTATTTTCTCGTAATTCCACAGTTTTTCCAGTCTTTCTTTTAACTGATTTCGAAACGGAATTTGCTCTAAATAAGCATTCGTTACTTTATTCTGTGCAATTACCCAGGCAGCCGTTTCAGCCGAACGATCGTCTTCCAGCCAACGATACGGATCATTTACTTTGGTTCCAAAATAATCATCTACCGTGGCATCTTTTCTGGTTTCCGGATATTGAATGGGTTTTGAATTTTGAGCAAATGATGTCATTATGGAACTGATAATTGTGGTTATAATAATCGTTTTTCGCATAGTAATGGAACTATTGATTTTTACAAAAATAAGGATAAAAAATACCTCTGAAACAAGTAAATTAAAAATAAAAAAACCATTAAGAAATTAAGAAAACGAAGCACTAGACTCCATGATTTCTTAACCTCTTAATAGTTCTAAAATATATTTAGCCACAAAATCTGCTAAACTTTATGTTTTTATTTTTAAACACAAAGTTTGGCGCAAAGCACACGAAAACTTATGATTTGGTTTAACAATAAAGTTCACAAAGCTTTGCGAAGGACTTAGTAAACTTTGCAGTAAAACTAAAAACGTGTTATAAATTAAAATTTACGCCCAGCACAATATTCCTTCCAATATTAGGAATTCCATCGGTTTTTAATCTGGAAAGATGGGCGATGTATTTTTTATCGAATAAATTATTTCCGTTCAAATTGACATTGAACGCCGTTTTCCCCCATTTTACTTTTCCTCCAAAACCTAAATTCACCAAAGTATAACCGTTTGAACTGGTTTCAAAACCGCTTACATTTCCTTGATTGAAAGTAGTATTAACATTCAAACTGGCAAATCCTTCTTCGAACCAGTTTTTAATTTTGAATTCGGTTCTAATGGTATTGTTCCAATTATTAGCCGGAATTAATGGTAAATAATCACCATTTTCTTTCTTTCCTGTTACGGTTTCAAAACTGGTTTCGTAATGCAACCAGTCCAATGGATGTGGGTGAAAATGCAAACCTATTTCACCTCCATACAATTTAGCGTTGTTCTGAATGTATGCAAAAACATCATTGTCTTCTAGCTGCTCTCCTGTTGGAGAGGTGTAAATATAATTATTGATGTGATTGTAAAACCCGTTGACGAAAAACTCGAAATGCGTGTTTCCGTATTCCAAATTCAAATCGGTTTGCAGGTTTTGTTCCGTTTTTAAATCGCTGTTCCCTATTTCGTAACGATTGGTTCCTTCGTGTACGCCATTCGAACTTAATTCGGCTAAATTCGGCGCTCTAAAACCAGAAGCCACATTCAATCGCATCGTTAAATTATCAGCCAGATTGGTTTTGTAACCCAAAGAAGCATTAAAACTATCAAAAGATTTATCAAGCGCTTCAAAAGAACCTTCTTCGCCAGCAATTCCGTGAGCTATCGTAGTAATTTGTCGGTTATCAAAACGTAATCCTCCCTGAATTACGTTGCTGTTCCATTCATAATTAGCTGTTCCAAAAACTCCAAAATCATTTGTAGTGGCATCTGGAATCAAATATTCTTCACCAAAATTAGTATTGGTTTGATGCATTCCCTGAATTCCAAATATGGATTCGAGGTTTCCTATTTTTGGCAAATAATATTTTGCATCATAATTGAAAGTCTTTAATTTCATTTGTAAAACAGCTTCGTTGCTGTCTTCAAATTCGCTTCGATCATTAGCAATATATCCTAAATCGACATCCAGTTTAGAATTTTTCAAATAAATCACTGAATTCCAGCTCAACAAATGATTATCAACTCCTTGTCTTGGAAAAATGGTGTTTTTACTTTTAGATTGTTCTGCGATTCCTTCTTCGGGAATTCCTAAATCCAATTTATTGAAATTGTATCGCAAAACTGAAGAAAAAGCCGAGTTGCTGTATCCAATTCCTGTTTTAAAATCGGTTTCATTATAACGGCTATTGGTTACACGATCTCCGCCTGAAATTTGGTAATCCGAATGCGTATTGTAACTTCCACGCGCTAGAAATTTCCAGTTTTCGGTTGATGTTTTTACACCCAGACTAGAATTACTTCCTAAAGTATTTGAAAATATTTTTTGACTAAAATCGGTTTTTAAAGTATTAGCTTCTGCAAATTTTTCTGGATTAAAATACAAAACACCACCCAAAGCATCCGAACCATACAGTAAAGAAGCAGGTCCTTTGATTACCTCAACACTTTCTACACCAGCGCCATTTAATCCTAAACCATGTTCGTCTCCAAATTGCTGATTTTCTATTCGAACACCTTGCGAATAGACTAAAACCCTATTGCCGCTCAAACCACGAATAACAGGTTTACCAATTGAAGTTCCCGTAGAAACCTGAGAAACTCCGGGAATTGTTGCTAATCCTTCAATAAGTGTTGACGTTCCGTTTTTTTCCAAATCACGCATGCTGGCATGCTCGACTTTCATCACGTTTTGCGATTGAATTTTGCTGAAAGCCGTAGAAACAATTACCTCATCCATTTCAAAAGTTGATGTAATTAATTGAACGTTTAAGGTATTTTCTTTTTGAAGTCTATCAATAACCTGGTGTTGCGTCGTGTACCCTACAAATTGAAAACTGAGTTTTAAAGTTCCGTTTGGCAGATTTTTAAAACTGTATTTTCCATCCGCATCAGTAATGGTTCCTTTGTGCAATTCAGGAATATAGACCGAAGCTCCAATTATGGGCTGATTTGAAACATCCGTTACTGTTCCTGAAACTACATTTTGAGCTTGTAGTACAGCTGAAAACCCTAAAAATAGGATTACTATATATTTTTTCATTGAAGAAGATTGTATTGTTTATTTCATCCCGTTTCAATTAAAACAGGAGAAAGTAAAATTAGAATTGACTTTAATTACAACATAAACCATTGTAATATTTTAAACCATTAAGTTTTTAAGTTTCATTAAGAATAAAATCTTAACTCCCTTAATTTCTTCATGGTGAAAACAAAAAATTTTCGTAGTAATTTTAAAAGTAATAGAATTAAACAATACTTATAGGAGGTCCCCGGTGTGCATACAAACTTCCCGAGAAAGAAATAATGGTTTTCTGCTCTTTACTAACAAAAGAGATGGACTTAAACTCAGAAAAGAAGTGATAACTTATGAATTTGGGATAAAGACAACTCCCAAATTCAAAATGACAAATAGCACAATGTTCCACGATTTTGTGCTCGTGGGTAATCTCTACTTTATTTTCAGTATGATCGTGAACACAGAATTTATGAGAAAGTTGTTTTTCTAAATGCTCATAACCATGAAAAGACTGAAACAGTATCGAGAACAATACCGCCGTTGCCAAAGTAAAACTAAATAGAAGCTGTTGCCTTTTCATTGGTTGCAAAGGTAAACAGAGGGACTTAGAAATCCTAACTTGTTGGACTGCTTAAAAGGCTTTTTAATTATTTAAATAATTTTATATTTGATTTAAATAAAGTCAGATAATTATTAAATTTATAAACGTTAATGTCAAGCTTAACAAACTATGCAAAAAATAGACACCATAATTGAATTAGAAGAATCAGAAAATTATATTTCCGCTTTCGAGGAATATCAAAAAGCATTTTCTTCCAACCAAGATTTTGAGTTATGGAAACATTACTATTTTTTTCTTTGGTACATAGTTGTGGAAGGCTTTGCAGTAGGCTTAGAAAAATTTGTGTTTGATAATAAAATTGAAAATAAACTGAAAGAAGTTAGTCACTTTGGCGTAAAAAAATTTAAAAATAATCCCGAAGCATTATTTATTTTAGGATATACAATTTCTCTTTTTCCTTATCATTTTGGAGAATATGAAAAATTAGAAAGCGAAGCAAAACAAATGCTCGAAAAAGCTCATAATATTCTACCAAGCGATATTATTTATAAGCTTGCGTATTTTGGTTCGGGAACTGAAGATCAAGAAACTTATAATCAAGTTTGTGTGCAAGCAGCTTCGGAAGTGATAAAAAGATTTAATGGAAAGGGATTGTTTAATGCATATTTTAAAGAAGTTTTATATAGAATTAAACCAATCAGTAACCGATAATGCTTCATTGTCAGACTTGAAAAGACAGCTCGTACCAACAAACAATAGGCAAGTTAATACTTTGTCGAATCACTAAACGAAGATTCCTCCTTCGTCGGAATGACAAAATTGCGCACTCTGATTAACTATAAAATTCACGGTATAAAAAAAGCTTCTCAATTGAGAAGCTTTTCTATTTATAATGATCTAGTATTAAACTAATTTGTTAGCTACTAAATATTCAGCAATTTGGATGGTGTTTGTAGCAGCACCTTTTCTTAAGTTATCTGCAACAACCCACATGTTTAAAGTGTTTGGTTGAGACTCATCTCTTCTTAAACGACCAACGAAAACTTCATTTTTACCTTGTGCAAAAAGAGGCATTGGGTATTCAAACTCTTTTAGGTTGTCCTGAACAATTACTCCGTCAGTGCTTTCAAGAATGCTTCTTACTTCACTGATATCAAAATCATTTGAGAATTCTACGTTGATTGCCTCAGAGTGTCCACCCACAATAGGCACACGAACTGCAGTTGCTGTAACAGCAATAGAATTATCACTTAAGATTTTTTTAGTTTCACGAACTAATTTCATCTCTTCTTTTGTGTATCCATTTTCTTCAAAAACATCACACTGAGGAATAGCGTTACGGTGAATTTGGTATTTGTAAGCCATATCCCCATCAATTCCAGCGTATTCGTTTTCTAATTGTTTTACCGCTTTTACACCAGTTCCAGTGATGGATTGGTAAGTAGAAACGATAACTCTTTTTACATTGTATTTTTTATGCAAAGGCGCTAAAGCCAAAACCATTTGGATAGTAGAACAGTTTGGGTTCGCAATAATTTTGTCTTCTTTAGTTAACTCACCAGCATTGATTTCAGGAACTACTAATTTCTTAGAAGGATCCATTCTCCAGGCTGAAGAGTTGTCAATTACTGTAGTTCCAGCTGCTGCAAATTTTGGTGCCCATTCTAATGAAGTATCTCCTCCTGCAGAAAACAACGCAATTTCTGGTTTCATATCTACAGCAGTAGCTAATCCTACCACTTTGTATGTTTTCCCTTGAAATTCCATTTCTTTTCCTACTGATCTTTCAGAAGCTACAAGGATTAATTCGTCATTAGCAGTAACAAAGTTTCTTTCTGCCAATACTTGTAACATTACTTCTCCAACCATTCCGGTTGCACCTACAACTGCTATTTTCATATGCTTTTTTATTTTTTTTTAAATGGTTATATGTAATTCGCATAACATTATTCAGTTTTAATATTAAATCTGTGTTATGCTCATTTCATAGTATATATCTTTTTATTAAATTCTAATTTTGAACTGCAAAAGTAATTAATATTCAAAGGAAAACAATGACGTTCACAAAAAGTAACAAAAAGTTACAAATATAACATAAAAGAAAAACCATCCGCAGTAGCGAATGGTTTAGTTGAACATATAGTGAAGCGGTATTTATCTCTTTTCTTTCAATAAATCTCTAATCTGAATTAACAATTCTTCCTGAGTAGGTCCAGCTGGAGCTGCAGGAGCAACCACAACATCTTGTTTCCTTCTTGCTTTCTCAGCAGCTCTTAGAACTACAAAGATAAAAAACGAAATAATTACAAAATTGATAATAGCCTGAACTAAATTACCATAAGTAATTACAGCTGCTTCAGCCGCTTTTGCAGCCGCCAGATCAGGATAGCTATTACCATCTAATGTAATAAATTTTTGTGTGAAATCAATTCCGCCAGTTAATAGCCCTACAATTGGCATAATAACATCATCCACGGCAGAACCAACAATTTTACCAAAAGCACCACCAATTACAACAGCGGTAGCCAAACTCAAAACATCACCTTTCATTAGAGAGGCTTTAAAATCACTGAAAAATCCCATAGGTATCTTTATTTTTAAATTGAACTTAATTGAGGATTCTAAATTAACATTTTTTTTAACAAGAATAACAATTCAAAGCAAAAAACTTTAGCGGTAGAAAACTCGTTTTACTCGCTGAGAAATACTTGTCAGTACTTCATACGGTATGGTATTCAGCTTTTTAGCCATGTATGAAACGGTTGGGCTTTCGCCAAAAATAATCACATCATCGCCTTCCAAACAATCAATTTCAGTGACATTAACCATTAACATATCCATACAAACGCTTCCTAAAATGCCTGCTTTTTGCTCATTAATCACTACAAAACCAACTCCATTCCCCCAGGCTCTCGCAATTCCATCAGCGTAACCAATAGGAATTGTAGCTACTTTTGTGGGGTTTTCAGCCATAAATCTCCTTCCATAACCCACGCTGTCTCCCGCTGGAATAGTTCTGATTTGCGAAATAATCGATTTTAATGTGCCTACATTTTCCAAATTTTTTTGCTCGTTTTCATCGTTAGAAACACCGTAAAGTCCAATTCCCAATCTAACCATATCAAATTGGGTATCTGGAAAATTACTAATTCCCGAAGTATTTAAAATATGACGAATAGGTTTAACGCCTAATTCGTTCATGATTTTAGTTGACAACCTATCAAACAACTGAATTTGAGAATGTGCAAAATCATAATGCTTCGGTTCATCACTGGTAGCCATGTGCGACAAAATACTCTGAATTTTAACGGTTGAATTTCCTTTTAAAGTCGAAATCAATTCATCAACGGTATTTTCTTCAAAGCCCAAACGGTGCATTCCTGTATCCACTTTAATATGAATGGGGAAATGCTGTAGATTTTTTTGTTTGGCTATTTTCAGAAAGGCATGTAATCCTTTTATACTGTAAATCTCTGGTTCTAAACCGTGTTGAATAATCGCTGAAAAACTAGTGTTTTCAGGATTTAAAACCATAATAGGCAATTTGATTCCCCCGTTTTTTAACGAAATTCCTTCATCGGCGAAAGCCACACCCAAATAATCCACTTTATGATGCTCGAGTAATTTGGCAATTTCGAGTCCACCATTTCCATAACCAAAAGCTTTGACCATCACCATGATTTTCACCTTTGACTTTAATTTCGATTTGAAAAAATTCAGATTGTAACTTATCGCATTTAGGTTGATTTCCAAAACCGTTTCATGGGTTTTCTCTTCGAGCAAAGTAACAATTTCCTCAAACTGAAACGAACGCGCGCCTTTTATCAAGATACTTTCATTGGAGAAATCCAGTTTTTCAAAATTCGCAATGAATTCGGCTGTAGTTTTAAACGTAATACAATTCGAAAATTGATCTTTAAACGCCGAAATGGTTTCTCCAATTCCAATCACACGATTGATTTTGTTCGAAACAATTAACTGCGCCACTTTATCGTACAATTGTTCGTTAGGAAAACCACTTTGAAAAATATCCGAAAGAATTACCGTTTTCTTATCAAATTGATTCTGACTTTCTAAAACATCAAGGGCAATTTTTAAAGACTGAAAATCGGAACTGTAACTGTCATCAATAATGCTGCAATTATTAATTCCGTTTTTTACTTCTAATCGCATTTCGACAGGGAAAAGCATTTCCATTCGGGATTGAATTACACTACTTTCGTATTCAAAATACAAGAGTACCATTAAACTGGAAATGGCATTTTCAACAGAAGCCTTGTCTACAAAAGGAATTTTTAACTGATAGGATTTTCCTTTGTATTGGTAAAATAAAGTCGTTTCCTGATTTGTAATTTCTTTTTTCGAAACAAAAACATCGGCATTTTCGTCTTTAAAACTCCACGAAAAAGGTTTGGTTTTAGCTGAAATATATTTTTCTATCTGACTACTTTTTTGATAAATCAATACTTCAGCTTCCTGAAACAACAGCATTTTTTGCTGGATTTTTTGTTCTAAATCAGCAAAACCTTCGTCATGAGAAGAACCAATATTCGTCAAAACACCAATAGTAGGTTTGATTATTTTCTCCAATTTATCCATTTCAGCAACGGTAGAAATTCCCGCTTCAAAAATGCCTAAATTGTGTTTTTCATTAATAGCAATTACCGACAAGGGAACACCCACTTGCGAATTGTAACTTTTAGGACTGCGAATAACATTATAATCGGGACTCAACAAAAAATTAAGCCATTCTTTGACAATGGTTTTTCCGTTACTTCCGGTTAAACCAATGACTGGGAAATGAAAAAGACTGCGGTAATAAGACGCAAATTGCTGCAGCGCCACCAAAGTATTTTCTACAACTAAAAAATTAGCCTGATTCTCGCAATCTTCAGGAATGCGAGTTACCACAAAATTTTGAACTCCATTGGCAATTAAATCTTTGATGTAATGATGCGCATCATTATTAGGTCCAACCAAAGCAAAAAACAGCGTTTGCTCACTATTTTGTAACGATCGGCTATCAATTGAAATGGTATCTATGGTGGCTTCGGGACGGATTCCAAACCATTTTGCATCAAGGATTGAAATGCTATCTTTAATTGTTATACTCATGGATTCAAAATAGATTTTTAAAAACTATACAACTTCAAAAGTAAGACTTCTTTTGAAATTGAGACGTTGGAAAAGCGTTAAAAAGAATGTAAAAACAGAATTTAGAAAAGACTTTTTAGAAGATTCGTTATATTTGTAAGTCTAAGCTATCTTACCAATGCCAAAAAAGATTTTTCCCTTTTTCTCTTATATTTTCCATCCGGTATTCATACCGATATACGCTACTCTTTTCTATCTTTTTTCGAATCATTCGTATACTTTAAACAGAGAAAAATATTTGGTTTTGCTTCAGGTAACCATCATTACCTTCTTGATTCCGATACTGTTTTTCTTTCTGCTTCGATTAACTGGAAAAATTACTTCCATAATGGTTCCTGAATTATCCGAACGGAAATTCCCTTTGATTATTCAATGTTTCTTGCTGATTCTTTTAGTTCGAAAAAGCATTACTATTGAACGTTATCCTGAACTACACTTTTTTCTGTTAGGCGCTTTATTCAGTACACTTATTGCGTTAATTCTGCTCTTTGTCAACAAAAAAGCGAGTTTGCACATGATGGGATTGAGTGCTTTAACTTTTTTTGTTTTTGGATTGAGTTTGCATCATCACATCAACAATACTGTATTGATTATTGGTTTGGTTTTAATGAATGGTTTGGTGGCTTCTTCGCGATTAGTGATGAAAGCGCATACGCCAGTAGAATTGATTATTGGAGTACTTTTAGGTAGTATTCCACAAATTCTTTTTCTGTTTTTATGGTTATAGAATATAGAAAATCACTCCTACATTTAAGGAATTCATTTTCACTTTTTCGCCATCAATTTGAGCCGATTTAAAAATAGGATTCAAACCATAATACGCATATACATTTAAGGTATTATAGCCCGCTGACAAATACAATCCGTACAGAAATTTATTAAAATCTTCGTTATTTGTTATTACTGTTTTTCCTTGTTCGTCTTTAAGAACTGATTTACTGTAAGCCAAATAACTGAATTTCATTCCGCCATAAATTCTCCAGAATTTATAACTCTGAAACGTTGATGTTCTCCATCTAAATTCAAGCGGAACATCAATTAACAATTGGGTGAATTTATTTTTATCAAAATTAGATTGTGAACCTAAAATGTTATAAACTGCGTCTTGAGCAGTTCCCGTAATTCCTAAATTTTGATTGTAATTATTATAACTCACACCTAAACCTGTTGCAAAAGCTTTCGTTCTATTTTTATTAATAGGCATATCTCTCAAAAAACCACCTGAAATTCCGATTGAGAATTTTTGTTGCGATAAACCCTTTGGTTTTTGTTGCAACGTATTATAATTGAACCCAAAATAAAACTGATCTTCTCTATACAAAGAATCCACTTTTATTTCTTGTAGTTCGGGTTTAGTTTGTATTTCTTCCTGGGCAAAAGCAGCAAAAAAAGAAGATAGCAGCAAAACACTAAAAAATAATTTTTCTCTAATTTGGTTTTGAAGTAGATTCATTGAGTATAAATTTCTTAATGGTAAAATTAGCTGTTTTAGAATATAACTGATCATTTATTTAAACAAAAAAGGAGCAAAAAAATTGCTCCTTTTTATATTATTTATTTTTGGTTTCCTCTAATTCCTCTTTCAAGACCTCTTAACTCAGCAAGACCTCTTAATCGACCAATAGCAGAATAACCCGGATTCATTTTTTTATCTAAATCGTCAAGCATCTGGTGACCATGATCCGGACGCATTGGCAATCTGTAATCTGGACGCCCATTAGCGATTCTTTTATCTTGTTCTTCCACAATGGCTTTCATCACGCCGTACATATCTACATCACCATCTAAATGATCTGCTTCGTAGAAATTACCTTCTGCATCACGCTTAGTTGCTCTTAAGTGGATAAAGTTAATACGGTGACCCAATCTTTGTACCATTCCTACTAAATCATTATCTTCTCTTACTCCGTAAGAACCCGTACAAAAACACAAACCATTGCTTTTGCTATCAACCACTTCGATCAATTGTTTTGCATCAGCTTCAGTACTTACCACTCTTGGCAAACCTAAAATAGCATAAGGAGGATCATCTGGATGAATAGCCATTACAATTCCTGCTTTTTCAGCTGCTGGAATAATTTCTTTTAAGAATTCGTATAAATTATTTCTCAATTCGGCATCGCCAATTTCAGCATAATCATCTAAAGCTACTTGTAATTGCTCTACTGTATATCCTTCTTCAGCTCCTGGCAATCCAGCAATAATGTTTTTAACCAATAATGTTTTTTGGTCTTCGTTCATAGCTTCGAAAACAGTAGTAGCCTTAGCAACTTCTTCGGCAGTATAATCGTTTTCAGCTCCTTTTCTTTTTAGCAAAAACAATTCAAAAGCTGCAAATTCCATACGGTCAAAACGCAAGGCTTTAGAACCATCTTCTACTTCAAAAGCCAAATCGGTTCTGGTCCAGTCTAAAACTGGCATGAAATTGTAACAAACGGTATCAATTCCGCAAGCTCCAAGATTTGCTATACTTTGACAGTAGTTTTCAATGTATTTTTTATAATCTCCTTTACGGGTTTTAATGTTTTCATGAACAGGAATACTTTCTACTACTGACCATGTTAACCCAGCATCTTCAATTTCTTTTTTTCTTTTTTGGATTTCTTCCACTGTCCAAACGGTTCCATTTGGAATATGGTGTAATGCAGTTACAATTCCTGTAGCTCCTGCCATTTTAATATGAGAAAGCGGCACCGTATCTTTTGGACCGTACCATCTCCAAGTTTGTTCTATTCCCATTGTATTTTGATTATGTGTGTATGTGTGTTAAACTCCTGAATACGCTAAAAATCCTCCATCTACAGCAACAACAATTCCTGTTACAAAGCGAGAATCCGGATTACAAAGCCAAAGTAATGTACTATCTAAATCATTTGGTTGACCAAAACGTCCCATAGGCGTTTGTGATAGAATTTTATTTCCTCTTTCGGTCAAACTTCCGTCTTCGTTAGTCAATAAAGTTCTGTTTTGTTCGGTTAAGAAAAAACCAGGCGAAAGTGCATTTACCCGGATTCCTTCTTTAGCAAAATAAACCGACAACCATTCTGTTAAATTACTAATAGCGGCTTTAGCAGCGCTGTAAGCAACCACTTTTGTCAAAGGATGAAAAGCACTTACTGAAGAAATATTCAGAATACTACAACCTTCTCTTCCTATCATATCAGTAGCAAAAACCTGAGTAGGTAATAAAGTACCAATAAAATTAAGGTCGAATACAAAACGTAAACCTTCAGTATCTAAACCAAAAAACGTTTGCAATCCTTCCGTTTTATTTTCTCTGTCAAAAGAAACATCAGCACTAGTTCCTTTTGGGTGATTTCCTCCTGCTCCATTGATTAGAATGTCAACTAATCCTAATTGCTCATTAATTTCCGAATGCGCTTTTCTTAAGCTCGCTTCATCACAAACATCAGCAGAAACCCCTAAGGCTTTTCCGCCAGCATTATTAATTTCTTCGGCTAATTTTTGTGCTTTTACTAAGTCTCTTCCTAATATTGCAACCTTAGCTCCTTGTTTTGCTAATGCATTTGTGAATCCGGCACCCAGTACTCCAGCACCTCCAGTTATTACGACTACTTTATCTTTTAGTCCTGCAATTATATCCATTCTAAATTTTTTTTGTAAGTTTTAGCGAAACTACAAAAAAAGATTTATTTATTTCCTTTTATCGTTACTTTAAGGGGGTTAGCAATTATCCGGGCTTGTTTTTGTAATAAAGTATCCCAATCGGCTTCGTTATTAACCTGACCACTTTTTTGCCAGGCAAAACCAGCATAATATACTAACTTATTTTCTTTCGGATGTGTTATTACCAACAAATCACTGTGGTCTTTTAGCTTAGAAACATTCGAAAAAGCATCATTAACTAACTTCGGATTTAATACAATTCCTTCACCTAAGAAAATCCCATCAATCTTTTCGGCATGACGAAACCAGCCTTCTTTTTTATTGATTTTTACTTCGCCTTTATTTTCATGCAAAGAAATTCCTGTGGCGTAATTTGGAATCGGTTTATTAGCTTCAATCGAAATTTCGAACTTAGAAAAATTCGAACCTAAATCTAACGAAATTCTTTTGGTATCTTTCAGCTGGTAAGAACTCCAAGGCGCATACGTCAATTCGAAAACGGTACGTAATGGACCAACAGCGATGGTTTTATAACTTACAAAGTTTTTAGAAACGGTTAGTTTGTTGTCTTGCCAAATTCCACTTCCTCCAGTTCCACGACTTGGTCCTACCTGATAAGGATCATAACCTTCGCCGTGATCAATATGATAATAACCTGGTTTTTTAGCATTCTCGGCATACCATTTATTAATAATTGGTTTGTTGGTTCTTTTTAACCAAAGATCGATTCCGCTGGTTAGTGTTCCTTCGGGACGATTTTCTTCCACTCTTTTTTGTGCATCAGGACCATAGGTTCTAAAAGCCACTTTATCATTTTCCCATGCATAATCATCGGTGCGCTCGGGTACAAAACGAGAATAGGTTGTAATTGGACTTTCGGTCAACGGAATTGTTCCATCAAAAACTACCTGATAATTGACTTTGGCTTTAGCCGCAACCTCAGCCTGAAACAACAATTCATCAGAAATTCCGTCCTGATTGTAATCAATCCATTGCAAAACCACATATTGCTGCGTTCCTTCTTTTTTAATTCGAAGTTCCTTTTCTTGTTTTCTTTTTATCAAATCCGAAAGCTGCTTTCCTGAAACAGAAACAATTTCCTTACGTGAGAAATCGAGATTGTTTTTCACCAAAATTTTCGCTGATTTATTTTGGGCATTAGCCAAAAATGAAAACGAAAAAAACACCAAAAAACACCTAAATATCAAATTGTAGTTTTTCATAATTTATAACAACACTTTACTTTTAAATTTAATTTCACCATTAAGAAACTAAGGGAATTTAGATTTAATGGCTCTTAATTTCTTAATGGTGAAAAATGGTTTAATTTATTTCTTAATAGGCTGAATTCCTTCTAATGTTGGTTTAACCGCAATGATATTTCCTTCTTCGTCAAAATAAAGTCGGTCAATACATACTTCTCTGTTATAACCCGCTGCACGTCCCATAGTAATTCCTTTTGGTATTGTAAAACGATGATACACCATATACCACTCATCAGTGCCCGGAACCTGAATTACCGAGTTGTGACCCGTTCCGTAAATTCCTTTTGAAGGGTCCTTAGCCAAGATCAAATTATCTTTAGGAATTGATAATTCCCCTAATGGCGATGTAGCTGTTGCATAACGCAATCTGTAATCTTCGCTTCGGGTGTCATCCTGAGACCATATAAAATAGTATTTTCCTTTTCTATAGAAAACTTCAGTTCCTTCTCTAAAAGTACCATCAGGATTTAAAACCGTAAGTGTATTTTCTTTTAACGAAATCATATCGTCATTCAATTCTGCTCCAGCCATAAATCCATTGCCCCAATACAAATAACTTTTCCCAGAAACTGGATCCGTAAAAACATCCGGATCAATTACCTGACCTCTTGTAATTCCGTTGGGTTTTGTAGCTACCAATGGTTTTCCAATATCCGTAAACGGCCCCTGAGGATTGTCGCTTGTCGCCACACCTATTTTTGCATCGCCAGTATAATAAAAGAAATAACGGTATTGTCCATTTATTTTTTTCTCAGCTGCTACAGGCGCCCAGGCTTTTACATCTGTCCAGGAAACATCTTTCTTCAAATCTAATAATACACCATCATCCACCCAATCCACTAAGTTCGTTGACGAAAAACTCTTGAAGTAATCACCACTCCATTCATGAAAACCATCGCTGGTAGGATACAAATGAAAGCGATTGTCTTTATTTGAATACAAAATTTCAGGATCGGCATAATAACCCGTCAATGAAGGATTATTTCTAACCGCCACTTCGACATCAAAGGTCATTTTGCCTAAATCAGTGATTTCAAAATCATACTTTACTGCTTGTTTCGAAAAATCCTGCGCTCCTGCCGGACTCACTTTTGCTCCTTGGCTTAGTTTGAATTCGGGATCAAATTTTTTCAAATCAGTTCCGTTTTTCACAGGAAGGAACATCTTCTTGTTTTGGACATCAATAATAACATTGTTTTGTTTAATTGCCGCCGATTGGGCTCCCAGAATTTCACTGTTAGGAAACCAACCGAATGTATCAATTAACCTTTGTGCTTCCGATTTTGTAATTGGTAAAACGGTACCGTGTCTTGGATGGAAATTCATTGAAACACTTTCATCAATGACTTTGAAATTTTCTAAATCTGTCGAAGACGTAAATTGGTACTTTCCTTTTCTATACATATCGTACATCAAAATATAAGTATCAGAATTGTTTAATTTAAAAACGCCTGAACCTTCCACAGATTCATTGGTTTGATCTACATATTCGTCTTTCAAAACATATCCTGAAGTCAGCTTATCCGAAATGGCTAGTTTGATTCCTTTATCGGCTGTATCTTCTGTTTTTAAGAACAAATGAAATTTTCCATCTTTTTCTATAATATCAGCATCAATACAAGATCCGTTTGTTGGACTAAAAAACAGTTGTTTTGGAACTGTTTCTAAAGCCGTAAAATCTGCATTGGCATAAGAATAATAAACAATGTCTTTTCCTCCAGGCTGTAACATCGAGAAATACACCATGTATTTTTTAGCCTTAGCATCATAAATAGTTTGTGGCGCCCAAACACGGGTTACATCTTTAAAACCATCAAATACTTTTGAAATATCAACTTTTGCAGCAGTCCAATTCACTAAATCATTCGATTTTAAAAGCACCATAGCCTGATTATCCCAACCATTAGCTGTTTGCAAATCAGTCACCGTCATATAAAACGTTTTGCCATCAGCAGCTCTTAAAATATGAGGATCACGAACACCGCCCGTAGTACTTATGGCTTCAGAAGCAATAACGGGTTTGTTATCATTTAAAGCATAATAGTTATAACCGTCTTTGCTTAGTCCAAAACGAATGGCTTCTTCTGTTTTTGCATTTCCGGTAAAGTAAACAAACAAGTAAGCGCTGTTATTTTCGGTTACTTTTTTAGTCGCACCACAGGAGGCAAATAATACTAAAATCAGACTTATTGAAGTGATTAAAAATGCAGATTGTATTCGTTTCATATATTCAATTTTATTTCTCAAAAGTAATAATTATCGCCACTTTTCAATTGTAATAAAGTCAATTAAAAGTGGTGATATTGTATGCTAATTAGTTATTTGGAGCAATCAAACTCAAAGTATAACTGTAAGTATATTTTGGAGCAGTTAATAAATATTGTTCATGTGGATAAGCTCCCCAGCTATTATCTCCACCCACACCGCGTTGTGCTAAATCTACTTGCACAAAAACAGTATCTTGTGGCTTAACATCATTAAGATGACGTTGATTTTTAGTTATTCCTGGGTCTAAAGATTCTGTTGAAACATTCAGCGTAGTAAAATTTAAAGCCTGATCTCCTGTGATCTTCAAACCTAATCCATCGTTGTTTTGTAAACTGAACCAACGTGTATCTGTTTTATTTCCACATTCCTGCGGACGCATATATTCCCACACAAACTGATCGGCTACTTTGCTTTGATAAGTCCCCACAAAAGAAGCTGACTTTCTATCCGAATAATTTTCTACCGGACCACGACCGTAATAATTTAAATTTTCATAGCTACCCAGAAGCTGCAAACGCATTCCAAAACGCGGGATTTCGGGTAAATTTTTATCTGTTTTGTCTATACTTGCTGTTACTTTTATTGCTCCGTCATTTTGAATCAAATAACTTACAGTATAAGGCATATAAGATCCCGCCAAAGCATATTTAACATCTATTGGTAAACCTTGATCCGTTTGTTTTCCTAAAGTAACCGATTGTAACATTAAATTCAAATGCGCATTTTTCCATACACCTAATCTTTCAGGCATTTTGTTTCCAAAATCATTATCCGTAGGTGCTCTCCAGAAATAAGGTGTTGGAAAATTAGTTATAATTTTCGCATCTGCATTCTTGAAATGATAGCTTTTTATTTCTCCTTTAATCAAATCAAAAGTTCCCGAAATTGCTTTTGTTTCGAATGATAAAAGGCTTCCGTTTTTCTTGATTTTTAATTCTTTTGCTTTCGAAATATCCGCTGTTTTTTCAGCAAAGAAATTGCCTTCTCCAATAGCAAATTGTTCTCTGGCTATTTCGTGATTTACAGGAACCAAATCAGTCGCAGTTTTAGTGTAAGCATATACGTTTAAGAAATATTCTCCTTTTGTGTTTAATGCTTCAACAGGCAAATCGACAACTACACTTTCCTGAGGATCACAATCTACATTGAATGTTTTTTCCTGAACTAACTGACCATTTTTCACTAATTCGAATTTGAATTGGTATTGATTCAAATTGGTATAATGGAATATATTTTTTATCGTTAATTGATTGTTCCCTTTTAGGCTAAATAAAATATCCTGATATACCTTTTTAACCTCAGCCAATCCCGGATGCGGAATACGATTAGTACTTATTAAACCATCAGATCCAGAATTTTCATCATGCTGAAGATGTCCTGATCCTAAATCGCCTCCGTAAGCATAAAAAGGAGTTCCTTCTTTGTCATGGGTTTTAATTCCCTGATCTACCCAATCCCATATAAAACCACCTTGCATGTGTGGACTACTGTTGATAATATCCCAATATTCCTGAAAATTACCACTACTATTTCCCATAGCATGAGCGTATTCACACATAATAAAAGGTCGGGTTTTATCTGTAGCAGCCGCATATTCTTTCATGTATTTGATAGATGGATACATTGGCGCCACAATATCAGTATTGGCATTTTCTTTAGCTTGTTCTGAATGTACCAATCTAGAAGCATCTCTATTTTTCAACCACTTGTAAGCTTCGTGAAAAACAGGTCCGTTCCCACATTCATTACCCATAGACCAAATAATAACCGATGGGTGATTTTTGTTTATTTCTACCATTCGGGCAATACGATCCAGATGCGCCGGAAACCACATAGGTACATAAGAAGGATGTTTTGATTCCACCGAAATGTTTTGTCCTTCTACTCCCATTCCGTGGCTTTCTATATTGGCTTCGTCCACCACATACATTCCGTACTCATCACACAATTGATACAAATAAGGATCGTGCGGATAATGACTCATTCGAATAGCATTGATGTTATTTTGTTTCATCAATTCTAAATCCCTGCGCATCGTTGGATGATCAGGAACGTGTCCTTTTGTTTCATGATGATCCTGAGTATTTACACCACGAATCAATATTGCTTTACCATTAACTAAAAGCTGGGCGTTTTGTAGTTCTACTTTTCTAAAACCCGTTTTTCCATAAATCACTGAATTTTCGTCAGGATTAGCGCTTTCTAATTTTAAAACATAACGGTATAAATATGGGGTTTCTGAACTCCATTTATTTACATTATTTACAACTGAAGTAAAAACAACTTCCTTAGTGGCGCTATTTACTTTTTTAACTTCACTGTATATATTTTTGCCTTGAGCATCTACTAATGTCAAAGTTAGATTCCCATTTTTAATTTTATTCTGTTTAAAAGCTCTTAATTGAACCGTAGTTTTGAAAAGTCCGTTAGTATAATTTTCATCTAAATCGGCATTTACAAAATAATCCCAAATGGTAAATTTAGGTGTCGCCTGTAAATAAACATCGCGCTCCATACCGCTCAGTCTCCAAAAATCCTGGTCTTCTAAATAACTTCCGTCATGCCAACGAAAAACCTGAACCGCTAATAGATTTTCTCCTTTTTGTAGAAACGAAGTCACATCAAATTCGGCGGCTGTTTTAGCGGCTTTGGTCATTCCCACTTCTTTTCCATTAAGGAAAACACGGGCATAACCAGAAATAGAACCAAAGTGAAGCAATACTTCTTTTCCATTCCAGTTTTCAGGTACTGTAAATGTTTTTCTATAGCTTCCTACCGGATTGTAATCTTCGCCAATAAAAGGCGGATTTCTAGGAAAAGGGTAGGTAATATTAGTGTAAATAGGAATGTCAAATCCTTGTAATTCCCAGTTTGATGGTACAGGAATTGTTGCCCATTTTTTATCATCTAAATCTGTTTTGTAAAAATCCTCAGGACGATCGACTGGTTTTTTAACAATATTGAATTTCCAGTCGCCATTTAAACTTTGATAATATGTTGAAGTTTCTGGTTTGTTAGCAACCGCTGCGGTTTCATTTTGAAACAAAACAAAAGAAGTCCTCCCAGTTTCTTTGTTTCGATCCACAATGTTCGGGTTTTCCCATTCATTTTGTTGCTGTGCCGTAATGAACTGTACGGCTAGCAAAAGGGTAAAAATTAATTTTCTTTTCATTCTCAATCTATTTTAGTGGTTTTTAGTGTGCGTGTTTTTAGTTTTTAGCGGGCAATAAAGGTAACTTTTTTAATGCTATAACTTGTACTGGCTGAGGCGCAACTTTTGCTAATCCTTCTCCATCTGCCTGGCTTACATTTTGAGAAAAAATGTGTAATTCTTTTTTCTGTTTCCAAAGTTCTTTATCAAAATTAGGTTCCCATTGTCCTACCGTTAAAGGACTAACATCCTTTAATTGCCATTCTT